>LNAP01011433.1_pt1 | contig 29340 bp, 28 predicted proteins | sample 602601 | NCBI WGS metagenome assembly LNAP01 (sample SAMN02440304, study PRJNA202911) | soil metagenome | biome: Subtropical and temperate rainforests or woodlands; isolation source: soil samples (1 kg each in a 20% v/v slurry with milli Q water) were... ... | reverse complement strand
GGCCGCTCGCAAAGGCTGCTTCAGCTTCACCCTGGTCAACGAACACGGCATCGCTCGTCACAGCGAACGCCTGTACCCCGATCAATACTCCAGCGCAGAGCCGCTGCAGGCCGTGATCGAGCGTACCCGTCAGGCACTGATTGCCTGATCGACCGAAGTCGCTGAAACCCAAAAACCCTGTTTAACAAGCAGGGTTTTTTATTGCCCGGTATTCAGGTTTTGAATATTTGCACTCAGCACGAATAGATATAAACGTTATAACTGAATAAAGAAGATGTTTTTAAAACAGTCCTTTACACCACGAATATGACACTACACTTCAACTCAAGCGGCATGATCCGCTTCCGACGGGCCTGAGATCCGATCCACCGCTGCCAAGCCCCCACCCGCTCAGGCTTCGTCGACCACTTTCACGGATAGAGGCGAGTATGGGTATCGCTGCCAGCGAATTGTGTCGTTATGTGATCAGGCCGACGCTTGTTTACCTCGGGCGCCACAACCAGACCGCTGAATCCCTGCTGCTGGGCATTGCCGCCAGCCAGTCGGAACTTGGCTCCGCCTTGCACGACCGTCGCGGCCACGGCCTCTACAGCATCTCCGACCAGCGTCACCGCGCCCTATGGGACACCTACCTGGCGCTGGACCCCGAACGCGCCAGCCTGGTACGCGGCCTGGCCAGCCAGCACGCCTTCCTTGGCGCGCCCCAGCTTGAGCTGACCGTCAACCTGCGTTATGCCACCGCCATCGCCTGGTTACTGGTGGAACAACAGCGCCCCGCCTTGCCCGAACCGGGTGACATATTGGCCATGGCGCGTATCTGGAAAGAAATATTTCACCCTCAAGGCCGTCTTCGCGATTTCACCCACGCCTGGAAAACCTGTGTTTCATCCATGAATCAGGTGACCTGCTGATCGGGCAATTTACAAAATCCGGCAAAATGCGGCGATTTTGGTAGGATTGTCCTACAAAACAGCTCTATCTCCTGTGTTACAGCCTATAGCGCGATATGTAATTTGTTGATACTTTCCGCTGCGGTGATCACACGGAGTTCTAATAATGAAAAAAGTAATGCTCAAGACCACACTTAGCCTCGCCGTTGCCATGGCCTCTTCCTACGTCTTCGCAAGTGGCTTTGCCCTTAACGAACAAGACGTCGCCGGGATGGGTACGGGCTTCGCAGGACGCTCTTCTACCGCCGAAAACGCAAGCACTGTCTACGGTAACCCAGCCGGTATGGCTCGCCTGGAAGGCCAACAAATTACCGGCGGTTTCGCGGTGATCGATGCCTCCACCGATATCAAAGATGCCGGCGGCCGTTCCAGCGGGACCAACAAAGGCGACATGGTGCCTTTCACTGGCGTGCCTTTCGGCTTCTACACCAACAAACTCAACGATCAATGGTCTATCGGCTTCGGTGTTTATGCACCGTTCGGCCTGAAAACCGACTACGAAAGTGGTTTCCAGGGTCGCGGGTTTGGCAACAAGAGCGAAGTATCGGTCATCACCTTCCAACCGACTGTCAGCTACGCGTTCAATGATCGCGTGTCCATCGGTTTTGGTCCGACCATCAACCGTATCGACGGCACCCTGGAATCGCGGCCGAGCCTGGCTGGCCTGGGGATGCCAGGCGACAACAAAGTCAAAGTCAAAGGCGACGACACCGCCCTGGGCTTTAACGCCGGTATCCTGGTTCAAGCCACCGATACCACTCGCGTCGGCCTGACCTATCACTCGAAAGTGAAGTACAAACTCGAAGGCCACACCGACGTCACCAAAGCGTCCACGGTTCCATCGGGAGTGCTGGCCAATAACCGCTACGACGCCTCATTGAAAGTCGACACGCCTGAATCCTGGGACCTGTCGGTGACTCAAGACCTCAACGACGCCTGGAAACTGTATGCGGGTGCGACCTGGACTCGTTGGAGTCGCTTGAAAGACATCATCATCAAAAACGAAGGTGTGACAAGGACTAACGGAGGCGCACTGGCACCTGCGCTTGTCGGCACTATCACTGAACCGCAGAACTGGCACGACACCTGGGCTTACGCCTTGGGTACCTCGTATCAGCTCACCAAGCAGGTGGTACTGCGTACCGGCCTGTCCTTCGACCAGTCGCCAACCAACAACACCGATCGTTCGCCGCGCATTCCTACCGGTGACCGGACCATCTTCAGTGTTGGTATGGGTTACGCAGTGATGGATAACATGACCGTTGACCTGGCTTACTCCTACCTCAAGGAAGAGTCGGTCAAAGTCAACAAATCCAACGCGCTGGGTTCCTACAGCTCCAAATACGAAAACAGCGCCAACGGTTTCGGCCTGGGCGTGACTTACAAGTTCTGACCTGCTCGCGCATAAAAAGCCCCGCTCTCCGGTAAAGGAGGCGGGGCTTTTCAATGGGTAACGATCAGGGTTTCGACGCCAACGCTGCCTCTACCGCCTTGAGCAAGTCCGGGCTGTCCGGCTTGGTCAGGCTGGAAAAATTGGCAATCACCTTGCCCTGGCGATCCACCACGTACTTGTAGAAATTCCACTTCGGCGCGCTGCTCTGCTGCGCCAGCACCTTGAACAGATGCACTGCGTCCGGCCCCTTGACCGCCTGCGGCTCGGTCATGGTGAAGGTGACGCCATAATTCACGTAGCAGACCTTGGCGGTTTCCTCGCCGGTCTTGGCTTCCTGCTTGAAGTCATCGGACGGCACACCAATCACTTCCAGCCCCTGGTCCTTATAGCGCTGGTACAGAGCCTCAAGGCCTTTGAATTGCGGCGCAAAGCCGCAGAAACTGGCGGTATTGACGATCACCAAAGGCTTGCCGGCAAAGCGCTGGCACAGGTCGATGGATTCCTTGGCGCGCAACTTGGGCAACTGCCCCTCCAGCAACGGCGGGCAACTGGCGGCCATCGCCGCACCGCTAAAAGCAGCCATCAGGACGGGTACTGCAAGCCAGCGCATCTGCATGTCGTGTGTCCTTCAAAATAGTCAGACCACGAACTTAACAGATCGACATACCCAGTTGCATCAACGCCAGCCCACCGCGCTGCCAGCCCCACCACGCCAGAAGCAGCAGCAGCGTTGCCGCCGCTGCCCCAACGAACCAATACCCATTGGAACTCATGCCGCCTCCATCTGCGTCTGCAACCGCGCCACCGGCCGCTCGCGCACCGGCCAGTTCAGGGCGGCGGCGAGCAGGCTCAAGAGAATCGCCACTTGCCAGATCAAATCGTAGTTGCCGGTTCGATCATAGACCACCCCGCCCAACCAGCCACCGAGGAACGAACCGAGCTGGTGGAACAGGAACACGATCCCACCGAGCATCGAGAGGTTTCGCACACCAAACAGCGTGGCGACCGTGCCGTTGGTCAGCGGCACCGTGGACAGCCACAGGAAGCCCATCGCCATACCGAACAGGTAGGCCGTGACTTCAGTCACCGGCGCCCACAGGAACAGCACGATCACCACCGCGCGCAACAGATACAAAGCGGTCAGCAGGCGCGGCTTGGACATGCGCCCGCCAAGCCAGCCGGCGGTGTAGGTGCCGGCGATATTAAACAGGCCAATCAAGGCCAATACGGTGGTGCCGGTAGTCGCCGGCAAATGCTGATCGACCAGGTAGGCCGGCAGATGCACGCCGATAAACACCACTTGGAAACCGCAGACGAAAAAACCGAACGCCAGCAACCAGAACCCGGAGTGAGAACAGGCTTCCTTCAGTGCTTCACGCAAGGTTTGCTGGCCAGCCATCACAGGCAGCGGCCGATCCTTGAGCATGCTCACCAGCGGCAGAATCAGCGCCACCATCAAGCCCAACGCCAGCAGCGCCGCCGACCAGCCCAACCAACTGATCAAACCCAGGGTGCCCGGCACCATGGCGAACTGGCCAAAAGAACCGGCAGCGCTGGCAATGCCCATGGCGATGCTGCGTTTTTCCGGCGGCACCGCACGGCCGACCACGCCCAGGATCACCGAGAATGAAGTGCCGGACAGGCCGATACCAATCAACAAACCGGCGCTCAACGACAGTGACCAGGCCGAGTCGGACATGCCCATCAATACCAGGCCGACGGCGTACAACACCCCGCCAACCAGCACGGCCTTGCTCGCCCCAAAACGGTCGGCCAGGGCGCCGGTGAACGGCTGCGCCAGGCCCCAGATCAGGTTCTGCAGGGCGATAGCGAAGGCAAACGTCTCACGGCCCCAGCCGAACTCGGCGCTCATCGGTGCCAGGAACAGACCGAAGCCATGCCGCACACCCAGCGACAACGCCAGGATCAGCGCACTTCCCACAAGAATCCAGCCACTGGTGCGCCACATCGAGGTCATTTCTTATTCTCCATTTACGGGTATATACCCGCTTGTAGTCGAACAAACCCGCGCTCAGGCAAGTTCATCCAGCAAGGCCAACAGGGTTTCGCGTTTTTCCGCGCCCAGCCGATCAATCAATTTCTGCTGCGCCGCTTCCCACGCTGGCAACGCTGCGGCCAGTCGTTCGGCACCGGCTTCGGTCAACAGCACCAGGCGGTTGCGCAGATCGTCGCCTTCGACCAACCGCACCAGGCCTTCGCCTTCCAGCACGCGCAGGTTGCGCCCCAAGGTACTGCGATCCAGGCCCATGGCGTCGGCCAGGCTGGAAATGCTCGGTTGATCGAGACGCTGCAAATTGCACAGCAGAGAATACTGGGCGACGTTGATCCCGGAGCGCCGTCGTAATGCCTGCTGACGCCACGGGCGGCACGTCGCAGGTTGGTGCATAAACATTGGGAGGCAAGCATGGAACGTGTATATACCCGCGATTAAGGAAATGCAAGCAAGTGTTACAGCGCCAGCCCGACCACAACCGCCACTTCCAGCAGCTCCAGCAGGGCGCCAGCGGTGTCCCCGGTGGTGCCGCCGAGACGCCTGACCATCAGCTGACGCAAGCCGATAAAACACAGCGTCGCGAGCAGCACCGCGATCCCACCGCTGAAACCACCGATCAGCAGGCAGGCCAGGCCGCTGAGGATCAGCACCTGCTGGCCGACAATCCTTGGTAAGTGGTCCGACAATGCCTGGCCCAATCCTCCGGCACGCACATAGCGCGTGGTGAGAAACAGCGCGAGCATCGACGCACGCCCGATCAGCGGCGCGAGGATCAGTGCCGCGCCGTTGTGCTGCTCGATCAGCGCCACCAGGGCGGTGAACTTGAGCAGCAATACCAGGCCGAGGGTGACCACGGCGATCGGCCCGCTGCGCGGGTCCTTCATGATGGTCAGGGTGCGTTCGCGATCGCCGAACCCACCGAGCCAGGCGTCGGCGCTGTCCGCCAGCCCGTCCAGGTGCAAGCCGCCGCTGAGCAACACCCAGGCCGTCAGTAACAACGCGGCGTGCAGCAACAACGGCGCGCCCGCCAGCGCGAGGTTCAGGCCCCACAACAGCAGGCCGAACAACAGGCCCACCAGCGGATAAGTGAGCGCCCCAGTTCCTGCGGTTGCGGCATGCCCGGCAGACGAATCGGCAGGCTGCTCAGGAACTGCAGGGCGATCCAGAACGGCAGCATGTTCAGCACCCTTCCTTCAACGCACCGTCGGCCGCAACCTGCAGGCTGAACAGTGCGCCATGGGCGACTTCGACATTCAGCAACTGCGCTCGGGGTAAACCGCGCGCCCGGGCCAGCAGCAGACGCATCACGCCACCGTGGCTGATCAACAACACACGCTGTCCGGCATAAGCCTGATGCAAGCGTGAGACCGCGCCGAGAACCCGATCGGAAAAGTCGCTGACACGTTCACCGTCAGGTGGCGTGAAGCTATAGGGGTCGGCCCAGAACGCGCCCAGCCCGTCGGCGTCGGTCTCCATCAACGCCGCCGCGCTCTGCCCTTCCCAGGCGCCGAAGTGCAATTCCTGCAGGGCCTTTTCCAGGTTCACCGGCACCTTGAGTGTTGCACCCAGTTCTTGCGCGAACCGCGCACACCGTTGCAGCGGCGAACTGATCAATCGGTCCCATGGGCCCTGCCCGGCCACCGCAGCGCGCATCTGCGCCCAGCCGTTTGCGGTGAGCGCATCGTCGAGGCTGCCGCGCAGGCCACCGCCCAATTCGGTTTCGCCGTGGCGCAACAGGTCCAGGTGCAAGGTCATGCCGGGCGGTCCGCCACGGCGGCTTCGGCGAATGTCGCCATCTGCCCGTGCAGCGCGCAGGCCAGGCGCAACAGCGGCACCGCCAACGCCGCGCCGCTGCCTTCGCCGAGCCGCAGGCCGAGTTCGAGCAACGGTTGCGCGTCGAGGCAGTGCAGCACATGGCGATGGCCAGGCTCGGCGCCGCGATGGCCGAACACCAGCCACTCCCGGCACGCCGGGTTCAGCCGCGTGGCGACCAACGCGGCGACGCTGCAGATAAAGCCGTCCACCAGCACCACGATGCCGTCCTGGGCGCAGGCCAGATAGGCACCGACCAACGCCGCGATCTCCAACCCGCCGAGGTTGAACAGGGTGTGCAGCGCATCACCGCGTTGTGCGGCATGCACCGCCAGTGCGCGTTCGATGACAGCGACTTTGTGGCTGACACCTTGGGCATCCAAGCCGGTACCCGGCCCGGTCAAATCACTCACCGGGCAATCAAGCAAGGCACACGCCAACGCGCTGGCGGCGGTGGTGTTGCCGATCCCCATCTCGCCGCCGATAAACAGCTGCGCGCCGCTCGCCAACGCACGGCGCGCGCTGTCGCGACCGGCCAGCAGCGCCAGCCGCCCTTGCGCCTCGGTCATCGCCGGGCCGTTGACGAAGTTGGCGGTGCCCGCTGCGATATTCAGGTGACGCACGCCGGGCAGGTTCAGCGACGGCGTCACCGTGCCGAGGTCGATCACTTCCAACTGCGCCGCCAGTTGCTGCGCCAATACGCTGATGGCCGCACCGCCGGCGACAAAGTTATGCAGCATCTGGCCGGTGACTGCCTGGGGATACGCCGACACACCTTCGGCCACCACGCCGTGGTCACCGGCAAAGATGGCGATCCACACCTGCTCCATCGCCGGTTTGACCTGGCCTTGCAGGCCGGCCAACTGCACCGCCAACGCTTCCAGGCGACCGAGGGAGCCGGCCGGCTTGGTCAATTGCTGTTGGCGCGCCAAGGCGTGTTGATACGCCGAAGCGTCGCTGGCCTTGCACGGGTTGAGCCACCAGGTTTCCGTCATAACGCAGTACAGGGGCAGGCCGGCAACGGTCAGGACAACACGCTGACACCGTTCGGCCAAGGCTTGATGCAGCCAACCGGCTTCATCCACATAGCGGCGAGTCAATTCACCCAGCGGCACGACACCCAAACCGGTCTCGTTGCTGACAAACAGGATTTCACCTGGCAATGAGGCCAGGCTTTCGAGCAATTGGTCACGCTCAAAAGCCAGGCGCTCGGGGTTATCGAGCAGCAGCAGGTTGGTCAGCCAGAGCGTGAGGCAATCCACCAGCAGGCAGCGCTCGGGCGCGGCGTTTTCGCGCAGCACCCGTGCCAGTTCGATCGGTTCTTCGATCAGGCCCCAGTGATCCGGGCGGCGCTGGCGATGCAGGGCGACACGCTGGTTCATCTCACCGTCCAGCGGTTGGCTGGTGGCGATATAAATGACGGGCAACGCGCTGTCGCTGGCGAGTTTTTCCGCCAGGCGGCTCTTGCCGGAACGGGCGCCGCCGAGAATCAGTTGGAGCATGGGATGGCACCTCGGTATTCGAGCCGGGCTCGGTCAACGGTGGGAGCTGGCGTGCCAGCGATGCAGACACCTCGGTGTCTCAGGCAACCCCTCAAATCCCACACAACCTGCGCAACAGCGCGGTATCCAGATGCTGTTCCACCAGGTCGGCCAACCGTTCGATGTCGCGCTCGCGCAGGGCGTGGTAATCGACCTCCTGCACCGCCTGCACACCGGCCCAGCGCAACAAGGCGCTGCACGCGGCCGGGGTTTCGAATACACCGTGCAGATAAGTCCCGAGGATTTGCCCGTCGGCGCTCTGGGCGCCGTCATGTCGGCCATCGTCCAGATGCACAGCAGGACGTTCCAGAGCCGCGCCGGACGTCACGCCCGCATGGATCTCATACCCACTGACCTCGGCGTCCTCCAGCAACAGGCGCCCACGCACATTGCGCAACTGCTTCTCTTGCGCCAGCGTCGTACTGAACGCCAGCAGCCCCAGACCGTCACTGGAGCCGGCCGGCCCCTCGAGCCCGAGCGGGTCATGCACCTGCTCGCCGAGCATCTGCAACCCGCCGCAAATTCCCAGCACCTTGCCGCCGTAGCGCAAGTGCCGCGCCACCGCGGTGTCCCAGCCATTGGCGCGCAGGTACGCGAGGTCACTGCGCACGCTTTTCGAGCCCGGCAGAATAATCAGGTCGGCGGCGGGAATCGGCTGGCCCGGGCCGACGAACTGCAAGTCCACCTGGGGATGCAGGCGCAGCGGGTCAAAGTCGGTGTGGTTGCTGATGCGCGGCAACACCGGCACGACCACCTTGAGCACCTCGGCCGCCTTGTCGATCTGACGCTGGTCGATGCCGTCTTCGGCCTCCAGGTGCAGGTCCATCACGTAGGGCAATACGCCGACCACCGGTTTGCCGGTGCGCGCTTCCAGCCAATCCAGCCCTGGCTGCAACAAGGCGATATCGCCGCGAAAACGGTTGATGATGAAGCCTTTGACCCGCGCCTGTTCGGTCGGCGAAAGCAATTCAAGGGTGCCCACCAGATGCGCGAACACGCCGCCGCGATTGATGTCGGCGATCAGCAGCACCGGGCAATCCACGGCCTCGGCGAAGCCCATGTTGGCGATGTCATTGGCGCGCAGGTTGATCTCCGCCGGGGAGCCTGCGCCTTCGACCATCACCACCGGGTAGGCGTCGCTCAAACGCGTGTGGGACGCCAGCACCGCCTGCATCGCGATGGCTTTGTAGTCGTGATAGGCCACTGCGTTCATGCTGGTCACGGCGCGGCCATGGATGATCACTTGGGCGCCGGTGTCACTGTTGGGTTTGAGCAGCACCGGGTTCATGTCGGTGTGCGGCGCCAGGTTGGCGGCCTGCGCCTGCACCGCCTGGGCGCGGCCGATTTCGCCGCCTTCGGCCGTCACCGCGCTGTTGAGCGCCATGTTCTGCGGCTTGAACGGCACCACCGCCACGCCCTGGCGCACCAGCCAGCGGCACAAGGCGGTGACCAGGGTGCTTTTACCGGCATCGGACGTCGTGCCTTGCACCATCAGCGTACTCATACCGCGTCCTTGTAGGCGATCAGGGCCTGTTCCAGGCGCTGCCAATCGGCGTCGGTGTCGGGAAACGCAGGCTGCTGTCGTGGACAAACAGGCGCAGCAGAATGCCGCGCTGGGCCATGAAGTTGTGCATGCGTTCGGCGTGAGGGGTGATCAGCCATTGAAACAGGGCGCAGCCGCCCTGGGGTTGGAAGCCTTGGCGCTCGAGCAAATCGAACAAGCGCTGGCCGGCTTCCAGGCAACGGTTGCGTTGCCGGGTGTGCCCGGCGGTATCGCGCAGACACGCTTGACCGATCACCCGCGTCGGCCCGCTGACCGCCCACGGCCCGACCTGTTCGGCCAACAGTTTGAGCAACTTGCGCTCCGCCAGCACAAACCCCAGGCGCACACCGGCCAGGCCGAAGAACTTGCCAAACGAACGCAGCACGATCAGGCCGACCTGATGGGCCTGGCCGGCCAGGCTCAGGTGCGGCGTGACGTCCATGAACGCTTCGTCCACCACCAGCCAACCGCCGCGCTGGGCCAGCCGCGCATGCCAGTCGAGCAGCCGTTGCGGGGTCAGGCTCAGGCCCGTGGGGTTATTCGGGTTGACCACCACCAGCACGTCCAGGCTGTCGAGAAAGAAGTCGACCTCCTGCTCCTGCACTTCGCGCACCACGTAGCCGGCGCGACGCCAGGCCTCGGCGTGCTCGGCATAGCAAGGTGACAGCACGCCGACCTTGCCGCCCCGGCGCAAGCGCGGCAGCAGTTGGATCGCCGCCTGGGAACCCGGCACCGGCAATAAATGCGCGGTGCCGTAGTATTCGCTGGCGGCTTGCTCCAGACCGTCGTCGGTTTCCGGCAGACGCGCCCAGGCGCGCAACGGAATCTCGGGGACCGGCCACGGCCAGGGCGCCAGGCCGCTGGACAGGTCGAGCCATTCGGCCTCGGCAATCCCATATTCAATCGCCGCCTTACGCAGCCGGCCACCGTGCTCAAGCATACAATTGCCCCCCGACGCATAGGATCAGCAGCCACAACCATACGCCGCGCTGCACCAGTTGCCAGCCGCGGTCGATGGCGTCCGCATCCGCCGCCGGGCCTTCGCCCAGTGGCGGACGCTGGTGCAGCTCACCGTGATAGATCGCGGCACCGCCCAACTCGACGCCCAAGGCACCTGCCCCCGCCGCCATCACCGGACCGGCGTTGGGGCTGTCCCAGGTCGGGCCCTGACGGCGCCAGCATTTGATGGCCAGCCTGGTTTTACCGAGTACGGCGTAGGTCAACGCCACCAGGCGTGCCGGAATATAGTTCAGTACATCGTCGATCCTGGCCGCCGCCCATCCGAAACGCTCGAAGCGTTCGTTGCGATAGCCCCACATGGCGTCGAGGGTGTTGCTCAAGCGGTACAGCACCACGCCCGGCACACCCGCGACGACAAACCAGAACAGTGCGGCAAACACCGCGTCGCTGCCGTTTTCCAGCACCGATTCGGTGGCGGCACGAGCGACTTCAGTGCGATCCAGTTCACTGGTCTGGCGACTCACCAGGTAACTCACGCGCCGCCGGGCTTCGTCCAGGTCATCGCCGCGCAGGGCCTGGGCCACCGGGATCACGTGCTCGCCGAGACTGCGCATGCCGAGGGCACAGTACAACGCGAGGATCTCCAGCACCCAGCCGATGTAAGGCGCCCACGACAACGCGGTGGCCAACAGCGTCAACGGCACCACCGCAATAAACCAGGCGGTCACGCCATGGCTGCGCCAGCCACGGCCACCGCTGTTGAAACGCTGCTCGATGCGCGCGGCGAAGTTGCCGAACGCCACCAGCGGATGCCAGCGCCCAGCAGCGCATCCAGCGCCACCGCAGCGACACACAGCAAGGCCACACTCATTGACGCACTCCCCAGGTATTCTCATACAACATGTCACTCAGCGGGCGCGGTTCGGCCCAGCCTTCGAGCTGCAACATCGGTGCCGGATAGAACGCCTCGACCGGCCCCAGGCACAACACCGCCAAGGGTTTCGCGCCGGGCGGCAAGCCCAGCAGGTCGGCCAGGGCCTGCGGTTCGAACAACGACACCCAGCCCATGCCCAGGCCTTCGACCCGCGCGGCCAGCCACAGATTCTGGATCGCGCAGGACAGCGAGGCCATGTCCATTTCCGGCAAGGTACGCCGGCCGAAGATATGTCGCTCGCGCTCATCCATCAGCGCCGCCACCAGCACTTCGGCGCAGTCGTGGATGCCTTCGACCTTGAGCTTCATGAACGTATCGGAACGCTCGCCCAAGGCCTCGGCGGTGCGTATGCGTTCTTCCTCCACCAACTGTTGAATCCGCCCACGCAATAGGCGGTCGCTGATGCGGATAAAACGCCACGGCTGCATCAAGCCAACGCTCGGCGCCTGGTGTGCGGCCTGGAGCAAGCGCTGCAGCAGTTCGGGAGCCACGTCACCGCCGCTGAAGTGACGCATGTCGCGGCGTTCGGCGATGGCACGGTAGACGGCGTCGCGCTCGGCCTGGGGGAAAGCGTTGTCGGTCATGAGCCTATCGCGGGCAAGCCCGCTCCCACCGTGGATTCGTGCTGTGGCGCAGCGTGCGGTGCGACTCGCTCGGGCGCAAACAGCGCGGCCACGGCCCGGGGGTTGGAGGGGAAGTAGAAGTGAACGTAGGAAGCGGTCAGCCGCCCCTGTCGATACACCGCCTCGGCCCCGCGCCCGCCATTGGGGCTCACGCCACGGGCAATGGGCACCCAGTCGGTGCTGGTCAGCGAGTGGTGATAGGTGTGCCCACGCAACACGCCCTCGGGCAATTCGACGCTTTGCAGAGCCAGCGCCGCGAGCTTCTTTTGCATCACCGCAGCGCCCTGCAGCAGGCCGACCAGTCCGGCGCGGAGGCCGTCGACATCGGTGAGCGAATCCAGCAGATAGAGCATGCCGCCACACTCGGCGAGCAGCGGTTTGCCGGCAGCGTGATGGGCACGGATCGCCTCCAGCATCGCGGTGTTTTCCGACAGTGCCTGGTGATGCAATTCCGGGTAACCACCGGGCAGATAGAGGCTGTCGGCGTCTGGCAATTGGCGATCATGGATCGGCGAGAAGAAGCTCAACTCGGCGCCCATCGCCCGCAGCAGATCGAGGCTGGCACCGTAAGTGAAGGCGAAGGCTTCGTCACGCGCGACCGCGATCCGCACGCCAGCCAGCAACGGTTCGGTGCGGGTTACCGGCGGTGCGGCAAAGGTGACCGGCGGCGGCAACGCAACCTCGCAACTGCTGCCCAACGCTTGGGCGGCGGCGTCCAGGCGCAGGTCGAGGTCATTCAGTTCGCTGGCTTGCACCAGGCCCAGGTGGCGGCTGGGCAATTCGATAGCAGTCTCGCGGGACAGCGCGCCATACCAGCGCAGGCCTTCGGTGAGGCTGCCTTCGAGCAATTGCGCATGGCGCAGGGTGCCGACGCGGTTGGCCAGCACGCCGGCGAACGGCAAGTCCGGCTGATAGCGTGCCAGGCCGAGGGCCAGGGCGCCGAAGGTCTGCGCCATGGCCGTGCCATCGATCACACCGAGCACCGGCACACCGAAGTGCCGCGCCAGGTCGGCACTGGAAGGTGTGCCGTCGAACAGCCCCATCACGCCTTCGATCAGGATCAGGTCCGCCTCCCCCGCCGCTTCCCACAGTAAGCGGCGACTTTCCTGCTCGCCCACCATCCACATGTCCAATTGATACACCGGCGCACCGCTGGCGCGCTCGTGGATCATCGGGTCGAGGAAGTCCGGGCCGCATTTGAACACACGCACCTTGCGCCCCAGGTTGCGGTGCAAGCGCGCCAGCGCGGCGGTGACCGTGGTTTTGCCCTGGCCGGACGCCGGTGCGGCGATCAAGACAGCCGGGCAATGGCGGGGCTGATTCAAAGTTCGACGCCTTTCTGTGCCTTGATACCGGCCTGGAACGCATGCTTGAGCATGCCCATGTCGGTGACGGTGTCGCCCATTTCGATCAGTTCAGGCTTGGCGCCACGGCCGGTGACCACCACATGCTGCATCGGCGGGCGGGCCTGCAGGTCGCTGAGGACCTGATCGAGGTCGAGGTAGCCGTGCTTGAGCGCGATGTTCAGCTCATCCAGCACCACCAGGCCGATGCTCGGGTCTTGCAGCAATTGGCGGGACACCGCCCAGGCGGCCTCGGCGGCCGCGATGTCGCGCTGGCGGTCCTGGGTTTCCCAGGTAAAGCCCTCGCCCATTACATGGAAACGCACTTGCTCGGGGAAACGGCGGAAGAACAGTTCTTCGCCGGTGCTGTTGCGCCCCTTGATGAACTGCACCACGCCGCACTGCATGCCGTGGCCCATGGCGCGGGCCAGCATGCCAAACGCCGAGCTACTCTTGCCTTTGCCGTTGCCGGTCAGCACCAGCAGCAAGCCGCATTCGTTCGGGGAATTGGCGATGCGTTCATCGATCACGGCTTTTTTGCGCAGCATGCGCGCCAGATGGCGTTCGTCGCGCTCGGGGGAATCGGTCATGGCAGCTCTCCGTTGGGGCTGGACAAAAAACGGCGGGCAGGAAAAAACAACAACAGACAGCCAAGCATCGCCCACCGTGATGCTGTTGGATGATCCAGGCCGGTCTCCGGGCTCATGAGTGGCGCGCTAGAGCGCACGCCGACGGCGCGCCTTCCCATATCGCGGGCGATACAGTGGCATTGACTCATTTACCGTTGCGGGGGCAGCGCCGGAATCGCGGCAGCACTGTGTACAAGTGCGCTCACTCACCGGCTTCCCTGTTTCACTCAGTCGACCCGTGGGTCACAGAGCACCTGGAACAAGCGGCGAAGGTTAGTGGGTTGGGGGTGGAGCGTCAATTAAAGCTGGCCTTGCACTTGAACCATCGCCGCATCGGGCGCCTCTACCCTTACAGGCATCCAGGAGAAAACCATGCATAAAACAAGACTCGCCTTACTGATCATGCTCGCGGGCACCCTCGCCGCCTGCGGGGAAAGCTCGACGCTGAAGGTGTCCGATGGCACCGGGCCTTCACCGCAGCTGCCGGAGCCGAACAAGACCCTGATCCCCACCGTGAACATCGCCCCGGCCATCGGCTGGCCGGCGGGCACCCAGCCCACGGCCGCCGCCGGCACCCAGGTGGCGGCGTTCGCCGAAGGCCTGGACCACCCGCGCTGGCTGTATGTACTGCCCAATGGCGATGTGCTGGTGGCGGAAACCAACGCGCCGCCCAAGCCGGACGACGCCAAAGGCCTGCGGGGTTGGGTGATGCAGAAAGTCATGGGCCGCGCCGGCGCCGGTGTGCCGAGCCCGAACCGCATCACCCTGCTGCGCGATGCCGACCATGACGGGGTCGCGGAGACCCGCACCGTGTTCCTGGAAAACCTCAACTCGCCCTTCGGCATGACGCTGGTGGGCAATGACCTGTACGTGGCCGATTCGGACAAGCTGTTGCGCTTTCCCTATCAGACCGGCGAAACCGCGATCAAGGCCGCCGGCAGCAAGGTCATCGACCTGCCAGCGGGCAGCATCAACCATCACTGGACGAAAAACGTGGTGGCCAGCAAGGACGGCAGCAAGTTGTATGTGAGCGTCGGTTCCAACAGCAACGTCGCCGAGAACGGCCTGGAAGCGGAACAAGGCCGCGCGGCGATCTGGGAAGTCGACCGCGCCAGCGGCCAGCACCGTCTCTTCGCCTCCGGCCTGCGCAACCCGAACGGCATGGCCTGGGAACCGCAGAGCGGCAAGCTGTGGACGGCAGTGAACGAGCGCGACGAGATCGGCAGCGACCTGGTGCCGGACTACATCACCTCGGTCCAGGATGGCGCCTTTTATGGCTGGCCCTTCAGCTATTACGGGCAGCATGTGGATGTACGCGTCACACCGCAGAAACCGGACCTGGTGGCCAAAGCCATTGCGCCGGACTACGCCGTAGGCCCACACACCGCCTCGCTGGGCCTGACCTTCGCCGAGGGCAGCAAACTCCCGGCGCCCTTTATCAACGGCGCGTTTATCGGCCAGCACGGCTCGTGGAACCGCAAGCCGCACAGCGGCTACAAGGTGATCTTCGTACCGTTCGAGGGCGGCAAGCCGAAGGGGCCGCCAGTGGACGTGCTGACTGGGTTCCTCAACAGCGAAGAACAAGCCATGGGACGACCGGTTGGCGTGGTCATCGACAAGCAGGGTGATTTGCTGGTGGCGGACGATGTGGGGAATAAGGTGTGGCGGGTTTCTGCGGCTAAGTAACTATTACAAATGTGGGAGGGGCGGTGCGACGATTCGACTTGCCCACGATAGCGGTGGGTCAGTCACTGAATGCATGGACTGACACGCCCTCATCGGGAGCAAGCCCCCTCCCACATTTGGATCCTGCTTTGGCTTAGGGGTTGCGGGCCAAGTGCTCAGCCGGCAACACGCGCTTGGCGCTCAGGTAGGCGTTCTGCCAGTAGGCTTTGGACAAGGTGTCCAGCTTCACCGTACCGCCCGTCTGCGGCGCATGCACAAAGCGCCCTTCGCCGACATAGATCCCGGCGTGGCTGACCTGCGAGCCGCCACCCGTGGCGAAGAACAGCAGGTCACCGGTTTGCAGGTTCTGTGCGCTGACGTCCTGGGCGCGCATCACGATCAGTTCGCGCGTGGTGCGCGGCAGAGAGATACCCGCGGCATCACGGTAGACAAACCCGATCAACCCGCTGCAATCGAAACCGGAGTCCGGCGTATTGCCGCCCCAACGATAAGGCGTACCGACCAGGCCCAGCGCGCGGAACAGCACGTCTTCAGCGACCGGCGAACTCTGGCTGGAATAGTTGAACACTGGTTTAGGCTTGGCCGCTACGGGCGCGGCTTGCGCAGGCGCTGAGCAGCGCGGCGCAAACAATAAGAATCAGGCGGGCCGAGGTCGACATGTGCAGAACAATCCTGGTCTGGATGCGGCTTTCGCTGCCGAACGCTGAAAACCAGAACGCGCAAGCATGGCTTGCGCGAACGGATTACAACAATGTCCAGAGATTCTAGCGCTTACACGTCAAACTTCAAGTATCACTTTAACTTTACTTGCTAGCGGTAATCGTCGTCGGGGCCATGGCGAGTGCGCGCTTGGCTTCGATGAAGGTTTTGCTCCAGTAGCTGTCGCCCAGGCTGTCGACTCGAACACCACCGCTGCGGCGGCTGCTGGAGTGGATAAACTGGTTATCGCCCAGGTAGATACCGGCGTGACTGACGCGACCGCGGCCACTGGTACTGAAGAAAAGCAGATCCCCAGGCTTGAGGTTGTTACGCGCGACCAACGGTGCATTCACGTTGATCATTTCGCGGGTGGAGCGTGGCAGGTTCATGCCAGCTTCTTCGCGAAACAGGTAACCGATAAAACCGCTGCAATCAAAACCGGCTTCAGAGGTACCGCCGAAACGGTAACGGGTCCCGATCAGGGACATGCCGCGTTCGAGGATGCTGTCGGCCAGAACGGGAAGCTGATACCAGCGAAGGCGGCCAGTTCTTTTTCGGTTGCCAGCTCTTCCTCATAAACAGTGGAAGACTGCGCAGCAACGAATTTTGCCTGATTTTTATACTGTTGATTGTGCTGCTCGGCCACTTGTTGAGGGTGGGAGGCGCAACCAAACAACAGAGCGACAAGTGCGAGAGGCACGAGGGGTGCGAAGCGATTTAGCATGGGCACGACCGTGGCTGATGTGTAAAGAAGTCGAGACTATGCCTTCTATCACATCGATTTGCAAATTCAATCGTGATCCATGTGACTTACTGTTTGCGTTATGACATCTAAGCCCTTAATACCCTTTGCGCGTGTTTTGCGTGGTCAAGCCGGCCAAAACGCAGGTTTCCTGGCGCCTGAAATTTGCCGAAGCCCCGAAATACAAGGGCCGGCTACCAGCCGAGGGTTTCCTTGAGGAAGGGAATCGTCAGCTTGCGCTGGGCCTGCAAAGAGGCCTGATCGAGCTGCTCGAGCAAATCGAACAATGCGCTCATGCTGCGGGTGCCGCGGGTGAGGATAAAGTGCCCGACCTCGTCGGTGAGGTGCAGGCCGCGACGGGATGCACGCAATTGCAGGGCACGCAATTTGTCCTCGTCGGACAGCGGGCGCATCTGGAAGATCAGCGCCAGGGTCAGGCGCGACTTGAGGTCGGCCAGCTTGACCGGCAACTCACGGGGCGAGGTCGAAGCCGCGATCAGCAGGCGGCGCCCGCTGTCGCGCAGGCGGTTGAACAGATGAAACAGCGCCTCTTCCCAATCCGCCTTGCCGGCGACGGCCTGCAGATCGTCCAGGCACACCAGTTCGTATTGTTCGAGGTTGTCGAAAATCCCGATCCCGCGGTCCATCAACTCCGCCAACGGCAGGTAAACCGCCGGTTCGCCCATCTGCTCGAAGCGCAGGCACGCGGCCTGCAACAGGTGGGTGCGCCCCACGCCTTGCTTGCCCCACAGGTAGATCAGGCTTTCAGTCCACCCGGCGTCGGCTTCGCAGAGCCGCTCGACATAGCCTTGGCGCCTGGGTAGTAATTGATAAAGGTGGCGTCGTCACGCAGACGCACACCTAAGGGCAGCTGAATCGGTTTCATGCTGACTGAACGGCTCCGATCGAACCGTTAGTGGCCTCTGTGAAAAGTTTGCAAAGTTTATACCCGTGACGCCGGGCGCACAATGCAGCAGACCATAAGCAAAATCAAAGGTTTGCGTTAACTTGTTGGATTTACGCAAATTGTTTGACGCCACAGCGCCAGAAACAACAAACCCGGCCTGGGCCGGGTTTGTGACACCGCGATTACAAATCGGGGTCTTCAACGCCCCCGTACATATCCGAATCCTTGTACAGATCGTGGACATGACGCACCAGCACCATGATCACCGCCGCCACCGGCAGCGCGAGCAGGATGCCGGTGAAGCCGAACAACTCACCGCCAGCCAGGATCGCAAAGATCACCGCGACCGGGTGCAGGCCGATGCGATCACCCACCAGCAACGGGGTCAGCACCATGCCTTCGAGGGCCTGGCCGACCATGAACACCGCGACAATCCCGAGCATCGGGTACAGGTCACCGCCAAACTGGAACAGCCCGGCCACCAGCGCCGCACCGATACCGATCACAAAGCCCATGTATGGCACGATCGCGGCCAGACCGGCAATCAAGCCGATCAACAGGCCCAGCTCCAGGCCGATCGCCATCAAGCCGGCGGCATAGATAATCCCCAGGGCCAGCATCACCAGCAGTTGGCCGCGCACGAACGCCCCCAAGACCTCATGACACTCCCCGGCCAGGGACACGATGCGCGCTTCACGGTCACGCGGCAGCAGGCTGCGGATCTTGGCCATCATGATGTCCCAGTCCCGCAACAGGTAGAACGCCACCACCGGGATCAACACCAGATTGGTCAGCCAGCCGATCAGCGCCAGGCTGGATGCCGTTGCCTGGCTGAGAACCACGCCGACGATGTCGGTGGTCTGGCCCATATGCTCGCTGATCGCAGCCTTGACCTTGTCGAACTTCCAGAAGCCATCCGCCAGCCCCAGCTTGGCCTGGGCCCACGGCATCGCCGTGTGCTGCAGCCAGTCGAGCATCTGCGGCGCCAGTTCATACAAACGGAACAACTGCTTGGCCAGCATCGGCACCAGCACCAGCACCAACGCCGTGATGATCAGCGTAAACAGCGCAAACACCGTGACCACCCCCAAAGTCCGCGACAGGCCGGCTTTCTCCAGGCGATCCACCACGGGATCGAACAGATAGGCGAGCAACAGCGCGACCAGGAACGGCGTCAGGATCGAATGCAGCAAGAACACAAAAACGCACAGCAGGACGATCCCGCCAAGCCACACCCAACGACGCGTATCCGCCATACACCACTCCATCTTTTATCGGCTGCTATATAAAGCAGAACATTTACCAACGAAAACCTCAGGGGCGGCGACCGGCTGCGTGCCGTCCACTGGCGGTTGCGCAGCCAGTGCTTCACCCGCGGGAATCTCCTGCAACCTGGCCAGGCTCAGTTGAGTACGCAACTGATCGGCGCTGCCATTGACGCGATACACAATACGATTGCCATCCACGCGCTGCGGCTGGCCGCCAAACGGCTCGAGCAAGTGGCCCAACGCGGCGTAGCGCTCCAGGGTCATGCCCTGCACTTCGAGCAATTGCTCGGTGCTCGCGCCCGGCTTGACCACAAAGCGCGGCGCCAGTTTCTGGCTGACCGCCAGCATCACGGCATCGGCCACGGCGGCGGTGTCGGCGCCTTGCGCGGTGCCCTGCTCGCTCTTGTCGCCCAACCACAGGCGCCATTTGGCCTGCCATTGGCTGCCTTCCTGGCGCGCATGCACTGCGAGCATCGCATCGGCGCCGTAGCGTTCCGAGGCTGCACGCAACGGCGTGGCGTCCGCGCTTTCGAGGTTGGGCGCGGTGGCGACCACCTGTTCATCCAAATCCCCCAACGGCAGGCGCAGCGGCAAGCCGCGATGTTGCGCCGCACGGCGCAGCGCCTGCGCGACGGTCTGGCCATCCCCGACCAGGTTGCTGCCGTCGGTGGAGTCATTCAGCCACCAACCCAGGATCGACGGCCGATTGCTGCCCCAGATCGACAAGCCGGCCTCACGCAAGGCGCGATCGGTGCTGACGGGGTCGAAATCCACTTGCAGGCTTTCCGGCGGGCCGGCGTCGTAGCCGTATTGCGTGATGATTTGTTGCGGGTCCTTGCGCACCGCCGCCAGGCCGGGGCCTTCGGCGGCCTTGGCGTCGCCAGTGAGGCGGATCACCAGGGTCTGTACGGCGCGCTGGGTCGCCTGGTCGCGTTCTTGCGGTGACTGGCTGCTGACCGGCTCCAGTACTTGATAAAGACCATTGAGGGTTTCGGCATGACTCGCCAGGCTGACCAACGACAAGCAGCCTACAAAAAACACATTACACAGACGCATGGAAGATTCCCGAACGACAAAATTAGCGGCTGGAACAGACCGCGTGATCTCGGTTTGCCAAGGCTGTGACCACAGCGATCGGTAAAACATTCACGGGGTCTCGGTAAGTTTTCCTACTGTCATAACGATAGCGGGTTCAAGGCTATACCTTAATACGGAGCTGGGCAGACCCGATTAGCATTTTTTTAACCGGCTTTTTTATCTATGTGGCTCTGCCCGTCGGCCCGAGGATGGCCGCTGACCCTCAAGCCTGATAAAATCGCGCGCCTTCGCAGACCGTCAATGGCTGGGCCTTTTCACAAGAGCCCTTGCCCAATCGGTCGTTACCCCTGAATCCCCCCTAAAGGCCTGGATCATGCAACCCTCCCTGAGCTACAAGGACGCCGGTGTAGACATCGACGCCGGTGAAGCATTGGTCGAACGCATCAAGAGCGTCGCCAAGCGCACTGCGCGCCCCGAAGTCATGGGTGGCCTGGGCGGTTTTGGCGCCCTCTGTGAAATCCCGGCCGGCTACAAACAGCCCGTGCTGGTTTCCGGCACCGACGGCGTGGGCACCAAACTGCGCCTGGCCCTGAACCTGAACAAACACGACAGCATCGGCATCGACCTGGTCGCCATGTGCGTCAACGACCTGGTGGTGTGCGGCGCCGAGCCGTTGTTCTTCCTGGACTACTACGCCACCGGCAAGCTCAACGTCGAAACCGCGACCCAAGTGGTCACCGGCATCGGCGCCGGCTGCGAATTGTCGGGTTGCTCCCTGGTCGGCGGCGAAACCGCTGAAATGCCAGGCATGTACGAAGGCGAAGACTACGACCTGGCCGGCTTCTGCGTCGGCGTGGTCGAAAAAGCCGAGATCATCGACGGCTCCAAAGTGGCTGCCGGCGACGCCCTGCTCGCCCTGCCGTCGTCCGGCCCGCACTCCAACGGCTACTCGCTGATCCGCAAGATCATCGAAGTGTCCGGTGCCGACATCGAAAACATCCAGCTCGACGGCAAGCCCCTGACCGACCTGCTGATGGCGCCGACACGCATCTACGTCAAGCCACTGCTCAAGCTGATCAAGGACACCGGCGCGGTCAAAGCCATGGCCCACATCACCGGCGGCGGCCTGCTGGACAACATCCCGCGCGTCCTGCCCAAAGGCGCCCAGGCGATTGTCGACGTGGCCAGCTGGCAGCGTCCTGCGGTATTCGACTGGCTGCAAGAGAAAGGCAACGTCAACGAAACCGAAATGCACCGCGTGCTGAACTGCGGCGTGGGCATGGTGATCTGCGTGGCGCAAGAGCACGTGGAAAGCGCGTTGAACGTGCTGCGCGAAGCCGGCGAACAGCCTTGGGTCATCGGCCAGATCGCCGCTGCCGCCGAAGGCGCGGCTCAGGTTGAACTGAAGAACCTTAAGGCGCACTGATGTCTGCAACCTGTGATGTCGTGGTGCTGCTCTCCGGCACCGGCAGTAACTTGCAGGCCCTGATCGACAGCACGCGCACCGGCGACAGCCCGGCGCGCATCGCTGCGGTGATCTCCAACCGCAGCGACGCCTATGGCCTGCAACGCGCCAGGGAGGCAGGCATTGCCACGCGCACCCTGGATCACAAGGCTTTCGAAGGTCGCGAGGCCTTCGACAGCGCCCTGGTCGAACTGATCGACGCCTTCAACCCCAAACTCGTGGTACTGGCCGGCTTCATGCGCATCCTCAGCGCTGATTTCGTGCGGCACTACGCTGGGCGGCTGTTGAATATCCACCCTTCCCTGCTGCCCAAGTACAAAGGCATGCACACCCATCAGCGCGCCCTCGACGCGGGCGACAGCGAGCATGGCTGCAGCGTGCATTTTGTCACCGAGGAACTCGACGGCGGGCCTCTGGTCGTACAGGCAGTGGTTCCGGTAGAGTCTGACGACTCGGCGCAGACGCTTGCGCAACGGGTTCATACACAGGAACACAGGATTTACCCGCTGGCTGTTCGCTGGTTTGCCGAGGGGCGGTTGATTCTTGGTAAACAGGGTGCATTATTGGACGGTCAGTTACTCGCGGCCAGCGGCCACTTGATTCGAACCTAGGAGATTTTATGCGTCGCGCCTTGCTCTTCGCTTTTGCGCTGTTCGCCTTGCCTGCGGTGCAAGCAGCAGATTTACATCCTTTCTCCGCCAGCTACACCGCCGACTGGAAACAGTTGCCCATGAGCGGTTCGGCCGAGCGTAGCCTGACCCACAATGGCGATGGCACCTGGACCTTGAACTTCAAGGCTTCCATGATGATTGCCAGCCTCACCGAAACCAGCGTGATCCAATTCGACAAGGACGCCCTGCAGCCGAAGAGCTACACCTTCGAACGCGGCGGCCTGGGCAAGGCGAAAAGGGTCAACCTGGACTTCGACCAGACCGCCAAGAAAGTCACCGGCTTTGAAAACAAAGACCCGGTCAACGTTGCCCTGCAAAGCGGCATGCTCGACAAGTCGACCTACCAGTTGGCGCTGCAGCGCGATGTCGCGGCCGGCAAGAAGAGCATGAGCTACAGGCACCGACGTCGACACCTACGACTTTCGCGTGATCGGCCCGGAAAAGGTCCAGACCAAAGCCGGCTCCATCGACGCGATCAAGGTCGAGCGCGTGCGTGACCCGACCCAAAGCAAGCGCATCACCCAGATGTGGTTTGCCAAGGACTGGGGCGGCATCCTGGTTGCCCTGCGTCAGGTGGAAACCGACGGCAAGGAATACAACATCATGCTGCAAGACGGTACGGTTGACGGTAAGTCTGTCAAAGGTAGCTGATTGCGCGGATGAGTCGAAGAAGAGCCTCGCACCACGCGGGGCTTTTTTTCGTCTGGATGTTGGGGAGTCAACGCCTGAGCCCGACGAGAACATGAAGCTTTTGTCATAAAACTCCGACGCCTGCGACGCAATGTCGCGGTTTACGGGGCCTGCGCGACTGTTACAAGTTATGCAAAGGACTGTTGCATAAACGATCGGTTTACCTAGCAAGCTAACAAAACATATAACAAAAGCCTGCGACGACTTGCCGCAGATCCACCAGAGACTGGAGCAAGCAAATGACTGTAAAAGTGACTGAACGCGACGATGAACATATGTCCCACGAAGCCTTGGGCCATGGGATTCACATCTGGGACGTACACCAACAAGACCTGCTGGTCGGCATGTTTCATAACGAGAGCGACGCTCATAACTATAAAAACGAGCTCGAAACCCTTGAGATGAAACGCCAGGCACAAAGCTCCTGAAACGCTGAAATCAAGTAGACGCCAGCCCACGCAACGAGGCTATCTACACACGACAAACCCCGCCAACGAGCGGGGTTTGTCGCTTTCAACCGCGACCGTTTTCTTCTGAACCTCGACGCGTGTATTGAAAAACATACAGTTCACGCCGCGTCGGCCCACCGCCTGCACGCCAGCGGTAATCCGCTGAAGTAGCCTGATCCAGACACCTCCCCACTCTTTGACAGCGCTCTTTGGCCAGGCCGAATCGCACGCGAGCCCCTTCTCCCGCCCCTCCTGAATAAGCCTTTCAGAAAAAAGTAACAACAAATAGACAATTAGTAATGATTCTCTATACCATTCAGCCGCTTTTCATTCCGGTCCACGTATAGGGAATTCCACTAGATGCACGGGCAAAGTCGCACCCCGGAACAATCGTTGCTTGAACGCTGGGGCGAAGCACTCGCTACCCCGCCATTTCAAACTAACCACATCACTCTCGACGCTCTGATCAACACCCTGGCACCCGCTGCCGAGCGTAGCTTCCAACGCCTGATCCAAGCACTGTTTCGTGAAGGCCTGCTGGACCCCAGCACCCGCACCTACGACGAGCGAGGTCAATGCTGGCTGGTGCTGCCTGACCAGAGCCGCCTGCGTTTCGATCACCTGCTCCCCGGTCGCATGGCCAGCTGGGACCTGCGTGGCCGAGTGACGCTGCTGCGCGATGATCATCCTGACCTGAATATTCAATTCCCGTCGCAGTTATTGACGCTGCTCAACCGCCGCCTCGAATCACCTGCCGACCCGGAAGTCTTGGGCCGCCTCAACACAGAAATCGACGACAGCTTTGTCAACGATACGCTGTGCCTTGCCTTCCATGAGCAATGGACACTCAGGCTCCATGCGGCAATGGACCCGTCGCACCAGAGCAACCTGTTGAGCCACCTCAAGCATGACCCCAGCGTGACCAACCCGACTTCCACGCTTGAACAATGGGGCACGCTGGGCCATCCCTGGCACCCCAACTACAAGACCAAACTGGGTTTGAATACCGACCAGGTCATCGATTTCTCGCCTGAATTCGAAGCCCGCTTTCCGGTTTTCCTGTGCGCGTTGCATCGCCAGTTCGCCCATGTCGAAATGCTGGCTGGCACCGCCGATTACTGGCAATGGTGGCAACATCATTTCCCCCAAGCCGCTCGGCAACTGACCGCGCAACTGACCGCGCAGGGCCTTGAAGCCGGCGATTATCTGCCGTTGCCGGCTCACCCTTGGCAGGCGCGCCAAGAATTACCGCAATTGTTTGCCAACGAAATTGGCGACCGGTTGTTGGTACTGACCGATATCGTGGCGTTTACCGCCCACCCGACCATGTCGTTCAGGACCGTGCTACCTGAAGGCCGATGTGACGCACCGATGGTGAAGCTTCCGGTTTCATTGCGCCTGACCAGTGTGCAGCGGACTGTTTCACCGCGTTCTGCGCGCATGGGCCCGCGGATCAGCCATCTACTGCTGGCGATCCTGGAACGTGAGCCGGCGATCCAGCAGATCCTCAGCATCATCCCCGAGCGGATCGGCGTGCATTTCAAGCCGCAACCGGCCAATGATGAACACTCCCGCCACTTGGCCGTCCTGTACCGCGACGCCCCCCAGAGCCTGCTCCAGCCGGGCGAAATGGCCGTGCCAGTCGGCAGCCTGTTCGCCGTCGACCAGCACGGGCAGCCACTGCTGCGCCAATGGGTACGACTGAGCCAGGGCAAGGACGACGAGGACGCCCTGCTCGCCTTCTTTCGGGACTACGCCTCGATTGCCGTACCGGCACTGCTGGGCATGTATCTGCGTTATGGCGTGGCCTTCGAGGCTCATCAGCAGAACTCCTTCATGGTCATGGCCGCGGACGGGCGCCTGAGCCGCCTGCTACTGCGTGATTTCGGTGACATCCGGATCGACCGCAAGACCTTGCACGCCCATGGCCTGGATATCGAATTGCACGACCCTAAAATGACCCTGTACGACGACGCCGGCTTCGTGCGCGACAAGCTGCTGCACACCGTATTCATGTGCCACTTGGGCGAACTGGTGCTGCTCAGCGCACGCCACTTCAACATCCCCCAAGCGCGGCTCTGGAATGAACTGTCGACGCAGGTCAGCCAGTGCTTCGACGACTTGCGCAGCGAGGTCGACCCCCAACGCTGGAAGACCGAACGCGAAGCCTTACTGGAGCAGGACTGGCCCGCCAAGTCGTTTATGCGCATGCGTCTGCTGGAGAGCCATGCCGATATCGTCGGGCGTTTGCCTAACCCACTGAGCGCCGCCGCCAATGCCGGCTAACAACAGCGCACTGCGGCTGCTGGTGGTGATTCAGTTGGTGTCGATGGGCGCCATGGAGATGAGCGGCCCTTTCTGGCCGCTGCAAATCCAGAAGCTGCTCGGCGTCGCCAATGCCCAGTACACCGGCCTGCTGTCCTCGCTGGTGTATGCCGGGCCGATGATGGCGGCAATGATCCTGACGCCCATGTGGGGGCGACTGGGTGACCGCACCGGGCACAAGCCCATGATCATTCGGGCGTTGCTGGCGTTGGCGGTATGCCAGGGCCTGGCCGCCGTTACCTTCGACCCTTGGCTGCTGGTGGCAATCAGGGTTGCACAAGGGGCGCTGGCCGGGTTTATCGCAGCGGCGCAAGCCTATGCGCTGGCCTGCTGCGGCGACGGCGGGCGTGGGCACATTCTGGCTCGACTGCAATCGGCGACTGCCGTGGGCTCGCTGGCCGGACCGGTGTTGGGTGGGTGGTTGATGGATGTCTCGGGCTTCGCACTGCTGTGCTACAGCGCCACCGCAGTGTGCGTGTTGTGCGCGGTGATCAGCCTGTTCTTGCCCAACGACACGCCCCAATCACGCCCAACACACAACGCAAAACCAAGCCCCCTGCCCGAAGGCTGGCTCGGTGCAATGCTGGGGATCATCGTTTTGATCCAGGCAGCCAAGATGATGCCCCAGCCGTTTTATGCCTTGTACGTCGCCGACGTGTTACACGCCCCCGCGTGGCTGATCGGCGCCAGCTATGCCGCCAGCGCACTGACTCTGGCGCTGTCCGCGCCGCTATGGGGGCGCCTGTTCGACCGGCATCAACCGGCTCACACGTTGCGCGTCGTCGAATGGGTCACGTGGTCCTGCGCCTTGACGCTGGCATTTACGGCGCTGGCCAGCGAATGGCTCGGATTCCTCGCCAGCCGGCTGTTATGGGGCGTTTGGCAGGGTGCGTTGCTGCCGGTCGCCTACACGTTGATCGCCAACACCGTTGTGCCCAGCCAGCAGGGCTTTGCCCTGGGCCTGGGCAACAGCGCCGCCAAAGCCGGCGCGCTGTGTGGTGTGCTGATGGGCGGCATCGGCATGGGAGTCGTGGGTCTGGCGCACAGCTTCTGGCTGGTTGCACTCACATATGCATTGGCCGCCCTGGGCATCCGCACCATCCGTTCGTTCACCCGAACACCTGAGACATCCAGTTTTTCTGTCAATACTTCTAATAACTGAAAGGCAAGGTCATGAAAAAAACACAACTGGCAGTTCTGCTGCCACTTCTAGGGTCGATTAGCGCGCCTGCCTGGGCCGATGAGATCGAAGTGACTCAAGCCGCGCCCACCAACCTGCAACTACAGGCAACGGTAGTGTCGGCCACGCGCAGTGAAACCAGCATCGCGGCGATCCCAGGCTCGGTGCAGGTGATCAGCGAAGATCAGATCCGCCAGCAAGCGGGTGCCGGCCGCCGGGTCGCATACATCCTCGGGCAACTGGTACCGGGCATCTCCCCCTCCAGCGGCGGCATGAGCAACTTCGGCCAGACACTTCGCGGACGCAACACCCTGATCCTGATCGATGGGGTGTCCCAGAACGCCACGCGCGACAACTTCCGCCAGCTCAACAGCGTCGCGCCGGAAAGTATCGAGCGTATCGAAGTCATTTCCGGCGCCAGCAGTGTCTACGGGGCGGGCGCGTCAGGCGGCATCATCAACATCATCACGAAGCGCAACAAAGGTGAAGACCTGGCGTTGAGCAGCAAGATCGGCATGACCACCGGGAACAACTTCAGCCATAAAGGTTTCTCCTACGAAGCGTTCCAAAGCGCCACGGGCCGCAACGGCCCAGTGGATTGGTATCTGTCGGCCAACACCGTGCAACGCAACGACCTGTTCGCCGGCAACGGCAAGCGCATCCCCCAGGACACGTCCCAGGGCAGCAACATGGACACCGACACCTACGACCTGCAGGGTCGCTTCGGCTACAAGCTGGATGACGACAAGAAAATCAATCTGTCGCTGCAAGACTACAAGGACGAGCAAGACACCCGTTACACCAAGAATCCCCGCATCACCAATACCGCAGTCGCTGTAAAAGGCCTGGACCTGGTCGATCAACCGTACACCCACAACCAGGCAGTGAACCTCAACTACGCCGATCAGGATTTCTACGGCCAGGGCTTGCAGGTCGAAAGTTATTGGCGGCGTGCCGACGCGTTGTTCTTCCCCGACCTGTCCCGGGGCCGCGCAGGCGTGTCCGACAACAACAGCGTGCAAGAGGTGTACGGCCTGCGAGCGGCCATCGACACGCAAATGCCGAACATCGGCGCGGCGACCGGCAACCTGGTCTGGGGTGCCGACTACGATCATGAAACCTCGCGTCAGCGTGGCGACCAATACCGGGTCAACGGCCTCACCTACACCAAGACCGGTACCACATTCGAAATGGGACCGGACATCCAGACCACCACCAAAGCCATCTTTGGCCAGTTGTCCTACGACATCGATGATTGGACCTTGCGTGGCGGCGTACGCCGCGAGTGGATCGAAAGCGACATTGCCGACAGCATCGCTTACGGCGAAATCGTCCAGACCGGTAAGCGCGCGACACTGCCAGGCGGCACGCTCAAATACGATGACACCCTCTACAACCTCGGGGCTGTGTATCACCTGAGCGAAAACCAGGATGTATTCTTCAACTTCAGCCAGGGCTTTTCCCTGCCGGACATCCAGCGCTTCCTGCGTGACGTCAACAGCACCTACGACATTCAAAAACTCAATGCCCAGGCCCTGAAGGTCGACAGCTACGAGCTGGGCTGGCGGGGTAATTGGGACAAGTGGCTGGCTAACGTCACCGCGTATGAAAACACCTCGGATGTCACTCAGTTCTACGATGCCAATGATCGTGTATTGCGCCTGGTGAACCAGAAAGAGCGTGTGCGCGGTATCGAAACCAGCCTGACGTACAACGTCACCGACCAATGGTCGGTGGGCGGTACTTATGCTTATGCCAAAGGCGAAACCCGCCAGAACGGCCAATGGATCGACTTGCCGGCGACACGTATCTCCCCCGCCAAGACGACCGCTTTTGTCGGCTATGACCACGGCGACTATAGCCTGCGCTTGCAAGGCATGCGCCTGGCCAACTACGACGCTGCGTTCAAAGACAACAACGGCCGCGATATCCAGGGTTACACGCTGGTCGACCTGCTGGGTTCAGTCCGGCTGCCGGTAGGTCGCCTGGAAGGTGCGGTCTACAACCTCAGTAACCGCAACTACCAGAACATGTTTGCCCAGGCCAACGCCCGCGCGCCCTACCCGAACGCCGAGGGTCGCACCTTCAGCATGAGTTACGCCGTGGATTGGTAACCGCCTGACACTGCCGGCCAAAACAACAAACCCCGCCTTTTGAGCGGGGTTTGTTGTTTTACAGCCTTACCACATCAGATCATCCGGGATCTGGTAGGCGGCGTAAGGATCATCCTCATCCGGCACCTGGCTTTCGGTGAGGATATTGAGCTGGACGATACGCTCCGGTGCGCGCTCCTGGATCTTCAGCGCCGCTTCGCGCGGGATCACCTCGTAACCGCCGGCGTGATGCACGATCGCCAGGGAGCCGTTGCTCAGCTTGTTGCGCATCAGCGTGTTGACCGACAGGCGCTTGACCTTCTTGTCATCCACGAAGTTGTAGTAGTCCTCGGTGGTCAGCTTGGGCAGGCGCGAGGTCTCGATC
>LNAP01001089.1_pt1 | contig 29346 bp, 25 predicted proteins | sample 602601 | NCBI WGS metagenome assembly LNAP01 (sample SAMN02440304, study PRJNA202911) | soil metagenome | biome: Subtropical and temperate rainforests or woodlands; isolation source: soil samples (1 kg each in a 20% v/v slurry with milli Q water) were... ... | reverse complement strand
ACCTGCAGCATCACCGCTTCTGGGTTGAAGAAGAGAAACGTTTTGTGCGTCTGCGCGTATCTGCCAAAGGCATGCGTATCATCGACAAGCGTGGCATCAGTGTCGTGCTCGCCGAACTTCGCCGCGATGGCAAGATTTAAGGGAGCTAATCATGCGTGAATTGATTCGTTTGATCTCGAGCGCCGGTACTGGTCACTTCTACACTACCGACAAGAACAAGCGTACTACCCCGGACAAAATCGAGATCAAGAAATATGATCCGGTTGTTCGCAAGCACGTGATCTACAAGGAAGGCAAAATCAAGTAATTGATTTTTCCCTTCTTACGAAAAAGGCCCGTATCGCAAGATACGGGCCTTTTTTGTTGCCGGATTTTTGTTGCCTGTCGGGGCCTCATCGCGAGCAGGCTCGCTCCCACAGGGCATCGTGCTTGCCTGAAACTCAGGCATTACACAGCGCCAATGTGGGAGCGAGCCTGCTCGCGATGAGGCCAGGTCTAACGATGCAAATCCTCAAGCCTTCTGTTCAAACACCACATAAATCTTGCGGCACGCCTCCAGCACTTCCCAAGTGCCCGTGAACCCCGCCGGGATCACGAAGCGGTCGCCGGCCCGCAGGGTCTTGGCATTGCCATCATTGTCCCGCAGCACGGAAACGCCCTGGACGATCTCGCAGTATTCATGTTCGGTGTAGTTGACCGTCCACTGGCCGACCGCGCCTTCCCACACGCCTGCATTCATTTGCCCGCAAGGGCTGCTGTAGTGGTTGAACACCGTTTGTTCGGGATCACCCTTGAGTACCTTGGCTGCGTCCGGGCGATAGCGTTCGGCGGTGGTACTGGCCTGACTGAAATCGACGATGTCCTGGATGCTCATGCGGCAATTCTCCGGTAATGACGGCGCGAATGGCTGGAAGAGCCAAAGTCTATGTTTATTAAAACGAACATCGCAAGGCCGTTTGCCAGCGTTGTGTCAAATATATTGAAACATTACCAGCCGCTGGTTTAGGGTGGCGGGTGCCCCGCGCCGAAAACAGCGCCGAAAACAGGCCGGCCGGGCAGAATTCGTGGAGCGCTGCGCATCGCGTGGCGTTCGTACTCAATAAGAGGAGGACACTCGCATGACCACCCTGACTCGTGCCGACTGGGAACAACGCGCCCGCGACCTGACCATCGAAGGCCGTGCCTTCATCAACGGCGAATACACCGATGCGGTGTCCGGCGAAACCTTTGACTGCCTCAGCCCGGTGGATGGCCGTGTGCTGGGCAAGATCGCCAGTTGCGACGTCGCCGACGCCCAGCGCGCCGTCGAAAACGCCCGTGCCACCTTCAACTCCGGTGTCTGGTCGCGCCTGGCGCCGAGCAAGCGTAAAGCGACCATGATTCGCTTTGCCGGCCTGCTCAAGCAGAACGCCGAAGAACTGGCGCTGCTCGAAACCCTGGACATGGGCAAGCCGATCAGCGACTCCTTGAATATTGATGTTCCCGGTGCAGCTCAAGCGTTGAGCTGGAGCGGTGAAGCCATCGACAAGATTTACGATGAAGTGGCCGCGACCCCACACGATCAGTTGGGCCTGGTGACCCGTGAACCGGTGGGCGTCGTAGGCGCTATCGTGCCGTGGAATTTCCCACTGATGATGGCCTGCTGGAAGCTCGGCCCGGCGCTGTCCACCGGTAACTCGGTGGTGCTCAAGCCCTCTGAAAAGTCCCCACTGACCGCCATCCGCATTGCCGCACTGGCGATTGAGGCCGGCATTCCGAAAGGCGTGCTGAACGTGCTGCCGGGCTACGGCCACACGGTTGGCAAGGCCCTGGCCCTGCACATGGACGTCGATACCCTGGTGTTCACCGGTTCCACCAAAATCGCCAAGCAACTGATGGTTTACTCGGGCGAGTCCAACATGAAGCGTGTCTGGCTGGAAGCCGGCGGCAAGAGCCCGAACATCGTGTTCGCCGATGCCCCGGACCTGCAAGCCGCCGCCGAGTCCGCCGCCAGTGCCATTGCCTTCAACCAGGGCGAAGTCTGCACCGCCGGCTCGCGACTGTTGGTGGAGCGTTCCATCAAGGACACCTTCCTGCCGCTGGTGATTGAAGCGCTCAAGGGCTGGAAACCTGGCAACCCCCTGGACCCGGCCACCAATGTCGGCGCCCTGGTGGATACCCAGCAGATGAACACCGTGCTGTCCTACATCGAGGCCGGTCACAGCGACGGCGCCAAGCTGGTGGCCGGCGGCAAGCGGATCCTCGAAGAAACCGGCGGTACCTATGTCGAGCCGACGATTTTCGACGGGGTGAGCAACGCCATGAAAATCGCCCAGGAAGAGATTTTCGGTCCGGTGTTGTCGGTCATCGCTTTCGATACCGCCGAGGAGGCCATCCAGATCGCCAATGACACGCCGTACGGCCTGGCCGCGGCGGTATGGACCAAGGACATTTCCAAGGCTCACCTGACCGCCAAGGCGCTGCGTGCTGGCAGCGTTTGGGTCAATCAGTATGACGGCGGCGACATGACCGCACCGTTCGGCGGCTTCAAGCAGTCGGGTAACGGCCGCGACAAGTCGCTGCATGCGTTCGACAAGTACACCGAGCTGAAGGCGACCTGGATCAAGCTCTGACAGGGGCGGCCCCGGATCCTGTTCGGGGCTGCATGCAGTGCTGGTCCCCTGTGGGAGCGAGCCTGCTCGCGATAGCGGTGTGACAGTCGACGACTCTGTTGAATGTTGCGCCGCTATCGCGAGCAGGCTCGCTCCCACAGTGTTTTGTGGGGCCTGAAAATCGATAACTATCCACAGGAGCGTGGAAATGCGTTGGGCGACCTATTTCGCCGTGTTGGCATCTGTCCTGAGTGTCGGCTTGGCGCTGGGCGTGAGCATGCCGCTGGTGTCGCTGCGTCTGGAAGGCTGGGGTTATGGTTCGTTTGCCATCGGGGTGATGGCCGCCATGCCGGCCGTTGGGGTGTTGGTCGGGGCCAAGGTGTCGAGTCGGCTTGCGGCGCGGTTCGGCACGGCGGCGTTGATGCGCTTGTGCCTGTGGGGTGGGGCGGTGTCCATCGGGTTGCTGGCGCTGTTGCCCAGTTATCCGGTCTGGTTGGTGCTGCGGCTGATGATCGGCGTCGTCCTGACCCTGGTGTTCATTCTGGGTGAAAGCTGGATCAACCAACTGGTGATCGAACAATGGCGCGGACGGTTGGTGGCGTTGTACGGCAGCAGTTACGCCCTGAGTCAGTTGTCTGGTCCGTTGCTGCTGGGTGCGCTGGGGACTGATCACGATTATGGCTTTTGGGTGGGTGTCGGTCTTTTGCTGGTTTCGCCGTTGCTGTTGCTGGGGCGCAGCGGCGCGCCCAGCAGTGAAGCCTGCAGCGTCACTTTCAAGGATCTCTGGGCGTTTTGTCGTGGGTTGCCGGCAATCGCCTGGGCGGTATCGTTGTTCGCGGCGTTCGAGGCAATGATCCTGACCTTGTTGCCGGTTTACTGTTTGCGTCAGGGCTTCAGCGCCGACATTGCGCTGGCGATGGTCAGCACGGTAGTGGTCGGTGATGCCTTGTTGCAGTTGCCCATTGGCGCCCTTGCGGACCGCCTGTCGCGCCGGTCGTTGTTCACTGGCTGTGCGGTGGCGCTGATGCTGTCGAGCCTGGCGGTTCCACTGCTGATCGATACCTTGCTGATCTGGCCACTGTGGGTGCTGTTTGGCGCCAGCGCAGGCGGGTTGTTCACCTTGTCACTGATCCTGATCGGCGAGCGTTATCGCGACGATGCACTGGTGCGGGCCAATGCCCATATTGCCCAGTTGTGGGGGATCGGTTGCCTGATTGGCCCACTGGCGGCGGGGGCGGGCAGTCAATGGATCAGTGGGCATGCGCTGCCCTTGTTCATGGCCGCGGGAGCGTTCGGCTTGGTGGTTCTGTTGTTGCGCCAAGGGGCGTTTGGCGCCACGCAACCTGCCTGAACAAAGTGAAGCCTTGGGAAACGTGCTGAACCCGGGGCTTCTACAGCATTCGCTCCAGCCCAACGGTGGTGGCGAACCAGGCGTTGAAGCGGCGCCACCAACTGCCGGGTTCGCGGTCCAGGTCATGCAGTTGGCCGTTGTCTTCGGTGGTCCATATCAGCTTCCCGTCCTTCAGGCGGGCCTGGTAACTCAGGGCCGGTGCCATGCCCTGCAAGGCCAGTTCGCGCACTTGGCCGGCGAGTTCGGGACTGTCGACCAAGACCCCCACTTCAGTGTTCCACAGCACTGAACGCGGATCGAAATTGAACGAGCCGATGAAGGATTTCTTCCGGTCGAAGATGATCGCCTTGCTATGCAGGCTGGAGTCCGATTCGCCGTAGGACTTGCTGTAGAACAAATGGGGGCTGCCACCCGTGTCCCCGGGCTGGCGACGCAATTCGTACAGCCGCACCCCATGTTGCAGCAAAGCCCTGCGATACGGCGCGTAACCGCCGTGCACCGCCGGTACGTCGGTGGCCTCCAGGGAGTTGGTCAAAAGACTCACCGCCACTCCGGCATCGGCCCGGCTGGTCAGGTAGACCAACCCTGGCTGGCCGGGCACGAAGTAGGCCGAAATCATGATCAGTTCTTCACTGACCCCCGTCAGCTCCGGGCCCAATTGCGTGGTCAGCAACAACTGCGGGTCAGGCTCATCCCTGGCCAGGACTTTGCTGGGTGCATCCCACAGCGCCTGGTTCCAGGCCCAGATCAATTGCCTGCGCCAGATGTCCAGGCGCGGTTGGGTCCGGTAGGAGGTCAACTGCTGGTAAAGCGCGTGATTTTCCTTGTGCGTCTGCTCCAGTGACTCTTGCAGGCGCAGGCGGCTGTTGGCCAGATCCTTGGGGGTTGGTCGACGGGACAGGAATTGTTCGATGGGTTTGCTCAGGGCGCTGTTCCAGTATTGGTCGAAGCTGTGCCCCAATTGTTCGGCCACCGGCCCAACGCCAAGCAGGTCGATGTCGGTGAAGTTCAGGTTGGGTTCGGCGTCGAAATATTCATCCCCCAGATTGCGACCGCCGACGATGGCCATGCTGTTGTCCGCCAGCCAGAGCTTGTTGTGCATGCGCCGGTGTTGCAATGAGAGGTTGAGCAGCCGCCCGAGGCTGCGGGTTACCCCGGTGGCGCGCCCCAGATGAAGTGGGTTGAACAGGCGTATCTGGATCCGCGGATGAGCGGCGAGGGTCGCGATGATCTGATCCTGGCCATCGCTGGTGGTGTCATCCAGCAGAATGCGCACGCGTACGCCGCGGTCGGCGGCTTTGAGCAATTCATCCACCAGCATTCGCGTGCTGATGCCGTCATGAACGATGTAGTACTGCAAATCCAGGCTGCTTTGGGCGTTGCGGATCAACTCGGCCCGGGCGGAGAAGGCGTCGGTACTGTCAGATAGCAGGCGGAAACCCGAGCGTCCCTCGTGTGGAGCGGCCTGGGCCTGTACCGAGCGTCCGAACGAAGATTCGGTTGCCGGGAGCGCCTGGGAAGGTTCGCGGGTGATGTCAAAACTGGCACAGCCGCCCAGCAGCGAGGCGACTAGCAGGAGCACAGGCAGGATGGGTCTGGGTCTCACGTAGGCTCGTTCCGCTTGTTTGCGTTGATCGGCTTGTGGGTGCTGCTTCCCTGAGTAAAGCTCAGACGGCGTCGAGTCGGGTTTCGTTCAACAACGCAATGGCCGCGGCGCCGACCTTGCGGACGGCGTCCTCGATCTGTGCCGTTGGTTTGGCAGCGTAGTTCATGCGCAGGCAATTGCGGTACTTGCCCGAGGCGGAAAATATGCTGCCGACCGCCACCTGCACGCCCTGGTCATGCAGGACCCGATTAAGCTTGAGTGTATCGAAGCCTTCGGGGAGTTCGACCCAGAGCATAAAGCTGCCGCGCGGGCGGCTGGCGCGAGTACCCGCTGGAAAATAGCGGCTGACCCAGTCGATCATGACGTCGCGATTGCGTTGGTATTGGCTGCGCATCCGCCGCAAATGCGGTTCGAAATGCCCGCCCTTGAGAAACTCCGCAATGGCTATCTGCGGTTGCGGTGCGGTGGAGCCGGTGCTGATGTATTTCATGTGCAGCACCCGTTCCAGATAGCGGCCGGGTGCGACCCAGCCCACTCGCAAACCCGGTGCCAGTGTCTTGGAAAAAGAACTGCAGAGCAGGACGCGGCCATCGTCGTCGAAGGATTTGATCGTGCGGGGGCGCGGGTAGGTGTAGGCCAGTTCCCCATACACATCGTCCTCGATAATCGCCACGTCGAAGCGCTGCGCCAAGGTCAGCAACGCGCGTTTGTTGGCCTCGGGCATGATGTAGCCCAGCGGGTTGTTACAACTGGGCGTCAACTGTATGGCCTTGATGGGCCACTGTTCCAGCGCCAGCTCCAGGGCCTCCAGGCTGATGCCGGTCAGCGGATCGGTGGGGATTTCCAGGGCCTTCATGCCCAGGCCCTTGAGGGTTTGCATGGCGCCGTGAAAGCTGGGGGAGTCCACCGCGACGATATCGCCTTGTTCACAGGTGGCGCGGATGCTGACCGACAGCGCTTCGTGACAGCCCGTGGTGACGATCAGGTCGCCGGCTCCCAGTTTGCAACCCGAGTCCAGCGACAGGCGAGCGATCTGTTCGCGCAGCGCGAGGTTGCCGTAGATGTTGTCGTAATACAGGCCCGGCATGTCTTGCCGGCGGCTGATCTGCGCGAGGCTGCGCAACAGCGGTTTCATGGTCGGCGAGTTGATATCCGGCATGCCTCGGCCCAGTTGCACCACGTCTTTGCGTGGTACCGAGCGTATCAGCTCCAGCACCTGGTCCCATTGGGAGATGTCCACCGGTCGTTGGGCTGGGCGACCCACTACCGGCAGGTCCGGCAGTTCACGGCTGGCCGGTACGAAATACCCTGATTTGGGTTTTGGCATCGCCAGCCCGCTGTCCTCCAGCACGCGATAGGCCTGCTGCACCGTACTCAGGCTGACACCGTGCTCCATGCTCAGCGCGCGCACTGACGGCAGCCGGTCGCCGGGACGGTAGAAGCCCTGTTCGATGCGGGTGCCGAGCAATTCGGCGAGGTTCACATAAAGGGTCATGGCGCGCTCTCGATGAAGTGGACAACGGTAACCAATACAGTTGCGGCGGAAAAAGACAATTCAGTGTCGAAAAGCCGCAATCTGTATGCATGGAAAACACATTGTTTGAATCTGTATTGATTATGGCCGTCCGCGCATCATGAAAGCTCTGGCTACCCAAGTAAACAGGAGCGATCAAAATGAACGGCTTGAGCGATGTGCGGCTGACGTTACACAGCCAGGAACTGGCGGCGGGGCAGGAAAAGGAGCTACGCAATGCGATGTTGCACAGTGCCCCGTCCAGCCTGAGCCGCTGGGCCCTGTTCTGGCGTCGTCTGCATACACGCAAGGCCTTGTTGGAGCTCACACCGGAACAGTTGCGTGATATCGGGCTGAGCCGAGAGCAGGCGCGGGAGGAGGGCTTGAAGCCGTTCTGGCGGCTTTGAAGCGGTACCGGGCCTGAAACTGCTATCGCGGGCACGCCTTGCTCTTACAGCCCTCTTTCAATCTGTGCGAGCAAGGCGTGCCCGCGATAGCGTCACCAGTAGCGCTGGGCGCTTTAAACCAACTCTTTCAACCGATGCCACAGCATCCCCAGTGCCAACAGTGGCGAGCGCAGATGCTTTCCGCCCGGGAAGGTCATGTGCGGCACCTGGGCGAACAGATCGAAACCACCACTCTGTTGCCCACTGATGGCTTCGGCCAACAGCTTTCCGGCCAGGTGCGTGGCATTCACTCCGTGGCCGGAGTAGGCCTGGGCGTAGTACACGTTGGGCTGATCCTTGAGTCGACCGATCTGCGGCAAGCGGTTGGCGCCGATGCCGATCATCCCGCCCCATTGAAAGTCGATTTTCACCTGCGCCAGTTGCGGGAACACCTTGAGCATTTTCGGACGCATGTACGCGCCAATGTCTTGCGGGTCACGACCCGAGTAATGGCAGGCTCCGCCGAACAGTAAGCGTCGATCCGCGGAAAGCCGGTAGTAATCCAGCGCCACCCGTTGATCACAGACCGCCATGTTCTGCGGCAACAACGCCTGGGCCTGAGCCTCGCTCAAAGGTTCAGTGGCGATGATGTAGCTGCCGGCGGGCAGCACTTTGCCGCTGAGTTCCGGGTTGAGCCCATTGAGGTAGGCGTTGCAGCCCAGCACCAGGGCCTTGGCCCGGACCGCGCCCTGTTGGGTGTGCACCTTCACTTCCGGGCCGTAATCAATGCGCGTGACCGCCGATTGCTCGAACAGCCGGACCCCCAGTTGCTGCGCGGCGCAGGCTTCGCCCAGGGCCAGGTTCAGCGGATGCAAATGGCCCGAGCCCATGTCGATCAGGCCGCCGACGTAGCGATCCGAGCCCACCACACTGTGCATTTCGTGGGCTTGCAGCAGCCGGGTCTGATGGCGATAACCCAGGCTGCGCAGCTCTTCAGCGTCCTCAGCGAAACCTTCCAGATCGCTTGGCTTGTTGGCGAGGTCGCAATAACCCCAGGTGAGGTCGCAGTGGATCTGAAAGCGCTCGACCCGTTGACGGACGATTTCCACCGCCTCAAGGCCCATGAGCTTCATCTGGCGTACGCCGTCGGTACCGATGACCGGGGCGAACTGTTCGAGGCCATGACCGACGCCGCGAATCAGTTGACCGCCGTTGCGCCCGCTGGCCCCCCAGCCGATCTTGTGCGCTTCCAGCAGCACTACGCTCATGCCGCGCTCGGCCAGTTCGATCGCTGTGTTCAACCCCGAGAACCCACCGCCTACCACGCAGACATCCGCCACCAGCTCGCCCTGCAGCAGCGGATGATCCGGTTGCGGCAAGCTGCTGGCGGCGTAGTAAGAGGCGGCGTGCGAATGGCTCGGGACAGGTTGCTGAACACGGGCGTTCATGTGCGTAATCCTGATTATTGTGTTTGAGAAATTTTACGGAGCATAAGCCGGGGATTCGTCCATGGGCAACACCGGTCGGTTGGCGCTGTCTGGGACAGGGCTTTTCGTGCAAAATCCTGCCTTGTCCCGTCTCGGTAGCCGCTTCGATGAGCTGCAACAGTCAAAAAATCCGCACGCTGCGCCAACAGATTCCCTCGTTCGAGTGCGTACCGGGCTGCCATGACTGCTGCGGGCCAGTGACCACCTCGCCCGAGGAAATGGCCCGCTTGCCACGCAAGACTCGCGCCGAACAGGACGCGGCCATGGAAGCGCTCGACTGCGTGCACTTGGGACCCAATGGCTGCACGGTCTATGACGAGCGGCCGCTGATCTGCCGGTTGTTCGGCACCACGGCGACCTTGCCGTGTCCCAATGGCCGGCGGCCGGTGGAACTGATTCATCCGCGGGTCGAGAAGCAGATTCACGAATATATGGCCAGCACCCGGCAGGTATTGGTGTAGCCAAGAACGCCCCTCAATCCGGAATCGGCAGGTTCAAGCTCTCCTTCACTTCTTCCATCACGATGTAGCTCTTGGATTCGCGCACGTGGGGCAGCTTGAGCAGGATGTCGCCCAGCAGCTTGCGGTACGAAGCCATCTCGGAAATCCGCGCTTTCACCAGATAGTCAAAGTCGCCTGACACCAGATGGCATTCGAGCACGTGAGGCAATTTCAGCACCGCGCGCCGGAATTCTTCAAAGGTGTCGCCGGATTTGTAGTCGAGGCTGATTTCGACGAACACCAGCAGACTTCCCTTCAGATGCTGCGGATTGAGCCGGGCGTTGTAGCCCATGATGATTCCCTCGCGCTCCAGGCGACGAACCCGCTCGGTGCAGGGGGTGGTGGAGAGGCCGACCTTTTCCCCAAGCTCCGTAAAGGAAATCCGTCCATCCGCCTGGAGGATGCGCAGGATGTTGCGGTCGATCTTGTCCAGCTCACGTTTGGTCTGAGTGTTGGTCCGCACAGGTGATGCTCCTCCATGAAAAGGGTTTTTGCCGAGAATTCTCGCCAAATATAGGCATTTATATAGTGAAAAGCACTGCCTGATCTTTTCTAAACTGCGCACATTACGATCTGTACAACAAAACGTCAGCGGTTATCCGCGATGAGGGCTTCAACATGCGCGTTCTGGTTTTAGGTAGCGGCGTCATCGGTACCGTCAGTGCTTACTACCTGGCCCGTGCCGGGTTTGAAGTCGTGGTGGTTGATCGTCAGCCGGCGCCAGCCATGGAAACCAGTTTTGCCAATGCCGGCCAGGTGTCGCCGGGTTATGCCTCGCCGTGGGCCGCACCAGGTGTGCCACTCAAGGCCATCAAGTGGCTGTTGCAGCGCCACGCACCGCTGGCGATCAAAGCCACCGCTGACATCGACCAGTACCTGTGGATGGCGCAGATGCTGCGCAACTGCACCTCCAATCGTTATGCCGTCAACAAGGAGCGCATGGTGCGTCTGTCCGAGTACAGCCGCGACTGCCTCGACGAACTGCGCGCCGAAACCGGGATTGCCTACGAAGGCCGCAGTCTGGGGACCACTCAATTGTTCCGTACCCAGGCTCAGGTTGATGGTGCGGCCAAAGACATCGCCGTGCTGAAAGAGTCCGGTGTGCCCTTCGAAGTGCTGGACCGTGAAGGCATTGCCCGCGTCGAGCCGGCGTTGGCCAATGTCACCGACATCCTGGCGGGTGCCTTGCGTCTGCCCAATGACCAGACTGGCGACTGTCAGATGTTTACCACGCGCCTGGCGCAAATGGCCGTAAAACTGGGTGTGGAATTCCGCTTTGGCCAGGATATCCAGCGCCTGGACTACGCCGGTGATCGCATCAACGGCGTCTGGATCGACGGCAAGCTGGAAACCGCTGACCGCTACGTCCTGGCCCTGGGCAGTTATTCACCGCAATTGCTCAAACCGCTGGGCATTCGTGCGCCGGTGTATCCGCTCAAGGGTTATTCCCTGACGGTGCCGATCACCAATCCGGCGATGGCTCCGACCTCGACCATTCTCGACGAAACCTACAAGGTCGCGATTACCCGGTTCGATAACCGCATCCGTGTGGGCGGCATGGCGGAAATCGCCGGTTTTGACCTGTCTCTCAACCCGCGTCGGCGTGAAACCCTGGAGATGATCGTCAACGACCTTTATCCTCAGGGCGGCGATCTGGCCCAGGCCAGTTTCTGGACCGGTCTGCGTCCGACCACTCCGGATGGCACACCGATCGTGGGCGCCACCCCGTTCAAGAACCTGTTCCTGAACACCGGCCACGGCACCCTCGGTTGGACCATGGCCTGTGGTTCCGGGCGCTTGCTGGCGGACCTGATGGCGAAGAAAAAACCACAGATCAGCGCCGAAGGCCTCGATATTTCCCGTTATGGCAGTAAACACCAGGAGTCTGCAAAACATGTCAATCCAGCGCCAGCTCACCAATGACCGCATGAGTCAGGTCGTCCTGCACAACGGCACTGTTTACCTGGCCGGGCAGGTTGGCGACGACATGAGTGCCGGTATCGAACAGCAGACCCGTGAAACCCTGGCCAATATCGAGCGTTTGCTGGACCTGGCCGGGACCGACAAAAATCATCTGTTGTCGGTGACGATTTACCTGAAAGACATCGACGCCCATTTCGAAGGCATGAACGCGATCTGGGACAAATGGCTGCCCAAGGGCGTCGCGCCGGCCCGGGCCACTGTGCAAGCCAAACTGTGCGAACCGGAAATCCTGGTGGAGCTGTCCGTCGTGGCAGCGCTGCCCTAAACCCGGAAAACAATCCCTCTTGCGGTGCTGTTGGTGGTTCATGCCGTCAGCCAGCGCCGTTTTTTTTACCTAGTCCGCCTAGAAGCCTGCCGCCATGCGTCCTGCCCGTGCTCTGATCGACCTTCAAGCCTTACGTCACAACTACCAATTGGCCCGCGAAGTGACGGGGGCCAAAGCTCTTGCGGTGATCAAGGCCGATGCCTATGGGCACGGCGCAGTGCGCTGCGCCGAGGCTTTGCAGGACACGGCCGACGGGTTTGCCGTGGCTTGTATCGAAGAAGCGCTGGAACTGCGGGCCGGCGGGATTCGTGGGCCGGTCTTGCTGCTGGAAGGGTTCTTCGAGGCCGATGAACTGCCGCTGATCGTCGAACACGATTTCTGGTGTGTGGTGCATTCGTTGTGGCAGCTCGAAGCGATTGAAAATGCGACCCTGAGCAAGCCGATTACGGTCTGGCTCAAGCTCGACTCGGGGATGCATCGGGTGGGGCTGCATCCGGCGGATTATCAGGCGGCCTATCGTCGACTGCTGGCCAGCGGCAAGGTGGCGAAGATCGTGTTGATGAGCCATTTCGCCCGCGCCGATGAACTGCACGATCCCAGCAGCACCGAGCAACTGGCCGTGTTCGAGGCGGCCCGCCAGGGGCTGGCGGCGCAGATCAGTTTGCGCAACTCCCCGGCAGTGCTGGGTTGGCCGCAAATACCAAGCGACTGGGTGCGGCCAGGCATCATGCTGTACGGTGCGACCCCCTTCGAGGAAGCCAACGCCGTCGCTGCGCGGCTGCAGCCGGTCATGACTCTGGAGTCCAAGATCATCAGCGTGCGTGAATTGCCCGCCGGCGAGCCGGTGGGGTATGGCGCCCGTTTTGTCACCGCGCAACCGACGCGGGTCGGCGTGGTTGCCATGGGATACGCCGACGGTTACCCGCGCCAGGCGCCGAACGGTACGCCGGTGCTGGTGCACGGGCAGCCTAGTCAACTGGTCGGTCGGGTCTCCATGGACATGCTGTGTGTCGACTTGACGAATATCCCCAACGCCGGGCTCGGTTCGACCGTGGAGCTGTGGGGCAAGACTATCCTGGCCAGTGATGTCGCGAAGGCGGCCGGCACGATTCCTTATCAGATTTTCTGCAACCTGCGCCGGGTTCCACGGCTCTATTCCGGGGGCTGACGCAAAGCGCAATCTACCGAAAGTCGCTTCACCGCACGGGATTGAGGTCAAAGTGTTGTAAATACTGAACGCTGTCGCCATGATAACGCTCACTTTCCACACAACCTGATTCCCTGGAGGCTCCAGCATTGGACGTCGGTGAACGACTGCAATCCATTCGTAAACTCAAAGGCCTTTCCCAGCGTGAACTCGCCAAGCGCGCGGGCGTCACCAACAGCACCATTTCGATGATCGAGAAAAACAGCGTCAGCCCCTCGATCAGCTCGCTGCGTAAGGTCCTTGGCGGGATTCCCATGTCCATGGTCGAGTTTTTCTCCGAAGAAATTCTGCAGGAGAAACCGACTCAGATCGTCTACAAAGCCAATGAACTGATCGACATTTCCGACGGTGCCGTCACCATGAAACTGGTGGGCCGGGCGCACCCCAGCCGGGCGATTGCCTTTCTCAACGAGATCTACCCGCCTGGCGCCGATACCGGTGACGAGATGCTTACCCATGAGGGCGAAGAGACCGGGATTCTAGTGGAAGGGCGGCTGGAGTTGGTGGTCGGCGCCGAAACCTTCGTACTCGAAGCGGGCGATAGCTACTATTTCGAGAGCACCAAGCCACACCGTTTCCGTAATCCGTTCGATGCGCCGGCGCGACTGATCAGCGCAGCCACACCGGCCAATTTCTAGGAAAAGAGGCGCCGTGCCCGGACGGCAAAGGCGCCGAAGGATGAGCTGTCATGACAAACAAGACCCTTGCGACTTTGGGGTTGTTTCAGTGTGACGGCCTTCCCGCTATACTTGCGCCCGCCTGCAAACCGTGGCCGCAGGCGTGACTAGCCACCATTGAGGGTGTACGCGTGAATCTAATTATGAAAATGCTGGCTGCACCAGCAACCGTATTGGCCCTATGGGCAGCCAGTGTCCAAGCAGCGCCCAACGACGAAATCGCCAAGCGCCTTGAACCGGTCGGCCAGGTCTGCGTTCAGGGGCAGGAATGCAAGGGCATGGAGGTCGTGGCTTCGGCTGGCGGCGGTGGAGCCAAGACGCCGAAGGATGTTATTGCAAAACACTGCAATGCTTGCCACGGCACCGGCCTGCTGGGCGCTCCGAAAATCGGCGACACGGCTGCCTGGAAAGAGCGCGCCGATCATCAGGGCGGCCTCGACGGCATCCTGGCCAAGGCGATCACTGGCATCAACGCCATGCCGCCTAAAGGCACCTGCGCCGATTGCTCGGATGAAGAGCTCATGGGCGCGATCAAAGAGATGTCGGGTCTGTAATAGCCAGCATCTTCCGCAAGAAAGCCGCTTACGAGCGGCTTTTTTGTGCCCGGTGGTTTTACAAAGGCTGTTCATCGCAACCAAGACCCGGCAAGCTCGGTCCAACCCACATTCATGGAATGTCCCGGAGGGTCGGATGGTGCAGTTGTGTTCAATCGAACAGGCGGTGGATGACGTACTCGCGCGCCTGCCAGCGCACATTCATCTGGGCATGCCCCTGGGGTTGGGCAAACCCAATCTGTTCGCCAACGCCCTGTACCGGCGTATCGCGCAACTGCCTGAGCGACAACTGACCATCTACACCGCTCTGAGCCTGGGCCGACCCAATCTGGGCGATGGTTTGCAGAAGCGCTTTCTCGAGCCCTTTATCGAACGGGTCTTTGGCGATTATCCGGAACTGGATTACCTGGCCGATCTGCACCGTGACAGCCTGCCGGCCAACATCCACGTCCAGCAATTCTTCCTGCAACCGGGCAGCCTGTTGCACAGCGAGTCGGCCCAGCAGGATTACGTCAGCAGCAACTACAGCCACGCCGCGCGGGACATCAATGCCGCTGGCTTGAACCTGATCGCGCAACTGGTGGCCAGTGATGCGCAGCATCCTGACCGCCTGAGCCTGAGTTGCAACCCGGACATCACCCTCGACCTGTTGCCGATGGTCGCCAAGCGGCGTGCGGCGGGGGAGACCATCCTCATGGTGGGCCAGGTTCACAGTGATCTGCCCTACATGCCCGGTGATGCGGAAGTCGGCATCGACACGTTCGACCTGTTGATCGACGAAAAGGACAGCCACACGCTGTTTTCCACGCCGAACATGCCGGTGGGGTTTCAGGATCATATGATCGGCCTGCACGCCAGTGCCCTGGTGCGTGACGGCGGTTCGTTGCAGATCGGCATCGGCTCCATGGGCGATGCGTTGACGGCGGCGCTGCTGGCGCGTCAAGCCGACAATGCCGCTTACCAGGCGTTGCTGGCGGAGCTGAATCTCAGCCAGTGGGCGCAGTTGATCGAACGTGAGGGCGGGGTCGAACCCTTTGCCAAAGGGTTGTACGGTTGCAGCGAAATGTTCGTCAACGGCTTGCTGGTGCTGGCAGAGGCCGGAATTATCCGGCGCAGGGTCTATCCCGACGAGCCGACCCAGGAACGAGCCAACGCCGGCACCCTCGACGAGGCGGCGCAACCCGATGGCATCTGCATCCATGGCGGATTCTTCCTCGGCCCTCGCAGTTTTTACGAACGCTTGCGCGAGTTGCCCCAGAGTCGGCGCCTCGAATTCAACATGACCCGCATCAGTTACATCAACGAGCTGTACGGCCAGGAAAGACTCAAGCGCCTGCAGCGACTCGATGCACGTTTTATCAACACGGTTTTCACCATGACCTTGCTGGGCGCCGGGGTGGCGGACCAACTGGAAGATGGTCGCGTACTCAGCGGCGTCGGCGGGCAGTACAACTTCGTTGCCCAGGGCCATGCGCTGGAGGGCGGGCGCTCCATTCTGCTTCTGCGCAGTTGGCGCGAGGCGGGGGGCGAGATCAGTTCGAACATCGTCTGGGAATACGGCCATTGCACCATTCCCCGACACTTGCGAGACATCGTGGTGACTGAATACGGTATCGCTGACCTGCGGGGCAAGACTGATGCCGCGGTGATCGAGGCGCTGCTGAACATCAGCGACTCACGCTTCCAGCCGGAGCTGATCGAGCAGGCGCAAAATGCCGGCAAGTTGCCCAAGGATTTTCGCCTCGATCCGCGCTTCGCCGAGAACACCTCGGAACGCTTGCAGGCCATCCAGGCGCGGCATCCGAATTTGTTCCCGGAGTATCCGCTGGGCAGCGATTTCGACGGGGTGGAGCGGGACCTGTTGCGGGCGCTGAACTGGCTCAAGAGCAAGTTCAAACTCACCGAAATGCTGGAGCTGGGCAAGGCTGCACTGGATGCGCCGCCGCCGTCGGAGTTTCCCGAGCATTTGGAGCGGATGCAGTTGGCGAGCCCCGAAGGGCTGAAAGAAGAGCTGGGTCAGCGCTTGTTGCTCGCCGGTCTCAAGATCACCGCGCCTTAACGGCCACTTCAAAGCCCCTGTGGGAGCGAGCCTGCTCGCGATAGCGGACTGTCAGTCAACATTGGTGTTGGATGTGCCGGCCTCATCGCGAGCAGGCTCGCTCCCACAGGGATGCAGGGCGATTATTCGATAAAGGTCACGACACCACCGGCCAGCGATTGCACCCGGGCCAACGATTCAACGCGATAGCCTTGGGCATCCAGCTCCGCACGTCCACCCTGGAACGATTTCTCGATCACGATCCCCAAGCCTGCCACGGTGGCGCCGGCCTGCTTGATGATGGAGATCAGCGCCTGGGAGGCTTTGCCGTTGGCCAGGAAGTCATCAATGATCAGTACCCGGTCGCTGCTGGTCAGGTGGCGCGGGCTGATGGCCACGGTGCTTTCGGTCTTTTTGGTGAACGAATACACGGTCGCGGACAACAGGTTCTCCGTCAGGGTCAGAGAGTGTTGCTTGCGGGCGAAAATCACCGGAACGCCCAGGTTCAGGCCGGTCATGATCGCCGGGGCAATTCCCGAGGCTTCGATGGTAACGATTTTAGTGATGCCCGAGTCCTTGAACAGCGCGGCAAATTCGTCGCCGATCAGCTTCATCAATTGCGGGTCGATCTGGTGGTTCAGAAAAGCATCGACTTTCAGAACCTGATCGGAAAGTACGATGCCGTGTTCACGAATTTTCTGGTGCAGGGCTTCCATCAAGCCTCCTTTAATGACGCCTTCGGCGCCCCTGGATTTGGTAAAAAGTTCGGTAAAAAGTAGTCGATTCTAGCGCTTGAGCATCGCTCGTATATCGGCCAGGGCGCTATTGCCGCGAACGGCCTTGACCTCGGTCGGTGTGTCGTCATTGCCTTCCCAGGCCAAGTCGTCCGGCGGCAGCTCATCGAGGAAGCGGCTCGGGGCGCAGTCGATCACCTCGCCGTATTGCTTGCGCTTGGCGGCGAAGGTAAAGGCCAGCGTCTGACGTGCGCGGGTAATACCGACGTAGGCCAGGCGCCGTTCTTCTTCGATGGTGTCGGCTTCGATGCTGGAGCGGTGGGGCAGGATTTCTTCTTCCATGCCCATGATGAACACGTAGGGGAATTCCAGGCCCTTGGAGGCGTGAAGGGTCATCATCTGCACGCCTTCGGCGCCGTCTTCCTCTTCCTGCTGGCGTTCGAGCATGTCTCGCAGCACGAGTTTGCCGATGGCGTCCTCGACGGTCATGTCGCCGTCTTCGTCCTTTTCCAGAGTGTTTTTCAACGCCTCGATCAAGAACCAGACGTTGCCCATGCGGTAGTCCGCGGCCTTGTCACTGGAGCTGTTGGTACGCAGCCAGTTCTCGTAGTCGATGTCCATGACCATGCTACGCAGCGCCGAGATCGGGTCTTCGCCGGCGCACTGTTCGCGCACCTTGTCCATGAAGCGCTTGAAGCGCGCCAGACGGTCGGTGAAGCGGCTGTCCAGATGCTCGCCCAGGCCGATTTCGTCGGTGGCGGCGTACATCGAGATCTTGCGCTCGGTGGCGTAGTTGCCGAGTTTTTCCAGGGTGGTCGAGCCGATTTCCCGGCGTGGGACGTTGATCACTCGCAAGAAGGCGTTGTCGTCGTCCGGGTTCACGATCAGGCGGAAATAAGCCATCAGGTCCTTTACTTCCTGACGGCCGAAGAAGCTGTTGCCCCCCGACAGGCGATAGGGGATCTGGTGATGCTGCAATTTCAGCTCGATCAGCTTGGCCTGGTAGTTACCGCGATACAGGATGGCAAAATCGCTGTACGGCCGGTCCGTGCGCAGGTGCAGGCTGAGGATTTCCATGGCCACGCGCTCGGCTTCGGCGTCTTCGTTGCGGCAGCGAATCACGCGGATCTCGTCGCCGTGGCCCATCTCGCTCCACAGTTGCTTTTCGAACTCGTGGGGGTTGTTGGAGATCAGCACGTTGGCGCAGCGCAGGATGCGGCTGGTGGAGCGGTAGTTCTGCTCCAGCATCACCACTTTGAGCGACGGGTAGTCTTCCTTGAGCAACATCAGGTTTTCCGGCCGCGCACCACGCCAGGCGTAGATCGACTGGTCGTCGTCGCCCACCACGGTGAACTGGTTGCGGATGCCGATCAGCAGCTTCACCAGCAGATACTGGCTGGCGTTGGTGTCCTGGTATTCATCCACCAGCAGGTAGCGGACCTTGTTCTGCCATTTCTCGAGGATGTCGGCGTGGTCCTGGAACAGCTTGACCGGCAGCAGGATCAGGTCGTCGAAGTCCACCGCGTTGAACGCCTTGAGCGTGCGCTGGTAATGGGCGTACACGATGGCGGCGGTCTGCTCCTTGGGATTGCGGGCGTTTTCCAAGGCTTGGGGCGGCAGGATCAGGTCGTTTTTCCAGGCGCCGATCATGTTCTTGATCTCGTCCACGCCGTCGTCGCCCGAATATTCCTTTTGCATGATGTCGGTCATCAGCGCCTTGACATCGGTCTCGTCGAAAATCGAGAAACCCGGCTTGTAGCCCAGCCGTGCATGTTCCTTGCGGATGATGTTCAGGCCCAGGTTGTGGAAAGTGCAGACCGTCAGGCCACGGCCCTCACCGGCGCGCAGCAGGCCGCCGACCCGCTCCTTCATTTCCCGGGCGGCTTTGTTGGTGAAGGTCATGGCGACGATGTACTGGGCGCGGATACCGCAGTTCTGGATCAGGTGCGCGATCTTGCGGGTGATCACACTGGTCTTGCCGGAGCCTGCACCGGCGAGCACCAAAAGAGGGCCGCCGACATAGTTCACGGCTTCTTGCTGCCGGGGATTGAGTCGGGACATGACAGGGTCAGGGAGTCGTTTGCGAAATGGGCCGGCATTTTAACAGGCTCACAGAATTGTGCTGCTCTGTCCGACTTGTGACGCAACACTGCATTGTCATTTGCCGCTTTTGTTACTTTCACGCAGGATGTGGGGCGAATGGGCGTCCAGCGTTCGGCTTCGAGGGTAAGAAAAGCCGTCTGAAGCAAGTGTTTGAGAACCATTGGCATTGGTCATTAGCGGTCAGCAGGTCATAATGCCCTGCGCCTATTACCTTGCAGAGTCTAGGGAGTCAGCTTGTCAACGTCTGTCGAACCCTTGCGTTTGCTGCTATTGGCCGAAGAGCCGGTATGGTCAGCGATTTTGCGCGAGTGCCTGGCCCCCATGGGGCCGTCGGTCGTGTTGATCAGTGCCCCGAGCTGGGAGTCGGTCAGCAGCCTGTTCGAAGACAACCACAACGCGGTGCTGCTGACCGTCGCGGCGTTGCAGCCGGCGCCCGGTCGTTGCCGTTTGCCGACGGTTCTGTTGCTCGAGCACGAGCCCACCACTGCACCTGATGGTGTCAGCGATTGGCTGGTACGTGATGTGCTCGATGGCGCCACTCTGCGCCGTTGCCTGCGCCATGTGCGCGAGCGCGGAGTGCTGGAAAACACGCTGCAGCGGCTTGCCGAACAGGATCCGCTGACCGGCATCGCCAATCGCCAGGGCTTCCAAACCCTGCTGGCAGCGCGCCTGGCTGAAAACGAAGGCCGTGGCCTGGCGCTCGGGCATCTGGATCTGGATAACTTCCGTCATGCCAACGATGCCCTCGGCCACCAGGCCGGTGACCGTTTGATCCTGCAAGTAGTATCGAGGCTCAAAGGTTCGCTTGAAGCCGGCGATCAACTGGCGCGCTTGGGCAGCGACGAATTTGCGCTGCTGATCGACACCCGCCGGGCGCCTCAGCGGGCTGAGTGGATGGCCGAGCGCATCACCGAAGCCATGGCCGAACCTTATTGGGTCGATGGTGAAAGCCTGCTGATCGGTTGCAGCCTGGGGATCGCCCACGCTCGCGCCCAGGCCGGCGCGGACCCGCTGATGTGGCACGCCCATATCGCCATGCAGCAGGCCAAGAGCACCCAGGGCTGCACCTTTCATATCTTCAACGAACGCATCAATCGTAACGCCCGCAGCCTCGCCGACCTGGAGAGCGAGTTGCGTCGGGCGCTGCGGCGCGACGAGCTGGAGTTGCATTACCAACCCCGGCTGAGCCTCGATGGCGGCACCATCGTCGGCCTCGAAGCCCTGGTGCGCTGGCGTCATAACGAACGCGGGCTATTGCCTCCCAGTGAGTTCGTGCCACTGGCCGAACAGAGCGGGCTGATCGTACCGCTGGGCTACTGGGTGATTTCCCGGGCATTGCGGGACATGCAGGCGCTGCGTGAAAGGGGATTGGCGCCCCTGCACATGGCGGTCAACCTGTCGTTCCGGCAGTTCCAGGACAGCCAGTTGCTGCCGACCCTGAGCCGCCTGATCGCCGAACGCGGTGTCGAGGCGCAGTGGTTGGAATTCGAACTCACCGAAACCGCCGTCATGCGCCGCAGCGAACTGGTCAAGCAGACCATGGACGCCCTGGGTCGCCTGGGGGTGCGCTTTTCCCTGGACGATTTCGGCACCGGCTTCTCCTCGTTCGTGCACCTCAACAGCCTGCCCATCGCCTTGCTCAAGATCGACAAGAGCTTCGTGGGTGGCATGGAGCAGCGCGAGGAAAATCGCAAATTGGTCCATGCGATGATCAACCTGGCCCACAACCTCAACCTGGAAGTGGTGGCCGAGGGCGTGGAAACCCGGGAGCAACTGGATTTGCTGCGCGGTTACGGCTGCGACCAGGTGCAGGGCTTTTTGATCAGCAAGCCGTTGCCCCTGGCGGAACTGGTGGAATACCTGACGTTTGACGGCAGCCAGCAGTCGGTGCTGGAAATCGGCTGACACCAAGCCTTGTGGGAGCGAGCCTGCTCCCGCATGGGATTTCAGTCGGCCTGGACAGTTTCAAAGCCCTGGTGCCGCAGAGGCTCACTGCGGATCATTCGCTTCATCTTCCACTCAAATGCCAGGGTCAGGCTCACCGCCGCGCAGGCCAGACCAAGGGCCAGGCCCCACCAGACGCCGGTCGGGCCCCAGTGCAGATGGAAGGCCATCCACCATGCCGCCGGTGCGCCAATCAGCCAATAACAGCCCAGGCCCACCAGGAAGGTGGTCTTGGCGTCCTTGAGCCCACGGATACAGCCCATGGCAATGGTTTGCGCACCGTCGAACAGCTCGAACCACGCCGCTACCGCCAACAGGCTCACCGCCAGCTCGATTACTCCGCGAAACGCCGGATCGTCGTGGTCCAGGAACAAGCCGACCAATGGGTTTGGCAGCAACCAGAACACCATCGCGAACGCCAGCATGACCGCTGCGCCGAAGCCAATTCCGACCCGACCGGCCAGCCGTGCCATCAGCAGTTGCCCGGCGCCATAGTGCTGGCCGATGCGCATGGTGATCGCATATGACATTCCCGCCGGGACCATGAATGCCACCGAGACAATCTGCAGAGCGATCTGGTGCGCTGCCAATGGCGTGCTGCCCATGGTGCCGATGCACAGCGCGGCGAACGCGAACAGCCCGACTTCCACTGCGTAAGTGCCGCCAATGGGCAGACCCAGGCGCCACAGTTCCTTGAGGTACTGGCGATTGGGCCGCGACAGACCATTGAGCAACGGATAAGCGCGGTAGGCTTGATGCCGGTGAATATGCCAGGCCAGGGCCAGAGCCATGCAGTTGGCGACGATCGCCGTGACCAGGCCGATTCCCATCAGGCCCAGTTTTGGCAGGCCGAACATGCCGGTGATCAGTGCGTAATTGAGCAGGAAGTTGGCCACCGTGCCGCCGAGACTGATCACCATCACTGGGGTAGCCCGGCCAATGGCGCTGGTAAAGCCGCGCAGGGCCATGAAACTCAGATAGCCGGGCAGGGCGAATGGCAGCACCAGCAGGAACTGGCCGGCGGCCAGGACGTTGGTTTCGGTCTGGCCGAACAGCAACAGTACCGGCTTGAGGTTCCATAACAGGAGCCCGGCCACCAACCCCATCAACCAGGCCAGCCACAACCCGGCCTGAGTCAGTCGGGTGGCGCCTTCGACATCACCGGCACCCTGCCGAATCGCCACCAACGTGCCCACCGCGGCGATCACACCGATGCAGAAAATCGACACGAATGAATAGGTCGCCGCTCCGAGCCCGCCGCCTGCCAGGGCCTCGGGACTCAGGCGCGCCATCATCAGGGTGTCGGTCAGGACCATCAGCATGTGCGCCAACTGCGAGGCAATCAACGGCCCTGCCAGCCGCAGGATAGCCCACAGTTCGATTCGCACCGGATGCCGCATGATCATCACACTCCATGTTCAAACAAGGCTGTAAAACGGCGATTCTCGGCGCTCTCAGCGGTTTGCACAAAAGGATAAAAGCGATCACTGGCATGATTAAAACTCATGCTGATAACTTTCTGATAGGGTGCGTAAATATCGCCATAGGAGCTTTTCCCGATGTCTCGTCGTCTCCCTCCTCTTTATGCGTTACGGGCATTCGAAGCGGCGGCGCGATACAGCTCGTTCACCCGGGCGGCCGAAGAACTGTCGATTACTCAAAGTGCCGTCAGCCGGCATATTCGTACACTCGAAGAGCACTTTGCCTGTCGGCTGTTCCAGCGCAGTGGTCGCAACCTGCAGTTGACCGAAGCGGCGCGGTTGCTGCTGCCAGGCGTGCGTGAGGGTTTCATGGCGCTGGAACGGGCCTGTCATACCTTGCACGGCGAAGATGGCATCCTGCGCATGAAGGCGCCGTCCACGCTGACCATGCGTTGGCTGTTGGCACGCCTGAGTCGCTTCCGGCATCTTCAGCCCGGCAATGAAGTGCAACTGACCAGCGCCTGGATGGACGTCGATTCAGTGGACTTCAACACCGAGCCTTTCGATTGCGCGGTATTACTGGGCAACGGGCATTTTCCTAGCGACTGGGAGGCAAGCTTGCTGTTTCCCGAGGAGCTGATCCCGGTAGGTGCACCGAACCTGTTGAACGACCAGCCCTGGGATGTGGCGCGGTTGGCCAGCGCAGAATTGCTGCATCCCACGCCGGACCGTCGTGATTGGCGCAACTGGCTTTCGCGGATGGGTCTGTCCGATCAGGTCTCGCTCAAGGGCGGGCAGGTGTTCGATACGCTGGAACTGGGCATGATCGCCGCGGCGCGCGGCTACGGCGTGTCCATGGGTGATCTGTTGATGGTGGCCGAGGACGTGGCCCAAGGGCGCTTGAGCCTGCCATGGCCTACCGCCGTCGCCAGCGGCGAGCACTATTACCTCGTCTGGCCGAAAACCCGTCCAGGAGGTGAACGTTTGCGCCGTCTGAGCGATTTTCTCCAGGGCGAAGTGAAGGCCATGCAATTACCCGACGTAAAGCGTCTGGGCTGAATCGTTGAAGCGCCCGTGCTAGCCACTTGGCATTATTCCTTCCAAAGCGCTCAAGTATTCGGTTTCGCCGCCGAATGTGTGGAAGTAGTACTTTCGTATTAGAAAGGGACTGCCTACATATCACCCGAATAAAATTGCCGAGTGTGCGACGTGATCAGGATGATCCGGTCACTTGGCTAGGAGCCGTCATGTCTCAACCTCGTGCCCGAATCGCCTCACAGCTGGGCCTAGCCCTTGCCGTGATACTGGCGATCGTGATCTCCGGCAGCACCGTCTTTGCCCTGCGCTCGCTGGACTCCGCCAACCTCGCGACCCGTGAAGAACACCTGGCCAGCGAAGCGCGTCTGATGGCCGACCAGCTCAATACGTTCCATGGCACCCTGCGTGAAAGCACGCAGCGATTGAGCGGGCTGTTCGATAAACGCTTCAGCGCGGGGCTGAGCGTGCACCCGGATGAGCCGGTCGCGGTGGCAGGCGTGCAGGCTCCAACCCTGAGACTGGGCAGCGAAGTGCTGAACAACAACTTCAAGGAAGTTGATGAGTTCAGGCAGACGACCGCCGGAGTGGCGACAGTGTTCGTGCGTAGCGGCGACGATTTCATCCGCGTGAGCACTTCGTTGACCAAGCAGGACGGTTCGCGGGCGATCGGCACCTTGCTCGACCGTGCCGGCCCGGCTTATGCCCCGGTCATGAGTGGGCAGAGCTACATTGGTCGGGCCCTGCTTTTCGGGCGCTTCTACATGTCGCAGTACACCCCCGTACGCGATAGCAGCGGTAAGATCATTGCCGTGTTGTATGTGGGATTCGATTACACCGACGCACAGAACGCCCAGTTCGAGAACCTCAAGCGCTTCCGTATCGGTCAGACCGGTTCGCTGGCGGTACTGGATGAGCAAAACAAATGGTTGGTTCCGCCAGCGGGTGTGCAGGCGCTGGAGCAGGCGACCGGGACCATCAAGGAGTTGGTCAAGAAGCCAGGCAAAGGTGTGTTCTGGAGCGATACCGCTGAAGATTTCTACAGCGTTGCCGTGTCGTTCGAGGACGGTCCGTGGGCGGTGGTGGCGAGCATGCCGAAAGCCGAGATTCGCGCCGTGACCTGGAGTGTCGGTACGCAACTGGCTATCGGCAGCTTGCTGGCCATGTTGCTGGCCGTGGGCTCGGCGGTGTGGCTGCTGCGCAGCAAACTGGCCCCGCTGGGCGATCTGGTGCGCCAGGCCGAGGCGCTGGGCGCCGGCGACCTGAGCGTGCGTCTGAATGTGTCGAGCCACGACGAAATCGGTCAGTTGGCCCGTGCCTTCAACCAGATGAGCCAGGCCCTGTCGACCATGGTCGAACATATCCGCAAGGCCTCGCAAGAGGTCAACAGCCGCGCCCAGGCCCTGTCCGGGTTGTCCAGCGGGGCCTATGAGGGCATGGAGCAGCAGTCCGGCGAAATCACCAGCATGGCTGGCGCAGTGGAAGAGTTCAGCGCGACCTCGTTGAACATCGCCGATAACATGGGCAATACCGAACGCCTGGCCCAGGATAACGCCCAGCAAACCCGCATCGGTCGTACGTCGATGGATGAAGCATCCTCGTCGCTGGAGCAAATTGCTGGCGCACTGAACAGCACTGCCACGGTCATCAACACCTTGGGCCAGCGCTCCCAGGAAATCGGCGGCATCGTCGGGGTGATCACCTCGATCGCCGAGCAGACCAACCTGCTGGCGCTCAACGCGGCCATCGAAGCCGCCCGTGCGGGTGAGCAGGGTCGGGGCTTTGCCGTAGTGGCTGACGAAGTTCGTAGCCTGGCGTCCCGTACCCGTCAGGCCACTGACGAAATTTCCGGCATGATCAATAGCATCCAGCAGGAAACCGGTAACGCCATCAGTACGATGGAGAAAGGCAACTTGTTGATGCAAGAAGGCTTGTCGCGCAATGCCAATGTGGCCTCGGCCCTGGCGCGCATCGACGAGCAAAGCCGTTCGGCAGGCCAGCAATTCGCGGCGATCACCACCGCCACTCAGGAGCAAAGCAGCACCGCGACCCTGCTCAGCAGCAACCTGCAAAGCATCGCCATGGCCAACAGCGAACAGCGCGAAGTGGTCTCGAACCTGGCGATCACCGCCAAGGAACTGGAAAAACTGGCGCAGGACCTGCGCAAAGAGGTTGACCGGTTCCGCTGAGGCGTCCTGCAGACCCATCGCGAGCAAGTTCACCCCAGATCCCTCTGGGAGCGGGCTTGCTCGCGACAACAGTGGCATAGCCAACATCCCCGCCACTGACCCACCGCTATCGCGAGCAGGCTCGCTCCCACAGGGGCTTGGCGGCGAACGAAGATTTTGCGGCCATCCCCGATCAGTGTGGGAGCGAGCCTGCTCGCGAAGGCGTCGGCATAGCCGACATCCCCGCCACTGACCCACCGCTATCGCGAGCAGGCTCGCTCCCACAGAGGCTTGGCGACGAACGAAGATTTTGCGGCCATCCCCGACCAGTGTGGGAGCGAGCCTGCTCGCGAAGGCGTCGGCATAGCCAACATCCCCGCCACTGATCTACCGCTATCGCGAGCAGGCTCGCTCCCACAGGGGCTTGGCGGCGAACGAAGATTTTGCGGCCATCCCCGACCAGTGTGGGAGCGAGCTCGCTCGCGAAGGCGTCGGCATAGCCGACATCCCCGCCACTGACCCACCGCTATCGCGAGCAGGCTCGCTCCCACAGAAGCTGGCGGCGAACGAAGATTTTGCGGCCATCCCCGACCAGTGTGGGAGCGGGCTTGCTCGCGAAGGCGTCGGCATAGCCAACATCACCGCCACTGACCCACCGCTATCGCGAGCAGGCTCGCTCCCACAGAAGCTGGCGGCGAACGAAGATTTTGCGGCCATTCCCGACCAGTGTGGGAGCGAGCCTGCTCGCGAAGGCGTCGGCATAGCCGACATCCCCGCCACTGACCCACCGCTATCGCGAGCAGGCTCGCTCCCACAGGGGCTTGGCGGCGAGCGGGCGTTTGCGGTTTTCAAGGTTATCGCTGTTTTTAAGCTTGCTGAAACGTTTCTTCAAGTCTATAAAAACCGCACAACTCCAAGAAAAGGCTGCCCTTATGACTCCGCTCAAACTTGTCATTGCCCTCAGCGCCCTGGGCGCTACGTCCCACGCCATGGCCTGGGATTACGTCCTGCTCGACACCGATAAAGCCGCTCAGCCCTGGAAAATCACCAGCCAGCAGCTAGGCGTGAAAACCGACAAGCCCTTTTCCGTGACAATGCGCACCCTGCATGGCGGTCGGCAGGAAGGCGTCAGCATCGTCGATATCGACAACGGCACGATGAAGCTCTCGGTCGTCCCAACACGGGGCATGAACGTGCTGCAGGCCTCGGTCGGTGAAGTGCGTATGGGCTGGGATTCGCCGGTCAAGGAAGTGGTCAATCCATCGTTTATTGAGCTCAACGGCCGCGGTGGACTGGGCTGGCTCGAAGGCTTCAACGAGCTGGTGACCCGCTGTGGCTACGAATGGGTCGGCCATCCCGGCATGGACAACGGCGAGCTGCTGACGCTGCATGGCCGCGCCGCCAACATCCCGGCCAACAAAGTGACGCTGCACATCGATGAAAAACCGCCTTATGCGATTACTCTGCGGGGCGAGCTGAAGGAGCAAGCCTTCAAGAAAGTCGATTTCTCGGTACAAACCGAACTGCTGACCGAGCCCGGCAGCGTGAGCTTCGCACTCAAGGACACGCTGACCAACAACGGCGACTATCCGAAGGAATACCAAGCGCTTTACCACAGCAATTTCAGTACACCGTTCCTGGAGCAGGGGGCTCGCTTCGCGGCGCCGGTCAAGCAGGTCTCGCCGTTCAACGACAAGGCCAAGGGCGATCTGGCGGATTGGCAAACCTACCGAGGGCCAACCAAGGACTACGACGAAACCGTCTACAACGTCGTGCCTTATGCCGATGCCAAGGGCGACACCCTCACCGTGCTGCACAACAAGGCCGGTAGCCTCGGTGTATCGGTGGGCTTCAACACCGGCACGCTCCCCGTGTTCTCCCTGTGGAAAAACACCGATACCCAAGGTCAGGGTTACGTGACCGGGCTGGAGCCGGGCACCAGTTTTTCCTATAACCGCCGGTATCAACGGCCACTGGGCCTGGTGCCCACCATCGCGCCAAAAGAGCAGAAGCAGTTCCAGATCCACTACAGCCTGTTGGCGGACAAAGGTGCCGTGGATAAAGCCCTCAAACGTATCGATGAAATCCAGGGCGCCCAGCAAACCGAAGTCCGAAATACGCCGCTGGTGGACCTGAGCAAGCCATGATGCCCATCAGGGCGTGGCGGGCCGGTATTGCAATGCTTCGGCCAAGTGCTCCCGGCTGATTCGATCCGCTTGCTCAAGGTCCGCCAGCGTACGGGCGACCTTGAGCAGGCGGTGGGCGGCTCGCAGCGACAGGGTCAGTCGTTCGCAGGCGGTTTCCAGCCAGGTTTCATCGGTTGTGGATAACTTGCAATGTCGACGCAAACCCGGCAGATCCAGGAACGCGTTGGCGCAGCCCTGGCGCTTTTGCTGGCGTTCGCGGGCCTCCGCCACTTGCTCGGCTACGGTAGCCGTATCGTCACCGGATTCGCTTTTGGGGCTCAACGCCGTGGCTTCCCGGGCGACGGTCAGGTGCAGGTCGATGCGGTCCAGTAAGGGGCCGGAGAGTTTATTGCGGTAGCGCTGCACCATGTCCGGCGTACACGAGCATCGGCCGCTGGTCTCGCCAAGGTATCCACAGGGGCAGGGATTCATCGCCGCCACCAACTGGAAACGCGCCGGAAAGCGCACCCGGTCACGAGCGCGCGAAACCACGATGTGGCCCGATTCGAATGGTAGGGGGGTATTCCACACAATTATTAGCAATGGATTTTTGCTCCCGATTGGATTGAGAATGGCGTTTTGCCAACAGGAGGTTGTATGGGATTTCTATCAAAGGCTGGGAGCATTGCGTTCGGGGTTGCCATTTTTCTAGGACTGCTGGCATTACCGTTCTTGTTTTTTGCAGGTATTACCAGAGCTTACGAACAAATAATTCCGCCGTTAATATCAATAGGATGGATATGCATAGGGTTGATTTTGTTTGTGCTGTTGCCGCTTTCAATATTCAAAAGGCTTAGGGTTTTTACTGGCACAACTATATACATATTCTCATATGTTTTCGGTCTCCTGAGCTTTCTCATCAGCCTTTTGACAACGTGGTTCCTGTGGGGTGGTTTTTGGGCAATTCTTGGCATGGTATTACTTGGGGGAGCAGTAGTGCCATTTGCATTGTTAGCCAGTGCTTTCAAAGGGATGTGGACTTTGTTCTTTATAGTCGTTGGTCTTCTGGTAATTACTTGGGTGGCTCGTATCGTTGGAATGTTAATCGCTGAAAGCGGTGTAAATCATAAGTATAGGTAAGCAAGGTCATTTTGAGAGCTTGAACTTGTTCAAGTTTGAAAAATGAGCAGATGATTGCGTTGATTAAGGTCTAACCCTATTTGACTAATAAGGTTCGACCTTAAATTTATTTTTACTTTGCTATTGACAACGTTTTTCATTGAATTTAAGCAAAAAAACGACTGTCCAAGAAATTGAAAACTCAAAAAAATGACCTAAAAACCTATAAAAAACTCAATGCACTTTTTTAGTGCGTTAACAGAAATAGGTAAAAAACGGCGTCTTTTAATTCTCCGTATTAACATACGCATAAGATAGTAAATCACCTAAAAATGGCTATTACATAAGTTTTAATTTTTGGAAATTCTCCTGCCCAAGATGCTTTTTGATTTTGAAATGCGAACTTGGTTCGCAATACCCAGATGCTTTTGATTTTGACCTTCTTGGATAACTCTTAAATAAGTGTCGCAAGTTGATTTTATAGGTTTTTTTGACCGTTTTTGATTTTTAAAAAAATCAGCTTTTTTACAGGTTAGAA
>LNAP01000205.1_pt1 | contig 29346 bp, 26 predicted proteins | sample 602601 | NCBI WGS metagenome assembly LNAP01 (sample SAMN02440304, study PRJNA202911) | soil metagenome | biome: Subtropical and temperate rainforests or woodlands; isolation source: soil samples (1 kg each in a 20% v/v slurry with milli Q water) were... ... | reverse complement strand
TTCCGGATCCTGTGTAGCCTGAGCGCTGTAAAGCGGCATCAAGACACCGGCAGCTAGCAGCCATTTCGTCATAAAACGACCTTTTCAGGGTTGAGAGCGAGCTGCGTTCTAGTGCGCAATTTCAGTCGGTCGCTCCCGTGAGCTTCATCCTACGCTGGGACAAAGCGCACACAAAATCTGCGGCATTATATACTGGCGTCACTGAAACGGAAACGACACAGCTTGCCGCGTCCATTCCCGACGCCACCCACATCGGAAATCCCATGCAACTGAAGAACCCCATCCTCGGCCTGTGCCAACAGTCCACCTTCATGCTCAGCGCCGCCAAAGTCGATCAATGCCCCGACGATGAAGGCTTTGAAGTGGCTTTCGCCGGGCGTTCCAACGCCGGTAAATCCAGCGCACTGAACACCCTGACCCATGCAAGCCTGGCACGCACCTCGAAAACTCCGGGCCGCACGCAGCTCTTGAACTTCTTCAAGCTAGACGATGAACGCCGTTTGGTCGACCTGCCCGGCTACGGCTACGCGAAAGTACCGATCCCGCTCAAACAACACTGGCAGCGCCATCTGGAAGCCTACCTGGGCAGCCGCGAGAGTTTGAAAGGCTTGATTCTGATGATGGACATCCGCCATCCGATGACCGACTTCGATCTGCTGATGCTCGACTGGGCTGTCGCCAGCGGCATGCCGATGCACATCCTGCTGACCAAGGCAGACAAGCTCACCTACGGCGCAGCCAAGAACACCCTGCTCAAAGTGCAGTCGGAAATCCGCAAGGGGTGGGGCGAGACGATCACCATCCAGTTGTTCTCGGCGCCCAAGCGCATGGGCCTGGAAGAGGCCTACACTGTATTGGCCGACTGGATGGAATTGGCAGACAAGGGCAGCGAAGAGGCGGAATAAGCCAAATCGCGGGCAAAAAAAACCCCGGACTTCGTATGGGGAGGGGGAAGTTCGGGGTCCAAGTTCCGGACCGCTAGGGCGGGGTCCAGATATCTGCCAACACTTAACACAACATAGGAGCATTGAAGGGCTTCACCAGCCTTTCAGAAACTCTGAGTAGCAATTCACGGTTTTAGTTCAGATTATTTTTGGAAATAACCTTAGGAATTTTCCGAACTAATGAGGCCAGGATTCGATTTGGCGAGGGGATTTCCCTCGCCACAGGGCCTACCATATCTCCCTGACCCACACAGGTCCCCGCAATTTCAGCAGTTGAGACTCAGTGCGCCTCATCCCAGTTATTGCCCACGCCCACTTCCACCAGAAGCGGCACATCCAGCGTGGCGGCGGCGCTCATGTGCTGGCGTATTTCCTCGCGCACCTGGTCGACCAGATCCTCGCGCACCTCCAGCACCAATTCGTCGTGGACCTGCAGGATGACCTTGGCATCCAGCCCCGACGCAGTCAGCCAGCGATCCACCGCCACCATGGCTTTCTTGATGATATCTGCCGCTGTGCCCTGCATCGGAGCGTTGATGGCCGTGCGTTCTGCGCCTTTGCGCAAAGCCGGATTTTTCGCGTTGATATCCGGCAGGTACAACCGACGACCGAAAATGGTCTCGACGTAACCTTGCTCGGCTGCCTGGGCACGGGTGCGCTCCATGTAGGCCAGTACGCCTGGGTAGCGGGCAAAGTAGCGGTCGATGTAAGCCTGGGACTGCTTGCGATCCACACCGATCTGCTTGGCCAGACCGAAAGCACTCATGCCGTAGATCAGGCCGAAGTTGATCGCCTTGGCGCTGCGGCGCTGGTCATGAGTGACGGCGTCCAGCTCTACGCCGAAAACCTCGGCGGCGGTGGCCCGGTGCACATCCAGATTATTGCGGAAGGCGTGGAGCAGGCCTTCATCCTTGGCCAGGTGCGCCATGATCCGCAGTTCGATCTGCGAGTAGTCCGCCGCCAGCAGCTTGTAGCCTTTCGGCGCAACGAATGCCTGACGAATCCTGCGGCCTTCGGCGGTGCGAATCGGAATGTTCTGCAGGTTGGGGTCGATCGAGGACAGTCGCCCGGTAGCGGCGACCGCTTGCTGATAATTGGTATGGACGCGGCCCGTGCGGCTGTTGATCTGCTCTGGCAGGCGGTCGGTGTAGGTGCTCTTGAGCTTGCTCAGCGAGCGGTACTGCATCAATACCTTGGGCAGCGGATAATCCTGCTCGGCCAGCTCGGCCAACACCGCTTCGGCGGTAGACGCCTGGCCCTTGGCGGTTTTGCTGAGCACCGGTAAGCCAAGTTTTTCGTAGAGGATCACCCCCAGTTGCTTGGGTGAACCCAGGTTGAATTCCTCCCCGGCGATGGCAAATGCCTCGCGCTCCAGGGCCACGAGCTTCTCGCCCAACTCAACGCTCTGCACCCCCAGCAGGTTGGCATCGACCAGCGCACCCTGGCGCTCAATGCGTGCCAGGACCGGCATCAACGGCATTTCGATTTCGTTGAGCACCTTGCCCAGACTTGGCGTGGCAGCCAGTTTTTCCTGCAAGGCCTGGTGCAGGCGGAAAGTCACGTCCGCGTCTTCGGCGGCGTAAGGGCCGGCCAGTTCCAGGGCAATCTGGTCAAAGGTCAGCTGTTTGACGCCTTTGCCGGCGATGTCCTGGATATCGGTCTTGCTTTGTCCCAGGTACTTGAGCGCCAGGCTGTCCATGTCGTGACGGGTTGCTGTGGAGTCCAGTACGTAGGACTCAAGCATGGTGTCGAAGGCAATGCCTTGCACAAGAATGCCGTTGTTTTGATCACCACCGATGGCGCAGTTGGCCAGGATGTTGGTTTCGAATTTGGCATGCTGGCCGACCTTGAGCTTGTTCGGGTTCTCCAGCAATGGCTTGAGCGCCTTGAGCACCGTGTCGCGATCCAGTTGCTCCGGCACGCCCATGTAGGAATGGGTCAAGGGAACGTAGGCCGCCTCAAAGGGCGCGACGGCAAACGACAACCCTACGAGTTGCGCATGCTGGGCGTCGTTACCATTGGTTTCGGTGACGAAAGCAAACAGCGGCGCCTGTTCAAGCTTGGCGAGCCAGGCGTCGAAACGTGCCTGGTCGAGAATGATCTCGTACTTGGCCTCAGCGGCGCCGGGTTGTTCGTCGGCAGCTTCGACGATCTCCTGACCGGCACGCTTGGCATCGCGCTGGTTTTCTTCGAACCAGCTCTTGAACTCCAGCAGGGTATACAGCTCGGCGAGTTTCTCGTGATCCGGCTGGCCCATTTGCAGGTCGTCGAGACCGACATCCAACGGCACGTCGGTCTTGATGGTCGCCAGTTCGTAGGAGAGGAGGGCCATTTCCTTGTGTTCTTCGAGTTTGGCGGCCAGGGTCTTGGCGCCACGAATCGGCAAGGTGGCGACGATGTCCAGTTGCGCATACAGCTCGGTCAGGCCGCCATTGACGCCCACCAGCAGGCCGGAGGCGGTCTTCGGCCCGATGCCCGGAACACCGGGGATGTTGTCGGAAGAATCGCCCATCAATGCCAGATAATCGATGATCTGCTCCGGAGCGACGCCAAACTTCTCCTTCACGCCAGCCACGTCCAGGGCGCTACCGGTCATGGTGTTGACCAAGGTAATGTGCCCGTCGACCAGTTGCGCCATGTCTTTGTCGCCGGTGGAGATCACCACCGGCCGGTCGGCTGCGGCGCTGCTACGGGCCAGGGTGCCGATCACGTCATCGGCTTCGACGTTGTCCACGCACAGCAGCGGGAAGCCCAGGGCCTTGACGCTGGCATGCAGCGGCTCAATCTGCACGCGCATGTCGTCGGGCATGCTGGGGCGGTTGGCCTTGTATTCGGCGTACAGCTCATCGCGAAAGGTCCCACCCTTGGCATCGAACACCACGGCGAACGGGCTGTCCGGATACTGCTTGCGCAGGCTCTTGAGCATGTTCAGCACGCCCTTGACCGCGCCTGTCGGCAGGCCTTTGGAGGTGGTCAACGGTGGTAGCGCGTGAAAGGCGCGATAAAGATAAGAAGAACCGTCCACCAGGACGAGGGGGGCTTGGCTCATGAGCAGGATCAACCTTTTCGGCGGGTCCGGGGCTAGAATAGCGGGACCGTTGACGACAAAGGGACAAGGTTATCATGCGTACACTAAATCGCCTGTTACTGGCTGGCTTGTTTGCAATCACCCCGCTGGCCGTCATGGCGGCGGACGACGCCCCCTCGGCGGACCCGGATGTCACCATCCGCACCGAAGGCGATAGAACCATTCAGGAGTACCGGCAAAACGGCTTTTTGTACGCGATCAAGGTCACGCCCAAAAACGGCAAGCCTTATTTCCTGGTCCGTGCCGATGGCAGCGACGGGAATTTCATCCGCTCGGATCAGCCGGATATGCTGATTCCATCGTGGAAAATCTTTGAGTGGTAATACCGCTCTCGACTTCAACCGGCGCTCGCTGATGGGCGCCCGTACTGGCAGTTTTTAACCATGTCTGTGTTCACTCCCCTGGCTCGGCCCGAGCTGGAAACCTTTCTCGCCCCTTATGGGCTCGGCCGCCTGCTTGATTTCCAGGGGATCGCCGCCGGCAGCGAAAACACCAATTTTTTTATCAGCCTGGAGCAGGGTGAATTTGTCCTGACCCTGGTGGAACGCGGCCCGGTGCAGGAAATGCCGTTCTTCATCGAGCTGTTGGATGTGCTGCATGACGCCGACCTGCCGGTGCCTTACGCCTTGCGTACCACCGACGGCATTGCGCTGCGAGAACTGGCTGGCAAGCCGGCGCTGCTGCAACCGCGCCTGGCCGGCAAGCACATCAAGCAGGCCAACGCACAGCATTGCGCCCAGGTGGGGGAGTTGCTGGCCCATCTGCACCTGGCGACCAAGGACAACATGATCAAGCGCAAGACTGATCGCGGCCTGGACTGGATGCAGGAGGAGGGCGCGAAGCTGTTGTCGCACCTGGATACCGAACCCCGTCGGTTGCTGGAGGCTGCGCTGGATGAAATCGCCCAACAGAAGTTAAAAATTCTGGCGCTGCCCCGGGCCAACATCCACGCGGACCTGTTCCGCGACAATGCGATGTTCGAGGGCACACACCTGACCGGGCTGATCGACTTTTATAACGCCTGCTCCGGGCCAATGCTGTATGACGTTGCCATCGCCCTGAACGACTGGTGTTCGGATGACAACGGTGTGCTCGATGGCCCACGGACGCGGGCCTTGTTGGGGGCTTATGCGGCGCTGCGCCCATTCACGGCCGCCGAGGCCGAGTCATGGCCGACGATGCTGCGCGTGGCATGCGTGCGCTTCTGGCTGTCACGGTTGATCGCCGCCGAGTCTTTTGCCGGGCAGGATGTACTGATCCACGATCCGATGGAGTTTCAGCAGCGGTTGGCGCAGCGGCAGACGGTCAGTGCGATGTTGCCGTTCGCCCTCTGACGCAACTGAATGCCTCTGTGGCGAGGGAGCTTGCTCCCGCTGGGGTGCGCAGCAGCCCTAAGATTTTGCGGTCGCTGCGCAACCGAGCGGGAGCAAGCTCCCTCGCCACAGGGTTTGCGCTCGGCAGTTATAGCGACTCCAGGCACCCAGCCAAGTCATTCCCCAACTTCTCCAGCAACTGCTCATACCCTTGCGCCGTCGCAGGGGTATAGCCGCCCAGCGCATCCAGCTCCGCCAATTTCACCGGTAACCCGGCCACCAGGGTTTCGGCCAGGCGCGGGCGCAGGGGCGGTTCGCTGAAGACGCACGTCTTGCCCACGGCCTGCAAGCGATTGCGCATCGCCGCCACGTGTTGGGCGCCGGGCTGGACTTCGGTGGCCACGGCAAAAACTCCGGCGTGCTTGAGGCCGTAGTGGTCTTCGAAATAGTCGAACGCTTCGTGGAACACGAAATACGGCTTGCCCGCGACGCCGGCCAGACGGGTCTTCAAACGCGCATCCAGCGCATCGAGACGCTGGTTGAAACTCTTGAGGTTGCTTTGAAAGCGGCTGGCATTGGCCGGATCGGCCGCGCTCAGGTCGGCAGCCATCTTGGCGGCAATCACCCGGGCATTGGTTGGCGAGAGCCACAGATGGGCATCGATGGTGCCGGGGCGATGGTCGTGATCATGCTCATCGGCGTCATGCTCATCTTCGGCGTGGGAATGACTGTCCTGGGCGAAGTGACGCAACTTGAGCCCCGGCACGTCCTGCACCGCGACGGACGGCAACGTACGACCGTTCAGCACGCGCGGCAGGAAACTTTCCATGTCGGGGCCAATCCAGTAGAGCAAATCCACCGACTGCACCTTCCGTACGTCGGAAGGCCGCAGGGCGTAATGGTGAGGTGAAGCGCCGGGCGGCAGCAGGACCTCAGGAACCGCCACGCCGTCCTGCACCGCGGCGGCAATCAGTTGCAATGGCTTGATGCTGGTAAGCACTTTGACTTCGGCCTGGGCCGGGCCGATCAGCAGAAAACTGGCGACAAAAGCGACAAAGATCGAAAAATTTCGGGACACGATGACCACTCGAAGAGGCGAGAACGGGTAACATAATAACGTCTCTCACTAAAATCGTCGCTGCCCATGCCTATTACGCCCCTTGCCAGTCGTCCCCATGACCATTCTCACTGCGTGCACACCGCGCTGTCCGAGGCCGACGCCATCTGCGCGCGCCAAGGGTTGCGCCTGACCGCTTTGCGTCGACGCGTGCTGGAGCTGGTCTGGCAAAGCCACAAGCCGCTGGGCGCCTACGACATACTCGCGGTGCTCAGTGAGCAGGACGGCCGCCGCGCCGCGCCGCCCACGGTTTATCGGGCGCTGGATTTCCTGCTGGAAAACGGCCTGGTGCATCGCATCTCGTCGTTGAATGCCTTTGTTGGCTGCAATCATCCGGAACACGCGCACCAGGGCCAGTTCCTGATCTGTCGCGAATGCCACGCAGCTATCGAGCTGGAGCAGAAGTCCATCAGCGATGCCATCGTTGCCAGCGCCAAAGAAGTGGGTTTCGTGGTTGATACCCAGACCGTCGAGGTGGTCGGGCTCTGCTCCGGTTGCCAGGGGGCCTGATGAGCAATGCGTTGATCCGTCTCGAGCACGTAGGCGTGACGTTCGCCGGCCAGAGCGTGCTGGATAACATCCACCTGAGCGTCGAGCCGGGGCAGATCGTCACCCTGATCGGCCCCAACGGCGCCGGCAAGACGACCCTGGTGCGTGCCGTGCTGGGGTTGCTCAAACCCGACAGCGGCAGCGTCTGGCGCAAGCCGAAGCTGCGGGTCGGTTACATGCCGCAAAAGCTTCATGTGGACCCGACGCTGCCCCTGTCGGTCCTGCGCTTCTTGCGCCTGGTGCCTGGCGTGGATCGCGCACGGGCCCTGGCGGCGCTCAACGAAGTCGGTGCCGAACAGGTGATCGACAGTCCGGTACAAAGTGTTTCCGGCGGTGAGATGCAGCGCGTGTTGCTGGCTCGCGCCCTGCTGCGCGAACCCGAGTTGCTGGTGCTCGACGAGCCCGTGCAAGGGGTCGACGTGGCCGGTCAGGCCGAGCTGTACAGCCTGATCACCCGCCTGCGCGACCGTCACCGCTGCGGCGTGCTGATGGTTTCCCATGACCTTCACCTGGTCATGAGCACCACTGACCAGGTGGTCTGCCTCAATCGCCACGTCTGCTGTTCCGGGCATCCCGAGCAGGTCAGCGGCGATCCGGCATTCGTCGAACTGTTCGGAAAGAACGCACAAAGCCTGGCGATTTATCACCACCATCACGACCACGCCCATGACCTGCATGGTTCGGTGGTCAGCGACTCGTCTGTTACTACCCATGTTCATGGAGATAGCTGCAAGCATGGCTGATTTTCTGTTGTACGCCCTGCTCGCAGGCTTGGCCCTCGCGATGGTGGCCGGCCCCCTGGGCTCGTTCGTGGTCTGGCGGCGCATGGCCTATTTCGGCGATACCTTGTCCCACGCGGCCTTGCTGGGCGTGGCCCTGGGCTTTTTGCTGGACGTCAGCCCCGCAGTGGCGGTGACCGTCGGCTGCCTGTTGCTGGCGGTGCTGCTGGTGACGCTGCAACAGCGTCAACCGCTGGCGTCCGACACGCTGCTGGGCATTCTGGCGCCCAGCACCCTGTCTCTCGGGCTGGTGGTACTAAGCTTCATGCATGACGTGCGGATTGATCTGATGGCCTACCTGTTTGGTGATCTGCTTGCCATCAGCCCCATGGATCTTTCGTGGATCCTGGGTGGCAGCGCGGCCGTCCTGCTGCTGCTGGTAGCGCTCTGGCGCCCGTTGCTGGCGGTTACGGTGCATGAGGAACTGGCGCGGGTCGAAGGCTTGCCCGTGGTGGGTTTGCGGCTGGCGTTGATGCTGTTGATTGCGGTGGTCATTGCCGTGGCGATGAAAATCGTCGGTGTATTGCTGATTACTTCTTTGCTGATTATCCCGGCGGCCGCAGCACAGCGGCACGCCCGCTCCCCGGAGCAGATGGCCCTGGGCGCGAGCCTGCTGGGCATGCTCGCAGTATGCGGCGGGCTGGCGCTATCGTGGTTCAAGGACACCCCGGCCGGGCCGTCGATTGTGGTCAGCGCCGCCGCGCTATTTCTGCTGAGTTTTGTCCTGCCCCGCCGAGGGGTGTAGACTTGCTCGCTTTTTGCGCAAATAGAGAGTCGCAGGAATGAAGCCGTTCGCCTCCCGTTATCTGCTCCTTGTCGCATTTTCCCTGCTGCTGGGCGCCTGCCAGAGTTCGCCGCCGGTCGCCGAAGCCCCCGACACCCGGGGCCCGGCCCTCGCGCAGTTTGAACAAAGTCTGGCCGGCAATGAGCTGGCCACTGCTGAAGACCAGTTGGCCGCCTTGCAGGCCCAGTCGCCGGAAGACCCGGCGCTGGAACCCTACCAACGGCAACTGGCCGAGGCGTATCTGCGCCGCAGCCAAATTGACCTGCAAAAAGGCGATGTAAACGCCGCCGCCACCGCCCTGAGCCGAGCCCGAGCTTTGATGCCCAAGGCGCCGGCGCTCTCCGGTGAGGTCAACAGCGCCATTGCCGAGGCCCGCAAGGTCGAGCTGGAAAAAGCCGAAGCCGCCCTCAAGGCCGCCGAAGCCAAACCGGTCGCCAAAGTGATCGACCCGAGTGCTGAAAGCACGACAGTTGCGCTGAATATCGGCGATATACAGAAAATGCGTCGACAACTGGATGCCATTGCCGCCGACGTGGTGAATTTTCAATGTGACGTCAGCATCCAGGCGCCGCGCACCGACGATTATCCGTGGTTGGCGACTTTGCTGACCAAGCGGGTCAAGAAACTGGACCCGGGGTTTGACTTGAAACTGCAGAAGCAGATTCTGCGCAACGTACCGGCGCAAATGGTGCTGACACCGCGCAATCCCTAAAAAGCATCGCGAGCAGGCTCGCTCCCACATGAGGTTTTGTGATCGACACAAAACCACTGTGGGAGCGAGCCTGCTCGCGATTGCGTCCTACCAACAAAAGCTCTGTCAGCCGCCCATCAAGCCGGAATCGCCTTGGCCTTAGGCTCCCGCGCCCACACCCGATGTTGGGCAATAGCGTCGAAGAATGCCGGGAACTGGCTGGCATCCGCGTCGGGAATCAGCCCCGCATCCGCCTCCAGCTTCAATAGCACCAGCAATTGCCGGGCCTCGCCGTTGAGCGCGATGGCTTTCAGGTGCTTGTAGGCTTCCAGTACGTAATGCAACGCCACGCCGTCCGCACTCAAGGCTTTGATCGATTCCGCGCCACCTGGGACGAACACCGCATCAAAGGCAATGGACGGCATACCTTCCATGGACGCATCCACCGGCAGCTTTTGCCCAGCGGCTGTGGTGACCGGTGCGGAGGTTGGCCCCAGCACTTTGGCGTGAGCACCCTTGGCTTCCAAGGCTTGCTTGAGGGCATCGATAATCGCCCCATCGACACCGTTGGCCACCAGCACAGCCACCTTGCGGGTCTTGATGTCCCCGGACAGCAGGTTCGCCTGACTCAAGGCGGGGGATTGTTCCAACGAAGGTTTCGGTACGTCCACGGTGCAGGCGGTCGGTGCTGGCAGCCCGAGGTTTATTGCCACCCGCTCGGCCAACTTCAGATCAATGTTGGCGAGGATTTCATTGACCTGTCGTGCCCGAATGAACTCCCGCTCCACCTTGCCCAGTTCGAAACTGTAGGCGGCGATGATGTGTTCCTGCTCGTGGGGGCTCATGCTGTTGTAGAACAGCCGCGCTTGGGAAAAGTGATCGCCAAACGACTCGCTGCGTTGACGAATCTTGTGGGCATCGATGCGCTCTGGATAACTTTCGAAGCCGCCGTCCTGCGGGCCGGGCGGGGTTTCCTTCGGCCAGCCGCCATCGATGGAGTTCGGCTCGTAGGAAGCGCGGCCCTTGTCGATGGTGGTGCGGTGCATGGCGTCACGCTGGCCGTTGTGCACCGGGGTAATCGCCCGGTTGATCGGCAGCTCATGAAAATTCGGCCCACCGAGTCGGCTGATTTGCGTATCGGTGTAGGAAAACAGCCGGCCTTGCAGCAGCGGATCATTGGTGAAGTCGATGCCCGGCACGATATGCCCAGGGCAGAACGCGACTTGCTCGACCTCGGCAAAGAAGTTATCCGGGTTGCGGTTCAATACCATTTTGCCCAGGGGCGTGATAGGAACGAGCTCTTCGGGAATGAGCTTGGTGGGGTCGAGGAGGTCGAAGTCGAACTTATGCTCGTCTTCCTCGGGGACAATTTGTACGCCAAATTCCCATTCCGGGTAGTCCCCCATCTCGATAGATTCCCAAAGATCGCGACGGTGGTAGTCGGTATCTTTACCGGCGAGCTTCTGCGCTTCGTCCCACACCAGCGAACAGGTGCCGACTGTGGGGCGCCAGTGGAATTTGACGAAGCTGCTCCGGCCCTCGGCGTTGATCATGCGGAAGGTGTGTACGCCGAAACCCTGCATGGACCGCAGGCTCTTGGGAATGGCCCTGTCAGACATGGCCCAAATCACCATATGGGCCGACTCCGGCACCAGCGAGACAAAATCCCAGAAGGTGTCGTGGGCCGAACCGCCCGTGGGAATTTCATTATGGGGTTCGGGTTTCACCGCATGGACGAAGTCTGGAAACTTCACCGCATCCTGGATGAAAAACACCGGCATGTTGTTGCCCACCAGGTCGAAGTTGCCTTCGTCGGTAAAGAACTTCACCGCAAAGCCACGCACATCTCGCACGGTGTCGCCAGATCCTCGTGGACCTTGCACCGTGGAAAAGCGCACGAATACCGGCGTTTTTTTGCTCGGGTCCTGTAGGAAACCGGCCTTGGTCAGCGCCGAATGCGCTTCATAGCTCTGAAAGTAGCCATGGGCGCCGGTGCCGCGGGCGTGGACAATACGCTCCGGGATGCGCTCATGGTCAAAGTGCGTGATCTTCTCACGCATGATGAAGTCTTCCAGCAATGAAGGCCCGCGCGCCCCGACCCGGAGGGTGTTCTGGTTGTCGGCAATCTTCACGCCCTGATTGGTGCGCAGCGCCTGCTCGGTGGCGTCGGAGCGAAACTGTTCCAGGCTTTCAAGCTTGGCGTTGGTGTTGCCGCGATCCAGCGTGTCGGTCCCGGCCAGTTGGCTTTCGGTGCCGGTGGGCTTGTTGGTACTCATCAGACATAACTCCTCGTTGCGATCCCCGCCGTGGCCAGGACTCTTGAGTTCGATGCCGCAGGCACGGTACCCGGGCATTTTCGAGTTGCTTAGTGAGTGACCGATACCGGTTCGCCGCGTTCCTTTTTTATGTCCTTTGATCGCCTTATTGCCAAATGGCTGGTTCAATCGCAAATAAATGCTAAGAACCTAGGCTAAAATGCGCGCCCGGCTAACCGCTGATCCTTTTCCAACGCGCCCCACAAGGTTCGCTACGTGATCGAGTTTCAAAACGTCCATAAAACCTACCGGGTCGCCGGTAGGGATATCCCCGCCCTGCACCCGACCAGTCTGACGATTGAGAACGGTCAGGTCTTCGGCCTGATTGGCCATTCCGGTGCGGGAAAAAGTACCCTGTTGCGCCTGATCAATCGCCTGGAAGACTCCAGCGGCGGCAAGATCATCGTCGACGGCGAGGAAGTCACTGCCCTGGACGCCAGCGGCTTGCGGCGTTTCCGTCAGCAGGTCGGGATGATTTTCCAGCACTTCAATTTGCTGGCGTCCAAGACCGTGGCCGACAACGTGGCGCTGCCACTGACGCTGGCGGGTGAATTGTCCCGCAGCGAAATCGACCAGCGCGTCGCCGAATTGCTGGCGCGGGTGGGCTTGTCCGACCACGCCAAAAAATACCCGGCGCAGTTGTCCGGTGGCCAGAAGCAGCGCGTCGGCATCGCCCGCGCCCTGGCGACCAAGCCCAAGATCCTGCTGTGCGACGAAGCCACCAGCGCACTGGACCCACAAACCACCGCATCGGTGTTGCAACTGCTGGCGGAAATCAACCGCGAGCTGAAGCTGACCATCGTGCTGATCACCCATGAAATGGACGTGATCCGCCGCGTCTGCGATGAAGTGGCGGTGATGGACGCCGGCGTGATCGTCGAGCAAGGACCCGTGGCCGAGGTCTTCTTGCATCCCAAGCACCCGACCACCAAGCGTTTCGTCCAGGAAGACGAGCAGATCGACGAAAGCGAACAGCGCGACGACTTTGCCCACGTACCAGGGCGCATCGTGCGCCTGACGTTCCAAGGCGAAGCGACCTACGCGCCATTGCTCGGCACCGTCGCCCGGGAAACCGGCGTGGACTACAGCATTCTGGCCGGTCGTATCGACCGCATCAAAGACAATCCCTACGGGCAACTGACCCTCGCCGTCACCGGCGGTGACATGGAGGCGGCATTCGCCCGCTTCACCGCGGCTGACGTCCACATGGAGGTGCTGCGCTGATGGAACTGTTGAATTCATTCTTCGCCAACATCGATTGGCTGGAAATCTGGCTGGCGACCGGCGACACCCTGCTGATGCTCTTTGGCTCGCTGCTTTTCACCGTGCTACTCGGCCTGCCGCTGGGCGTGTTGTTATTCCTCTGCAGCCCGCGCCAGTTGCTCGAAGCCCGCGGCGTTTATGCGCTGCTGTCGCTGATCGTCAACATCTTGCGCTCGCTGCCGTTCATCATCCTGTTGATCGTGATGATCCCGTTCACGGTATTGATCACCGGCACCTCCCTGGGCGTGGCCGGCGCGATTCCGCCACTGGTGGTCGGCGCAACACCGTTCTTCGCCCGCCTGGTGGAAACCGCCTTGCGCGAAGTCGATCGCGGCATCATCGAAGCGACCCAGGCCATGGGCGCGACCACGCGCCAGATCATCGTCAACGCCTTGCTGCCGGAAGCCCGTCCAGGCATTTTTGCCGCGATTACGGTGACAGCGATTACGCTGGTGTCCTACACGGCCATGGCCGGTGTGGTCGGTGCCGGTGGTTTGGGTGACCTGGCGATCCGTTTCGGTTACCAGCGCTTCCAGACCGATGTGATGGTGGTCACGGTGGTGTTGCTGCTGGTGCTGGTCCAGATCCTGCAAACCGTGGGCGACAAACTGGTTGTGCATTTCTCTAGAAAGTAAGGCCTCGCGGCCAATAAACCATGAGCCGGCCATTCGCTGGCAGGCGCCAAGAGCGGGCGCCCCACAAGGAGTTAGCTGAATGAAAAAACTACTGGTTGCCTTCGCTGCTGTCGCAGCATTTTCCGCCCACGCCGCCGACACCCTGACCGTCGCGGCGACGCCGGTGCCGCACGCGGAAATCCTTGAATTCGTCAAACCGGCCCTGGCCAAAGAAGGCGTGGACCTCAAGGTCAAAGTCTTCACCGACTACATCCAGCCGAACGTACAGGTCGCGGAAAAGCGCCTGGACGCCAACTTCTTCCAGCACCAGCCGTACCTGGATGAGTTCAACAAAGCCAAGGGCACCCACCTGGTGAGTGTGACCGGCGTGCACCTGGAACCTTTGGGCGCGTACTCCAGCAAGTTCAAGACACTGGCAGAAGTGCCAGGCGGTGCCAACGTGGTCATCCCTAACGACGCCACCAACGGCGGCCGTGCGCTTTTGCTGCTGGCGAAGCACGGGGTGATCACGCTGAAGGATTCCAACAACATCCTGTCGACGACCAAGGACATTGTTGAGAACCCGAAGGATTTGAAGTTCCGTGAGCTGGAAGCCGCAACCATTCCGCGGGTGCTGACTCAGGTGGATCTGGCGTTGATCAATACCAACTATGCGTTGGAGGCCAAGCTTGATCCGTCCAAGGATGCGTTGGTGATAGAAGGTAACGACTCGCCGTATGTGAATATTCTGGTTGCCCGTGAGGACGACAAGAACAGTGAGGCGATGAAGAAGCTGGCGGCGGCGCTGCATACGCCGGAAGTGAAGGCTTTTATTCTTGAGAAGTACAAAGGGGCGGTTTTGCCGGCGTTTTGATCTGATCGGGTGGTAAAAAAACGGGGCTGCGTGGGAATGCAGGCCCGTTTTTTTTGCTCGGAAATATGCGGCGTCACGGAAAGCCCCGCAAGATCATGGGTACTCCTTCCGAGGCCCGCTTGAAAGAAATCTCTGCTGGCTTTCGTGTTTATGACAAGGAATCCGGTCACTTTGACGCATTCACGTGCCTGGACGAATTGGGGCACGACGCAGCCTTTTCAGCAATCACTTGCTCCCCAACCCCTATCAGCATTTGCCCATTGTTCAGACCGAATGAACCCTAGGATCTGCTTCATTGTTCTACAACCCTCATGATAAATTCCCCGCCGCGACCTCTAATGAATAGAGGGCATTCAGGGAGTGAAGTGAGTGATCAAGTCTTTGTTGGTTGGGACATTGCTGGCAATGGCATCAGCATCGGCATCTGCGATGAGTTGCGATAACCCTAGAAACGCCTATGACAGGACATATTGCGCGTCGCTGAAAATGGTTCAGTCGGATCAGGAAATCAACGAGCAATACAAGAAGACGATGAGTGCTCTGAACCCGGAGCAAAAGAAAAAAGTGAAAGCCGCTCAAATCCAGTGGATCAAAATCCGTGACAACGCCTGTTCCAACGATGGCCTGCTCTACCTGGACTGTGCCAATGAGAAGACCGAGGCGCGTATCGTCATACTCAAGGCTGTCGAGCGCGAGTGCCGTGCTGCCGGTTGCGACGACGCTAAGCTGTCGCAAGTCGAGTAACCCGTAAACAATGAGCACGTCGGGCTTGCTCGCGTTCATTCGACATTGCGCTCCATCCCTTTTGCACCCGTGACTCACGCGCGGGTCGGAATAAGCTGCGTTTGAGCCGCTCCACGAAAAACCCGACGTAAAGCGTCGGGTTTTTCTTTGGCGGGTTTACCCGCTATCGCGGCTCAACGCACGCTCGACCATGGCACGCCATGTCTGCACGCTAAAGCGTTCCTGCATCCTGGCATGTTAGGAAGGGTTGTGGCTGCTTCGCAGCCCAGCGGGAGCAAGCTCTCTCGCCACGGGGCTCGGTTTAATCGGGATATCGGGGCGGTGGGTGTAATTCAGTTGTTCGCCTTACTGGCAGGGTGCCACAATCGCTCTCTTTCAGTTGCGTCACGATCAGGTGGATCACATGGATTGCCCAGGATCTCGGAATGACCAGGCTTTCTTCATAGCCGAGCAGGTGCGAACTGACCGGCTGCAGCAACTGTTTCGCCAATCGGTTTCTGCGGTGTACGGTAGCTACCTCGCGGCCATCATGCTGTGTTGGCTGTGCTGGAATCGGTTTGAGCACAGCGTCATCTTTTGGTGGTTGGCCATCTTGACTGGCTCGACGCTGTTGCGCATTTCGTTGTTCGTTGCCTATGTTCGCAGCGACGAAAGCGAGCGCACCCCCCAACGCTGGGAGCGCAAATACTGGATCACACTGGTATTGTCCGCCAGCATCTGGGGAGGAGGCGCATTAGCGGTCATGCCGGCGGACGATCTGTTGTCCCAGGCATTGGTCATGCTTTTTACTGTCGGCATGTCCGTCAGCGCGGTGTCCTGCTACTCCGCCTACCGTGATATGACTCTCGTCTCCATTGGCCTGGTGCTGTTGCCGTGCACCGCCTGGCTGCTGTTTCAACCGTCGCCGATTCAAGTGGGCATCGCACTCTCGATTTTGGTGTTCGCAGCATTTGCCGCCCGTGCTACACACAAAATGTCCCAGGCACTGGAAACCGCTTTTCGACTCACCCGCGAAATGGAACAGGCCAACAGCATTTCAACTCGCGCAGCCCAAACCGATGAACTGACCGGCCTGAAGAGCCGTCGGGCTTTTTTCGAGCATGCCCAACAGCTCTACGACGAATGCAAGGCCAAGCGGGTAGGGTTGTGCGCCGTCATGCTGGACATGGATCACTTCAAGCACATCAACGACACCTACGGCCATCAGGTGGGGGATCAGGTTCTGCGCCAGATGGGGGCGGTCATCAGTTCGTCGTTTCGGGGAACGGATATTCATGGCCGGCTAGGCGGGGAAGAGTTCGCCATCCTGCTTCCGGACACTTCCATCGAAGTCGCTACCCAAATTGCAGAACAGCTCATCGATACGATTGCGGGTTTGATGATCGAGCCTGTTCACTGCATATCAGCCAGCCTCGGCGTCGCGTCGACGGAGGCTTGTAATAAGGACCTTCACAGCCTGATGAACGATGCGGACAAAGCTCTGTATCGAGCAAAGGCCTTGGGGCGTAATCGAGTGGCTGTTGCTTAGTCGGATTGGCTTACATCATCAGTTGGAATTTGATCGTGTCCACGCTCTGCATCACCTTCCAAAAGCGGAACGCGGAGCGTCCCTGGCGGCATTCCCACGCAGGAGCGTGGGAATGATCGAGAAGCCCATCATTCTACTTTGAACGCCCTTTCTCCGAAGCTCTGCAATTACGCTGGCCCTGCTGATACCCCTAGCACCTCCTTCCCCTTGAATCACTTCGCGGCCCACACGCTCTGTCGACACGGCGGCGCTTAAAAATAAATTTCCTTTTGGATCAACTGGTTAATTCAAATTCGGCAAATTTTCAAAAATTTATCTTGCGCGCAAACTATTTGCCCTTTAACTTTATCTCAACTGGTTAGCGCACAAACATTTAGCGCAAACCAAATCGGTCAAACCAATCAGCAAGCGAGGAAACACCATGAACGTTCTCTATACCGCAGTCGCAACCTCCACCGGTGGCCGTGATGGCCGTGCTGTTTCCAGCGACAAGATTCTCGACGTGAAACTGGCCACACCAAAAGCCCTGGGCGGCGCCGGTGGTGAAGCCACCAACCCTGAGCAGTTGTTCGCCGCCGGCTACTCGGCCTGCTTCATCGGCGCATTGAAGTTTGTCGCCAGCCAAAGCAAACGCAGCATTCCTGCTGACGCCTCGATCACGGCACACGTCGGCATCGGCCAGATCCCTGGCGGTTTCGGTCTGGACATTGACCTGCACATCAATCTGCCGGGTCTGGATCAAGCCGATGCTCAAGCGCTGGTCGACGCGGCTCACCAGGTCTGCCCGTACTCCAACGCGACACGCGGCAACGTCGACGTCCGTTTGCACGTCACCGTCTAACTCACTTCCTCTACGAATAAAAAGGATCAGGACATGAACACTTTCAACAAAACGCTTGTTGGCTCGCTTCTCGCACTGGCGCTCGGCAATGCATTCGCATCTTCATTTGTTCAACCTACGGTCGCTGAGGGCGGCTCGGACCGGCTGATCGATAAACGTGTCGCTGAAGGTGGTTCGGATCGGCTGATCGATAAACGTGTCGCCGAAGGCGGTTCGGATCGACTGATCGATAAACGTGTCGCTGAAGGTGGTTCGGATCGGCTGATCGATAAACGTGTCGCCGAAGGCGGTTCGGATCGACTGATCGAAAAACGTGTAGCCGAAGGTGGTTCGGATCGGCTGATCGATAAACGTGTCGCTGAAGGTGGTTCGGATCGGCTGATCGATAAACGTGTCGCTGAAGGCGGTTCGGATCGGCTGATCGAAAAACGTGTCGCTGAAGGTGGTTCGGATCGGCTGATCGAAAAACGTTTAGCCGAGGCGGCTCGGATCGCTTGATCGAAAACCGGGTAGGCTGAACAAACCCTTCAACGCTCCGAAAACGGGTCAAATCAACCCATGTTGCTTCCAAAGAAAAAACGCCGCTTATCTCTCATGAGGAAGCGGCGTTTTTTTGCAACGTGTCATAGGGCCCTAAACGATGCTATCCACCACACCACCATCCACACGCAACGCCGCACCGGTGGTGGCCGAGGCCTGTTCCGAGCTGGCATAGATGATCATGTTGGCGACTTCCTCGACGCGCGCCGCACGCTGGATGATCGAGGTGCTGCGGTGCTGGTTGACGAAATCCGCCGCTACTTTTTCCAGGCTTTCCCCGCTGCGCTCAACGTCTGCCTGGAGCATCTGGGCAACACCTTCGGAAAGCGTCGGCCCAGGCAGTACCGAATTCACCGTAACGCCGGTGCCGGCGAGGCGCTTGGCCAGGCCGCGAGCAATGGACAGTTGGGCGGTTTTGGTAAAGCCGTAGTGGATCATGTCGGCGGGGATGTTCAGACCCGATTCCGACGAGACAAACACAATCCGCCCCCAACCGCGCTCGACCATGCCCGGCGCGTAGGCCCTGGAAACCCGCACGCCCGACATCACGTTGGTTTCGAAAAAGCGCTGCCATTCGCTGTCCGGCGTTTCGAAAAAGTCTTCCTGTTTGAAAATGCCCAGGTTGTTGATGACGATATCGAAGCTTGGGTGCTTGGCGATCAGTGCCTGGCAGCCAGCCTCATGACTAAGGTCACCCACAAAGCCAGCGGCATTTGAAGCAAGGTCGCCCAACCGCTGCAACGCGTCCTCCACGCTGCTCTCGCTGCGACCATTGATGACCACGTGGGCGCCGGACTCGAGGAAGCCTTTGGCTGTGGCGAAACCAATGCCGCTGGAGGAGCCGGTGACTAAGACGTGGCGTCCGGTGAAGTCGATTTTCATGAGGGGACTCCTTGATTAATGAACCAGAGGAAGTGCGATATTTCTGAATGGACGGTAATCCGACGGATTTAGAGATGGCTTTGCCATTCCAACGTCACCGATATCGCAGGTCCTTAATCATGGACACGATTGAGGCTTTGCGCCTCCTCGTGATCAATCAGCCATCAGGAAGCCGACCACACCGCCAGCTCATAGCCATCCGGATCGATAAAGTGGAAACGTCGGCCACCGGGGAAATCGAACACTTCACGGCTGATGATCGCCCCAGCGGCCTTGAGTCTGAGTTGGGTGCCTTCAAGGTCATCCGCGTACAGGATGATTAACGGGCCGCCTGGGCGCACAGGTTCACCGGTCGTGAAGCCACCGGTCAGACGACCGTCGCTGAATTCGGTGTAGGTCGGGCCGTAGTCGACGAAACTCCAGCCGAATGCGCTCGCATAGAAGGCTTTGCTTCGGGCGATGTCGCTGACATTGAGCTCGATGTTGTCGATCTGGCGGTCATTACCTCGAATGCCCATTGACGCGTCCTTGGCTGATTGGGGATAGGCGAGCTTAGGACATTCAGCCCGCACTGTGCTTGGAAAAATAGACCTCTGTTTGCCTGAAAGAATGTGTCAGCTTGGTTGGGGCTGCTGCGCAGCCCAGCGGGAGCAAGCTCCCTCGCCACAGGGTGATGCCGTTCGGTTGGATATGTGTTGTCTGTCAGGGCGCTATCGCGAGCAGGCTCGCTCCCACAGTTTTTCCGGGTTGTTCACAGATATCGCATCCATCACAAATCCCCGTGGGAGCTGAGCTTGCTCGCGATAGCGGTGGGTCAGCTTGCACTGATGTTGAATGGGCCGCCGTCATCGCGAGCAAGATCGGCTCCCACATGGGTTCTTGGGTGTTCGCATATCCTGCATTCACCACAAATCCCTGTGTCACTCATATGCAGCAACAGGCCTTCAGTACCACCGCGCCTCACCTGGCGGGCGTTTTTTGAAGCGTTTCATGCTCCACATGTATTGGCTCGGGTAGGCCCGTACATAACGCTCCACAACCTGGCTCATGGCGGCGCAGGCGGTTTCGGTGTCGGTGCTGTACATGGCGTCTGGGGCGGCTTCGAGGATGACTTTGTAGCCGGAGCCGTCCGGCAGGCGCAGGGCGTGGAGGAATACGCCGACGGCCTTGCCACCGGCGAGCATGTTCGGTACGAACTTGCTGGTCAGGGCCTGGGTGGCGAAGAAGGGGACGAAGATACCGGCAGACTCGGCCGGTTCCGGGTCGGCGGGAATGCCCACTTGACCGCCCTTTCGGACCTCTTTGATGACGCTGAGGATACCTTCCTTAGTCGACGCCGCGACTTTGTTGCCCAGTTGCACGCGCTGTTTGCGCAGCAATTCATCCACCGCTTTAAGCTTGGGCGGACGGTAGAAAATGATCGGTTTGCACTGGCTGCAATAGAAGTGGTTGAGCACTTCCCAGTTGCCCAGGTGGCTGGTGATGCCCACCACGCCTTTGCCGGAAGCGAGCGCTTCTTTTAATACGTCCAGGCCTTCGACTTCCCGCACCAGGTCGATGGAACGCTGGGCCGGCCAGATCCAGGCGCAGGCGCTTTCGGTCAGGGATTTGCCGATGTCCTTGAGGCTTTGGCCCACCAGGCGTTCGCGCTCGGCCGGGTCCATCTCGGGGAAACACTTGGCGAGGTTGATCCGCACCACGTCGCGGGAGCGATTGGGCAGCTTCCACATGAGCCAGCCGATGGCCGAACCCGACGCCTGCACCGCGCGCCAAGGCAGCATCGCAAACAACCGCAGAGCGCCGACCAGCAAGGCGCCTTTCAACTTATCCACAGGTCACTCCTGAATTCATGGGCGTGTTGCGAGCCGGCTATTCTAACCGCCGTTTGCCAGCTCCGCGTAGCGATCGCAGTCCTGGGTGTGGTCCATGACCATTCCCGAGGCCTGCATCAAGGCGTAACAAATGGTCGGCCCGACAAAGGTGAAACCGGCTTTTTTCAGGCCCTTGCTCATCTGCACGGCCTGGGGCGTGATGGCCGGCACTTCGGAGCGGTCCTTGAAGTGGTTGATGACCGGCTTGCCGTCCACGAACGACCAGAGGAACGCCACCGGATCCTCCAGGGCCAGCCAGGCTTGGGCATTGCGCCGGGCCGCATTGAGCTTGAGGCGGTTGCGGATGATGCCGGGGTCGAGCATCAGCTCATCGATTTCTGCATCGCTCATCTGCGCCACGCGCTGCACGTCAAAGCCGAACAGCACTTGCCGGTAGCGCTCGCGTTTGCGCAAAACGGTGATCCAGGACAGCCCGGCCTGGAACCCTTCGAGCAAAAGCAACTCGAACAAACCCTGCGCATCGCGCAGCGGCGTGCCCCACTCCTGATCGTGATAAGCCATGTACAAAGGATCGTCAGAACACCAAAAGCAGCGTGGCATAAGGCTCCAGGGGGCGTGCGCACGAACGAATCGGGTATACTCCCGCTCTTTAAATCGCAGCCCAAGAAACAGGTGAATTTCGTGAGCGTGCGTACCTTCCAAGACTTGATCCTCGCCCTCCAGCAATACTGGGCCGAGCAAGGTTGCGTGGTACTTCAGCCCTACGATATGGAAGTAGGCGCCGGCACTTTCCACACTGCCACGTTTCTGCGTGCCATCGGCCCGGAAACCTGGAACGCCGCTTATGTGCAGCCCAGCCGCCGCCCGACTGACGGCCGCTACGGCGAAAACCCGAACCGTCTGCAGCACTACTACCAGTTCCAGGTGGTCCTGAAACCGAACCCGGAAAACTTCCAGGAGCTGTACTTGGGTTCCCTCAAGCACGTCGGCCTCGATCCGCTGGTGCACGACATTCGTTTCGTTGAAGACAACTGGGAATCGCCAACCCTGGGCGCCTGGGGCCTGGGCTGGGAAGTCTGGCTCAACGGCATGGAAGTGACCCAGTTCACTTACTTCCAGCAAGCGGGTGGCATCGAATGCTACCCGGTGACCGGCGAAATCACCTATGGCCTGGAACGCCTGGCCATGTACCTGCAAGGCGTGGACTCGGTCTACGACCTGGTATGGGCCGACGGCCCGTTCGGCAAAGTGACCTACGGCGACGTGTTCCACCAGAACGAAGTGGAGCAATCGACCTACAACTTCGAACACGCCAACGTCGACAAGCTGTTCGAGCTGTTCGATTTCTATGAAAGCGAAGCCAAGCGCCTGATCGAGCTGGACCAGCCGCTGCCGTTGCCGAGCTACGAAATGGTGTTGAAGGCGTCCCATACCTTCAACCTGCTGGACGCACGCCGGGCGATTTCCGTGACTGCGCGCCAGCAATACATCCTGCGTGTACGCACTCTGGCGCGTTCCGTTGCGCAAGCCTACCTGCTGGCCCGTGCCAAGCTGGGCTTCCCGATGGCGACCCCGGATTTGCGTGATGAAGTGTTGGCTAAGCTGGAGGCTGCACAATGAGTGCTCAAGATTTTCTGGTTGAACTGGGCACCGAAGAACTGCCACCCAAAGCCCTGAACACCCTGGCCGATGCGTTCCTGGCCGGTATCGAGAAGGGCCTGCAAGCCGCTGGCCTGAACTTCGAAGCCAAGCATGTCTACGCCGCGCCGCGTCGTTTGGCCGTGCTGATCACCGCCCTGGCGACCCAGCAGCCGGACCGCAGCATCAACCTCGACGGCCCGCCACGCCAGGCCGCGTTCGATGCCGACGGCAACCCAACCCAAGCCGCCCTCGGTTTCGCCAAGAAGTGTGGCGTGGACCTGAGCGAAATCGACCAGAGCGGTCCGAAGCTGCGCTATAGCCAGAGCATCAAGGGCAAGCCGACCGCCAGCCTGTTGCCGACCATCGTCGAAGATTCCCTGAACGACCTGCCGATTCCCAAGCGCATGCGCTGGGCCGCGCGCAAGGAAGAGTTCGTGCGTCCGACCCAATGGCTGGTGATGCTGCTCGGTGACCAAGTCATCGACTGCACGATCCTGGCCCAGAAGGCCGGTCGCGATTCCCGCGGTCACCGCTTCCATCATCCGCAGAGCGTGCGCATCACCTCGCCGGCCAGTTACCTGGCCGACCTGCGTTCCGCCTACGTATTGGCTGACGCCAACGAGCGTCGCGAACTGATCAGCAAGCGCACCGAAGAGTTGGCCACCCAGCAGGAAGGCACCGCCATCGTGCCGCCAAGTCTGCTGGACGAAGTGACCGCGCTGGTGGAATGGCCAGTGCCGCTGGTGTGCTCGTTCGAGGAACGTTTCCTTGAAGTGCCGCAGGAAGCGCTTATCACCACCATGCAGGACAACCAGAAGTATTTCTGCCTGCTGGACGCTGAAGGCAAGTTGCTGCCGCGCTTCATCACCGTCGCCAACATCGAAAGCAAGGACCCGCAGCAGATCATCGCCGGTAACGAGAAAGTCGTTCGCCCGCGCCTGACGGACGCCGAGTTCTTCTTCAAGCAGGACAAGAAGCAACCGCTGGAAAGCTTCAACGAACGACTGCAGAACGTGGTGTTCCAGGAAAAACTCGGCAGCGTCTATGACAAGGCCGAGCGCGTTTCGAAACTGGCTGCTTTCATCGCTCCACGCATTGGCGGCGACGCCCAGCGCGCGGCCCGTGCCGGCATCCTGTCCAAGTGCGACCTGTCCACCGAAATGGTCGGTGAGTTCCCGGAGATGCAAGGCGTTGCCGGTTACTACTACGCCCTCAACGACGGCGAGCCGCAAGACGTGGCCCTGGCGCTGAACGAGCAGTACATGCCCCGCGGTGCCGGCGCTGAACTGCCGACCACCCTGACCGGTGCGGCCGTGGCCATCGCCGACAAGCTCGACACCCTCGTCGGTATTTTCGGCATCGGCATGTTGCCTACCGGCAGCAAAGACCCGTACGCCCTGCGTCGCGCGGCACTGGGTGTGCTGCGGATCCTGATCGACAAGCAACTGGACCTGGACCTGAACGACGCCGTGGCGTTCGCCGTCAATGCGTTCGGCAGCAAGGTCAAGTCTGCCGGTCTGTCCGATGCGGTGCTGGAATTCATCTTCGACCGCCTGCGTGCGCGTTATGAAGACGAAGGCGTCGATGTCGCCACCTATCTGTCGGTGCGTGCCCTCAAGCCCGGTTCGGCCCTGGACTTCGACCAGCGCGTCCAAGCGGTGCAGGCTTTCCGCCAACTGCCGGAAGCAGCAGCGCTGGCGGCGGTGAACAAGCGGGTGTCGAATCTGCTGAGCAAGGCCGAGCCTACAATTTTCGCCGTACCTGAGGCGCGGTACTTTGATAACGCCGTGGAGTTCTCACTCAACTCGGCTATCCAGCAGGCGTCTACGTCCGTGCAACCGCTGATGGAAAAGCGCGAGTATGCCGAAGCGCTGGCACGCCTGGCAGCACTGCGCGATCCTGTCGATGCGTTCTTTGAAGCCGTGATGGTGAATGCGGACAACGAAGATGTTCGCAAGAATCGCTATGCACTGCTGGCGCGCCTGCGGGGCCTGTTCCTCAATATTGCCGACATTTCCATGCTGGGTTGAGGGGCTGCTGTTGAAACTGCTGATTCTCGATCGGGACGGAGTGATCAACCACGACTCCGACGCTTATATCAAATCGGTGGAGGAGTGGTTGCCGCTCCCCGGTTCGATCGAAGCCATCGCGCAGTTGAGCAAGGCCGGCTGGACGGTGGCGGTTGCCACCAACCAGTCGGGCGTTGCCCGCGGTTACTACGACCTCGCGGTCCTTGAGGCCATGCATGAGCGCTTGCGCGCATTGGTGGCCGAGCAGGGCGGTGAAGTCGGGCTGATCGTCTACTGCCCGCACGGGCCGGACGAAGGTTGTGATTGCCGCAAGCCCAAGCCGGGCATGTTGAAAACCATTGCCGCTCACTACGATGTAACGCTGGCGGGAGTGTGGTTCGTCGGCGATAGCCTGGGTGACCTGGAGGCGGCCAAGGCCGTCGATTGTCAGCCCGTTTTGGTAAAGACCGGCAAAGGCGAGAAGACTCTGGGCAAGACCCTGCCGGTGGGCACCTTGATTTTTGAAGACTTGGCGGCGATTGCCGCTGAACTTATCCACAATTAGAGCTCCCAAGACATCCTGATCAAGGACTGTTCGGGAAGCGCTTAAACAGTCGGGCACTGCCCGCAACGGTAAATGCCGCTATGTCGATATTGCAGGCCATCAGAACCTTTCTCTTTTACCTGCTGCTGGGCACCAGTTCGTTGTTGTGGTGCACGTTGAGTTTTTTTGTAGCGCCTTTCATGTCGTTCAGGACGCGCTACCGTTTTATCAATGTGTACTGGTGCCGTTGCGCGCTGTGGCTGAGCAAGGTTTTTCTGGGGATACGGTATGAAGTAAAAGGCGCCGAAAACGTGCCTGAGCGGCCGTGCGTGATCCAGTCCAACCACCAGAGCACCTGGGAGACTTTCTTCCTTTCGGCTTACTTCGAGCCCCTGAGCCAAGTGCTCAAACGTGAGCTGCTGTTCGTACCTTTCTTCGGCTGGGCCATGGCAATGCTGCGCCCCATCGCCATTGACCGGGACAACCCCAAGGTTGCTCTCAAGCAAGTGGCGAAAAAAGGTGATGAGCTACTCAAGGACAAGGTTTGGGTTTTGATCTTTCCAGAGGGTACCCGTGTCCCCTACGGGACGATCGGCAAATTCTCCCGCAGTGGCAGCGCATTGGCGGTAAACGCTGACCTGCCGGTGCTGCCGATTGCACACAATGCCGGCAAGTTCTGGCCCAAGGGTGGCTGGCTCCGGACACCGGGCGTCATCACCGTGGTGATCGGCAAGCCCATGTATGCCGAAGGTAGCGGGCCCCGCGCCATTGCCGAGCTCAATGAACGCGTACAAACCTGGAACGAACAGACCCAACGGGAGATGGGTTCGCTTCCACCCGGTCCTGTCGCGGAAGTGCCCACGGAACAAGCCGCTGTTTGATATCTGTGGATAACCTGTGCACCGTTTTTTCGAAATTCGTTACTTTTCTGTTTTATATCTTTGTTTTTAATACATATTTCATAAACACATAAAAGCCACGTACAGGTGCATAAGTTTTTTATAGCACCAAAAGATCGTCCGAAGGCTCGGGCCGCGTTCGGACGATCTTTACTCCGCCAACAACGGGAATCGCAGGCTGAACGTCGTGCCTTTGCCTACCACGCTATGGCATTCGATTTTCCCCTCGTGATGGTCCACCACGGCCTTGACCATCGACAGTCCCAAGCCAATGCCATCCACACCGTGAGCCGAGGAAAACCGTCGATACTGGCTGAACAGGTCCGGTAGTTCTTCGGCGCTGATGCCCTTGCCCTGGTCGGCGACATTGCAGGTCAACCAACCCGACGTGCAATGAACCTGCAGGGAAATGCAGGCGTCGGACGGGCTGTACTTGATGGCATTTTCCAGCAGATTGAACAGGGCACGGGTCAGCAATGATTGATCCGCGCTCACCATCGCCTCTTCGTCCTCTATTTCATGAATTAACTGGATGCGTTTTGCCTGGGCGATGGGCAGCGCCTGGTCAAGTACATCCAGGACCAACATGGCGAACAGCGTCGGCTGGAATTGATACGCCTCAGACTCGGCCTTGGCCAGTTGCACAAAGCCGTCGGTCAATTCCAGGGCGCGACGCACCTGCCGCTCGATCTGATCGAAGAGCGGATTATTCGCTCCGTTCTGATGCCGCTGCACATCCAGCAGGGCCAGGATCGCCGAGTGGGGCGCGCGCAAATCATGGGACAAAAAACGCAACATGACGCTGCGCTGCTCTTCGGCTTCGCGCTCCGCGCTCAGGTCGATGAGGCTCAGTAACCAGCCTATCGGCGCCTCTCCATCAACCGGCAATAGCGGGGCTCGTTCCAGACGCAGGCTGCGCTCCCGGCTGTCGCGAAACTCCACCAGGGGTAATGTGGATAACCGGTGAGGCACCCCGCGTTCCAGTCCTGGGTAACCCAGCTGCGCGAGATGCTCCAATACATCGCCCCCCGCCAAGCCACGGCCGAAGAGATCACGCGCTTTGCGGTTACCCAGCAATATCTTGCCCTGAGGATCGCTGATCATTGTTGCCACGGGCAGGTATTCGAGGCCATCGGCAATAAAGCGGCGGGTGTCCCGGGTTCTCCCCATGGCTTGCTCCAGGGCCATGATCTGGCCCTGCAAGCGGTCGCTGCCCGTGTAGGGCGCACGACGCCGTTCGGGGAACACCTTGGGCTCCGCATCCAGGCGCGCCAGTTCCCAGCCAAAGTAGGCCAGCACCACGCTCAGCCGCCGCCAATTCCAGATCAGATAGCCAAACACGATGCCCAGCACGCTCGCCATGGGCGACCACCACCAACCTTCAGCCGCAAGTACGACACTGATCAGCAGGGCCATGCTCATGCCACCCACTGTCGTCCACAGCGCCAGGCGAGGGCGCAGCAATAGAAACCCCAGCACAACAGCGACCACAAACACCGACAACAACGCCGCTTCTGGCCCGTGGCGTGTTGGCTGGGTACTGAACGACAACAACGCGGTGAGCGGTAATAGAAGAAGACTTATCCACAACCATTCCCGTACCAATTGGCGAAACATGCGTTGGACTTGGGTCGGTTCACGGCTTTCACGACGACGCTGGTTGCTCATAAGCACCCTGACAGAACATAGGAACGGGGGATTTTTTTCATGGGGGGTCGCGTGTCGCCCCAGCAGGCTGAAGACCAAAGACTATAGCGGACTCGATAGGTGGCGCGCTGCTACCTTTCCCTGCGCGTCATGAGCCGGTATTGTCACTGCCAGCGACAGGGGACCTGCAACCCGACAACTTATCGGCCCGCCGAGGTTACATCGGGCAAGTGGAATATTTGTTCAGATTGCAGGCCACCCTGATGATGTCCGTTACTCTCGAGATCAAGGAATCGCATCCCATGCGTGTCGCCATACTGGATGACGAACCGGCCGAGCTGCGCCGGGTGGAACAGACACTGCAACAAATCCCCGGCAGGGGCGAGCAAGCCTGGACCTTGCACAGTTTTGAGCGCGGCGAAGACCTGTTGCGGCAGCTGCGCCGGGAAACCTTCGACCTGTTGATCCTCGACTGGCAATTGCCCGACATCAGCGGGTTGTCGCTGCTGCGCTGGACGCGGGAGCACATGGACTCGCCCCCGGCCGCCATCATGCTCACCAGCCGCGACGGCGAGCACGATGTGGTCCAGGCCCTCAACGCCGGGGCCGACGACTACGTGAGCAAACCCTTCAGGCCTAACGAACTCAAGGCCCGGGTCACAGCCGTGTTGCGACGCCATAACCTGCAACGTGCTCCAGCCAGCGACGTGCTGGTATTCAACGACCTGGAATTCGACGACGCCGAACTGACCGTCACCCGCGCCGGTATCCCCATCAGCCTGACCGAACGGGAATACCGCCTGGCCCGCTGCCTGTTCGCCAACCTGGGCCGTCCACTGTCCCGGGAGTATTTCTACGAGCGCTTCTGGACCCACGAGGAAATGACCTCGTCGCGCCCGCTCGACACCCATATCTACCGTCTGCGCAACAAACTCGGGCTGACGGCGGATCGGGGTTGGCAGTTGCTGACGATTTATGGGTATGGGTATCGGTTGGAGAGTGTGGCGGCGGGGAGTGAGGCTTCGGTGGCGAGTTAGGGCCAACGGGCGAAAAAAAGGCCAACGCATATGCGTTGGCCTTTTTCGTTGGGGCAGGGTGGCTGTGGATCAGAAATCCAGGTTAGACACCGCCAACGCATTGCTCTCGATGAAGTCACGACGAGGCTCGACCGCATCACCCATCAGGGTGTTGAAGATCTGGTCCGCGCCAATGGCGTCTTCGATGGTGACTTTCAGCATCCGGCGCGAGCCTGGGTCCATGGTGGTTTCCCACAGCTGGTCCGGGTTCATTTCACCCAGACCTTTATAGCGCTGGATGGTGTGGCGCTTGGTGCTTTCGGCCATCAGCCACTCAAGGGCTTCCTTGAACTCGGTAACGGCTTTCTTGCGCTCACCACGCTGGATGTACGCGCCTTCGTCCAGCAGGGTGCTCAGTTGCGCGCCCAAGGAGACGACAGTCTTGTAGTCGTTGCTGCCGAAGAAGTCGCGGTTGAAGGTGACGTAGTTGGACAGGCCGTGGGAGATCAGTTCGACCTCTGGCAGCCAGACGTTACGCTCACGGTCTTCACGCAGGCTGGCTTTGTACACCAGGCCAGACTTCTCTACGGTGCGCAGACGAACTTCGTACTGGGCCAGCCAATCCTGCATCGCAGCGTGATCGGACAGCTGTTCCATGCTGACAGCCGGCAGGTAGATGAAGTGCTCGGTCAGCTCCTGTGGGTACAGGCGCGACAGGCGCTTGAGGGTCTTCATCACCAGGCGGAAGTCGTTGACCAGGCGCTCAAGGGCTTCGCCAGAAATGCCTGGGGCCTCTTCGTTCAGGTGCAGGCTCGCATCTTCCAGGGCCGACTGCGTCATGTACTCTTCCATGGCGTCGTCGTCTTTGATGTATTGCTCTTGCTTGCCTTTC
>LNAP01001088.1_pt1 | contig 29351 bp, 28 predicted proteins | sample 602601 | NCBI WGS metagenome assembly LNAP01 (sample SAMN02440304, study PRJNA202911) | soil metagenome | biome: Subtropical and temperate rainforests or woodlands; isolation source: soil samples (1 kg each in a 20% v/v slurry with milli Q water) were... ... | reverse complement strand
CCCGCTATAATCGCAGGCTTCGCCGGTGTAGCTCAGTCGGTAGAGCAGCTCATTCGTAATGAGAAGGTCGGGTGTTCGATTCATCTCTCCGGCACCAATCGCAGTAAGGAAAGCCCGCTATCCAAAAGATAGCGGGCTTTTTCCTTATCGGCGTCGTGTAGCCACCATGTAGCGGGCTTTATGAGCTTAGTGCGTGGCCCTCCGACGCTGAGAGGGCGGAGGTTCGGTCACCGCCAGCAGCACAATCGGAATCCGGCTCTGCGACCTCGTAGGCCCCAAGCGCCGAGTGGCGTATTAGCGTCAATGTAAGCAGACTCACTTCCTTCGCCTCGATCCCGATCAACACGCCGATCGGTGTGAAGGCTCCGCGCGAGCAAGCTGCATCACCTTCCAACTCGGCACGAGGCTAGCCGCCCCTACTTCGGTCTGTTGCCGTAGACGAGAAGTCCGCCAAGAAGTGCCTCGCGGTCATCGCCCAGTTCGGCAAGAATGCTCGACCGCGCATGACTGGGTTGAGATGTTGTAGCGCGCCTGAGGGGCCTACTCAACTATGTCGTTCGTTTCCATCCGCCAAGTTCATCAAGCGATTGCCGCGAAGCTAGAAGTGCCAGCCAGCGAGATCGACGTGTTCGAGCTTGCGAAGCTTCCGGAAACCTTTACGGTGCTTGGAATACGGACGGCGACGTTTGGCCTTCTCGGTCGAAAGTCTTTCCTTGACAGTCTGCGCTACCGGTTCGCCAAGTCAGAGGCAGCGTTGCAGCTTGACCAAGTTTTAAACAACGCAGCACATTTTGGTAGGCAGCTGCATTGGATGGACGGACGTGAAACCGGAAAGCTAAAGGTAAACCCGAATGCCGCGGATGAGGTGCTACCTGCGCTGGTGGATCTGGGTAAACACTTCGCCCGCTGCCGCAATGCGCACTTCCAAGGAGACAACATCCTCGGCCAGAAAATTTACAGCTTGTGGGACAACCTTGACCCAAGAAGGCTGGACGAGATTGGGTTCATCGCAGAACAGATTATCCCTATCCTCCACGAAGCAGGCATTGTCCATTCATTGACCAACCCGCAGGAGGATGACATTGCGAGTCCTTCACAACGCGCCAACGAGAGCAAATCACCGAATTCTCATGGAACAACGGCAGAGCGAACTGAACACGCTGCACCTGCACCTGCACCTGCACCTGCACCTGCATGTACTGCAACTGCCCGATTTCGAGTGCATCTCATGGAAGAAAACAACGTATTCATAATGGATGAGCTTATTGCCCGGATCGTCGCAGAAGTGCGCGATCAAACTCGATGGGTACCGGGAAAGCGAGGAAATCTCGCCCGTTTTTTAGAAGCTGTTTGGAATCGACTGGTCGATGCCGCACTCCAGGGCGACGAAGGTCCTTTTTTCCTAATCGGATACGAGAAAACTAAGAACGTGGTCAGTTACCGATCGACGTCAGGTTGGGTGAAGATGTCGCCAGAAAGACTTCGCGGGAGATTACGGTCGAACTTCAAAGAGGTATTAGAGGCCATCAAATGACATCACGGAGGTGAGTTCGAGGGTCCCACACAGGAGGGCCAATCGCCGCACGAAATTTGGCTAGTTGTTGCCGAGCGTGGTCGAAAGCGTTTTTTTGATGATAAAGAAGCTCTTGGCCTTCAAAGAGCTAAGACTCGATTTTCGGACGCGTTTGGAAAGGTCTGGCTAACTTCGGAAGGCATTGGATGGGGGAGCGTAATTCCATGGACATCTTGCAGAGTGGAGCCCGCGAGATGGCTCGCACCAACAAAAGGATCACCATGGAAATTCCTGATACACGACCGATGCGCGGCACCACGAAGGAGTTCGCAAAGCTCCAGCACGTCAAACCCCAAACCGTGCTTAAGCGCCTCTGCACAACGGGCTCATACTTTGGACGTGAACCGATCAAGAAGATGAGCAACGGGAGGTGGGAGTGGGAATTGTCACCGGCCGCGGAGCGAGCAAGATGAGCACGTATGGAAATGCTCTCGCACAGCTGCCGGGTGCTGAACAGAATCCGGCCTTCACCTCGCTTGACCAGGTGCCCTTGGAGTCAGCACCTTGGCAGAACGTCAACATGCTGCGGCGGATTGGCGCTCAAATTGTGGTCGTCCCGCCCGGAGCGTGCTCCTTTGCGATCAGTGGCCATTTCGCTCAATACCTGACCGGCATCACACCGTGGCATTGGCAGCCTACGAGGTACCCGGGCAATGTCCTTTTCAGCACATATACGCCGCACCTAGATCGCTCGCTCCGAACGTCGCTGTCCTTCGCGGGTCCTTACGCTAAAAGGGTTTTCATCCGCCTGACGGAGCGCCGGTTCAATTGGAGGGTGCCGCTACTCACCCTTGAAGAAATCGAGGCTGCGCATCAACCGGGAGAGTTGGCCGCAATCATCATCGACACGGGGACTTGCCCTCGTCTACTAGATGAAGCGGTTGTCGAATCTGCAACCGTCGCGCTGAATACTCTGGCTGAAACTTTGGGTTGCCTTGTCATCCTGATGGTCGAGAACGATAGCAGGAATACCGATCCATTCGGACGCGTCCCACCGTGCCTGCGGTTCTTGCGCGGCACCCTGCTTGCCGCGCCCCTTCGGTCGAAAACGGTAGTCCCGGAATTAGGCGCTCCTCCCGAGTTTATGCTTTTAGGGCTGCCCGGAGCGTCGGCCTTCGCGCCCGCCGTCCGATTCAAGCTGGTTGCCAGCATCGACATGGCTGAGACTTCACGCATCGAGTGGTCGCCCTTTTGCTACGTGGATCCGCGCGAAGCCTTCCGTCAAGCAGAGACCGCAGATCTAACCATGGCGCAACGGGCCGCAGTTACGGTGGCGGCCAACTTGATCAGGGCGCACGGCTTTATGAGCGCTGAAGCTCTGCGTTCCGCAGCGCCGCTGCACGGCATCTCGCCAACGACGATGCGCGATGCACTCACCGTTGCTCGCGAATTTGGACATCTGGACAAGTTCCGTACCGGGGACAGGCGCTGGCTCTGGTTCATTCCCACCACCACAAACTTGCCTCGCCTTCGCTTTTAGAACTATGGCCTCGAGGAAGAAGGCTGGGCAGGCAGTTTCTCTTTCGAAGAGTGACACCTCACGTCGAGGGCGCCCTAACAGCATATGCATGTTGGCGCTGCCAACCACCATTTTTCCTCCCGGGCACCGATCGTCTAAAGCAAGGTAGAAATTGCAGGCTGCGAGGGGCTGGCCGACTACCACGGCCTCGGCTTTTATCCTGGCTCACGACTCACACGGCGCAGTGGCTCGATTCTGTGTCGGCGCGGACAGACGGTCATCGGCCGATAGAAGTAAGGGGGGCGTCTCGACGCCCCTTTTTGCTTTGCATCAGCTAAACGCTGTGTGTGCATGCGTCACTTGCTGCCCTCGCCGATTGGCTCGATTTCGCCGGCCTTGACCGCGCGTGAGACTTCCGCGTTGCGCGTCGCACGGGCGGTCATACGGTCGCTCCTGGGCACCTTCGGCCATGCCTCGGGCACCGGACTGTAGAGCTCGCCTGGATTGGCATCCTTGGCGGCGGCCGCCTTTCGCCGTCGCTAACGCGAAGTTGACCCCTCCGAGTCGTTCTACAACGCCCAAGCAATGAGGGGCTGCACGCTGGTTTTGGCCCGAGCCACGACGGAAGCGCCGGAAGTTGGCCTACTTCCGGTGCTTCCGTCTCGCATCTCTCCCTGGAAATGGGCTGAGCACGCCTAGAAGCGTCGGTTTGACGGATGCGCTCTGGAACTCACCTGTAGCGTCCAACGGCACTTTTATGCCTCGCAACGTCTCTTTCGAGATGACGACTTTGAACGTACTGTCCCCTCGCCTCGGCATCCATGTTCCGGATCCGCGCGGGACCAAGATGGCATTCGGGCTGTCGCGCAGCGCCCTGTTGACGCAGTGACCTGTGATCGACCCGTGCGTCATGTCCATGGCGTGCAAGCGCCGCATTCTGCAACGCTGCACATCTGCGGCGCACGTCGATCAGTTCATCGCGCAGTTCTAGTTGCGTTCTTCCGCCGCTACTCTTGCGTGCGCCACCAAGCTCCGGATGCTTTGCGTTGTAACGCCTAAAAATCTGCTCGGGACCACGCTCTATGCCATCACACTGTCGCTCTGAGTACATGAGATGTAGATGGACATTGACGACGCCCTCTAAAGACGAGAGCGGAGCGTGCACTGCGTACTGGTAAGGTTTATCACCGACCAACTCTTGAGCCATTTCCTCCGCCAACTCCACCTGTTGCTCTTGTGTCAGTTCCGCGGGCAACGCAATTTCTTGTTCGCGGAAAACCGCACCATTGGAGCGCTCGTGCTTGTCACCAGCACGCCAGAACACCGCCGGGTCCTCGCCCGCCCAACTTGGCATGTTGCCGTGGCCGCTATGGATGAGATCCGTTCGATCTTTGAACTTCCCGCGCCTAGTGACGTACGCCGCATGTGCTGCGGCGGTGCCTTTCTTGCCGCTCTTGATGTGATGGTGAAAGCTAGCCATCTCACTACCCTTTCTAAATTGGAAAATGAAAAAAGCCAGCAAACAAATTCGCTGGCTTTCGTTGCAGACCGCAGAGTCGATATCGGACGGTTTCAGGAGAAACGGTAAGTGCGCATTCCTTTATGCCCAACTCTGATGTGACGCGTTAACCATTGGCCCTCCTATACGATATACCAGTGTGTATTTTTTTATCATGAGGGGAGTAAAGCCGCACAGCTTGCGTGAGGAGGCAACAACTGGAGGTCTGTTCGAATTGCCAAATCTGCCATCCGGCACTATGCTACTGGCCAAGGTATTCGAAAGTCTCGCCCTTAGAGCAAATTCATGTATCTAACCAGGCTCCATTGATAGACTCTTTTTCAATCGACCGACAACGGCGCGGGATATCTCAGCGCGGCTGCAATGCGGAGGACGCCTTCGCGTAACGCCTGCTCGCGAACTGCAGGACACCACTCGTGCTGCGTCTTTGTCCGCACACGAATCAAGAGACGGATCGCCATTGAGATTGGTTGCCGGGCGCGGCACCCGAGCGGAAGCCCTGCCCATTCCTGCGACCGACAGCCGTCAGCACGAAGATTCCAAACACGGTGCGTCGAGCGCTACACGGATGTGCAGTTCCGTCACTCACGCGTTCTGGTGATCCGAGTGGATTGCATGTTCGTCGACGGCTTTTCCCCAGTTCATGATTGGACTTAAGCGCGAAGCTACCGCGAGGCGCTAATCAAATACCTCAATCGCGATCTCCCTAAATTATTTCAGCCGCAAAAAGAGCGCGATGCAAAGATTAAACCTAAGCCGATTGCGGGGTACATCATCGGAACCGAGTACGGAATAGAGACCGGTTGGCACTTTCACGTCACGCTGTTCTTGAACGGCAACGATTTCGCCAACGACGTAGGCATTGCGTCAAGGGTTTGTTTGACGTGGAAGGACGAGATCACAAGCGGCAACGGTCGCTACTACAACTGCAATCATGCTGCGACGGTAGGCAGGTACGGAGACAAGGTGGGTGTCGGCATGGTTCATCGACACGACACCGTCACGCGCGAGGTTCTGAATGACGTGGTGACACGCTACGCCGGGAAGGGCTGCTATTACGCCGAAGCCCAGACAGGGACCAGGGACCGCCTGCTGAACAAAGGAGGCTGGCCCAAGGCGAAAGATCCAGCAAAGGGCGGCCGTCCCGAGACACGGGCCCAGACGCAGAACGCGCCTCTGACCCTCATGTTTTCCGAGAAGACACGACGCTTCTTTCAGAGAGGGATGCCTCGTGAACCCGGCCAGCCACGGGTGAGCCATTGATTCAGCTAAGGCCACGCTCCGATCGGCCAACGTCAAAGTCCCTTCACGGATTTGTGATCTGACTCTCGCTCGATGAGCCGTCGCACGAACGGGAGCGAACTGCGTCTGACAGACGTGGATCCCACCACGCGGCATCTCCCAGCGTTCCTCTACGTTGATGCCGATGCGCTTGTCGGTGAGGTGGTAGGCCCTGCTCGGCTTGGTAATGGCTGCACATGAACGGCGTTCCTGCGCTGTCGGCGAGGCTTTAGCGGACCGACGTTCGTGGTGCAGAAACACGCGGCCGCAGGGCTGCACTACAACTTTCGGCCCGAATGCTCGGGTGCTCTGGCGGTCGGGGTGCGGTGGGCACCTTCAACGTCGACAGCACCGCTGTAGATGGCGATGCGCGCGATGAAGGGGCTGTACTCATCGCTGGTCCACAGTACCTTGCGCGCCTCGTCGAGCGCCATTCTCTCCGGGTCGAGGCCGTTGGCGTCGAAGACGTACTTGTCGGTCAGCGTCGTCTCGCCGGTGGCGCCGACTCCGGTCTGTGGCGGCAAGCCGGTGAGCTTCTTCTCGGCCTTCAGGCGCGGCGGCATGCTCGACTACAGCACGGCCCCGTTCGACCCCATCCGCACCACGCCAAAGCTCGTCGCCGGTGCAGGATGCGTCTCCCCGATTTGGTGACCAAGACCTGCAGGAAGCGAAAAAAAAACGACATCAGAAAAGCCGACGACCTCACCAATACATTTCTTTTCAGATGTTGATGTGTCAATGATTCCCCTGAGGCGCAGTGACAGGATTGTGGGAACTGAGGTGTCGCTCGGCTGAACGCGGGGGCCGCACGACGCGACGGTCGACCTGATCAGTGCCATGGCGCAGGAGAAGGTCCAGACGGTCGCGCTGCAGGCATCACTTGGATGACGCGCCGAGCTTTCGCCCGGGCTGGGACCGTCGTCAGGAAATGAACTGGCGCTGCAACGCTTGAACAAGCTCGGCAACACTCGGTATGGCGCGCACGCCAGAGACGGAGTGGCCTGCGCTCCAGATGTCCGTCCAGCGCTGGTTGGGCGCCGCGTTGGCACCGCCGCCATAGCGACGGCGCGCCTCTTCCACGGTGATGCTTTCGTCGAGGTCCGAAACATCGATACCCAGTCGCCTCGCCGAAGGCTCGAGGAAGCTGGCCGGAAGTCCGGTGAATCCGCGCGTCAACAGCACGTCGTCCATGGTGCTGTCCAGCAGCATCTGCCGGTAGTCATCGCTGGCCAGGCTTTGCTTCGTGGCGATGAAGCGTGTGCCCATGATGCCGAGATCGCAACCGAGCGTCATGGCGGCGCGCAAGGCCACGCCATCGCCCAGCCCTCCGGCCAATACGATCGGCCCCTCGAAAATGTCGCGCACCGCACGAACGAAGGCAAAAGGGTTGGCCCACCCGGTGTGGCCGCCGGCACCGGCCGTCAGCAACACGAGGCCATCGACCCCTGATTCGATGGCACGCTTCGCATGATGGAGCGACACCACATCCGCAAAGACAAGACAGCCGGCCTGATGCAAACGCGGTACCACCGCAGCGGGCGAGCCGACGCTGGTGATCACGAGCTGCGCCCGATGGCGTGCGATCAGATCGACCTCGGCCATCACCTTGGCAGGATCCCTGCGCATGATCAGGTTGGGGCAATACGGAGCGGTTTGCTCTGGGGCTGCCAGCGCTTTTTCATCGAGACGGGTGAGCCATTCATCCAACTCTTCCAGCGTGTCGCAGTTGGCTGTCGGAAATGCGCCGATGACGCCAGCGGCACACGCCGCAGACACCAGCTCGATGCCCGAGACCCTCAGCATCGGTGCGGCGATCAAGGGCAGCGCCAGGCGATTCAGAAATGGGAGTGCAGTTTTCACGTCGTTGAGGTCAGTTGAGTCAGTTGAGTCAGTTGAGTCAGTTGAGTGAGGCGCGCCAAGGCGGCGTGGGTTTGCTCGATCAGTTCTTCCACGATGGCAGCAAGCGGCCGGATGTCAGTCGCGAATCCGATGGCGGGGCCCAGGGACAGCATTCCCTTCTGCCACTCGCCTTCGCCATAGCAGCGGTCCCGTGCCACTTTGCTGTCGAGCAGCGTTCCGAAAGCTGCGTAGCCCGAAGCGCCGGCGCGCTCGATGGCGTCGACCTGGTGCGCCGTGTCGTTGCGCAGAACGCGCCAGGTATTGCCGAGTGTGTGCAGCAGCCGGATGGTGCTGTGTTCGTCGCAATCGACCAGGTGCGCCTTGTAGTGGGGATGGGACGACATCTCGTCGCAGGTCAGGAATCGGCTGCCCATCAAGACGCCGTCGGCGCCCAAGGCAAGGGCCGCCGCGATCTGGCACCCGTGTCCGATGCCCCCGCCCAGCACGATCGGCACATGAAACAAGGTGCGCGCCTCGGCGAGTGCGCCCAACAACATCGTCGGCAGCTCGTTGGCACCGGGGTGGCCGCCTTCTTCCATGCCCACGATGGCAACGGCATCGGCCCCCGCCGCTTGACCGGCCAGCGCGTGACGAAGGCTCGAAGCCTTGTGAATGACCACGCCACCATGCCGGTGGATCACGCTGATCAACGCATCGGGGGCGTGTCCTGCGGTCTCGAAGTGGCGGACGCCCTCGTCGAGCGCAACGTCGAGCGAGCCGCGCACGGCAGCATTCAACTCGGGACGAGCGGACAGTGTGAGGTTGACGCCGAACGCGCGGCCACGCGCAATGTCGCGGCACCGGATCAGCTGCTCGCGCAGGGCAGCGTCGTCGCTGAAGGATCGTGTGGTGATGAAGCCCATGCACCCGGCGTTGGACAGCGCGCCGACGTATGCCGCATCCGACAGCCACATCAGACCACCGCCCAGAATGGGATGCGTGATGCCGAAGAGCTTCGTCAGGCGCGTACTGAGCACCGCAGGCCTCACAGTGGCACGCGCGCGTTGCCCAGCACGGGCGCCTCGGTCAGCGCTGCTGGAACGACGCCTTCCAGCACCACGGGATAACGCACGAGGGACAGCGGTTCATCGCCCACCATCAGGCCGCGCTGCACGAACTGAGGAGACGCCGCCAGTTCGGACGGCCCCACCACCGGCAACGCAGGAACATCGCTGCGGACCAGCACTTCGTTCAGCACCGCAAGGTCCTGCTTGCCGATCTGTTCGGCCATGCGCGTGTTGATGTCTTGCGCGCGCTTCTTTCGAGCCTCCAATGCACGGTAGGCATCTGCAGCGAACTCGCCCATGTCCAGCACGCCGCACAGGCGATGCCAGAAATGATCTTCAAGGGCAGCGACCGAGAGATACCCGTTATCGCGGCAGCGGAAGGTGCCGTAGGCCGGCTTGATCTGCGTGGCCGCGCGCTGCTGATCGAGACTGTCCGCCGCGCCGCCCTGGAATGCACCAAGGCGTGGATTCATCCAATGCAGCACGCATTCGGCGAGCGCGACGTCCAGATACTGGCCGCGACCCGTGCGTTCCCGCTGGAACAATGCCGCCAGCGTGGAGGAAAGCGCGTACATCGATCCGCACAGATCGGCGACGGGCAGGCCGAAGCTTTGTTCCGGCGCCCCTTCTGGCGCGCCCGACAGCGCCAACACGCCGGCGGCGGCCAGGTAGTTGATGTCGTGACCGGGAAGATTCGCCCATGGACCGTCCTGTCCGTAGCCGCTGAGAGACACATAGATCAGCCGCGGAAATTCGGCGCACAGACTGGGGTGGTCGAAGCCCAGGCGTGCCATCACACCCGGCCGATAGGACTCGACCAGCACATCGGCCGTCGAGACCAGTTCTCGCACGCGCGCCCGCTCGTTTTCATCCTTCAGGTCCACGAGCAGGCTCTGCTTGCCACGGTTGATGGAGGCGAAGCTACCCGCACCCATGCGACGCGCGTTGTCGCCGCCAGGCGGTCGCTCGATCTTGATCACGCGCGCCCCCATCTCCGCGAGGTTTTGCGTGAAGAACGGGCCGGGCAGCAGCTCGCTGAAGTCGATGACCACGATGCCGGCCAAGGGCGGCCGCACGGGGGTTTCGGTAGCGGGCGTCATGCCGGCACGCGCTCGATGATCACCGCGTCGAGCGGCAGCGCGCCCTCGCCGGTCGCGCCCACCCACACCGGGTTCAGGTCCATCTCCTCGATGCGATCGGCGCGGGCGACCACGAAGTCGGACACGCGGACCAGCAGAGCCTCCAGCGCGGCCAGGTCGGCCTTGGGCCGTCCTCGCGCCCCGTCGAGCAGCGCGAAGCTGCGGATCTCGCGCACCATCGCCGCGGCATCGCGTGCGCCAATGGGCAGCATGCGCCGTGTCACGTCGCGCAGCACCTCGACGTAGATGCCCCCCAGGCCGAAGGTCATGACGTGTCCGAACACCGGGTCGCGTGTAACGCCCACCATCAATTCCGTGCCGCCGCGCGGCGCCATTTTCTCGATGAGCAGGCCGTCGACCGCTGCCTCGGGCTGGTGTCTGGCTGCCGCGGCCATGATGTCGCGCCAAGCCTCACGCACCTGGGCTGCATCCTGCAGACCGACCTTCACACCGCCGATGTCGGACTTGTGCACGATCTGCGCGCTCGCAACCTTCGCCACCACCGGGTAGCCCATGCCATCGGCCAGTGCACAAGCCTGGTCGACCGACGTCCCGAGCCCCTGCGGCAGCAGTGAAATGCCTGCGTCCTTCAGCTGCGCCTTCGCCTGCGACTCCGACAGGCTGCGCGTCAAGAAGTCGCCCGCGGGCGCGATGGTCGGCAGCACGATGGCCGCGCCGGGGTTCGGTGGGTTGGCGCGCCGCCAGCGCCCGTACGCCACCCAGCGCTCGATCGCAGCGATGGCCTTGTTCACCGAACGCGGCGGCGCAAAGCCCGCGGCCACCAGTTTCTGGTAGCCCTCGCCGAGCCGGTCGCTCATCCAGATCGGAACGATCAGGCTGTCCACGTTCTGTTGCGCTGCGATGATGGTCTGCGCCAGGCGAACGGTGGTCTCGCCATAGTCCAGCGAGATCGGTGCGATCACACAGCCGAGGTGGGGGTCGGCAGCCACCGCGCTCAGGGTCTGCTCGATCAGTTCGGCATCGCTGAGGATGACGGCGGTCGTATCCACCGGGTTGCCGATCGCCGCATAGTCGGGCAACCTGCTGCGCAGCACCTCGGTGGTCTCTGCGGAAAATTCCGGCAGCGTCAGCCCGGCCAAACCGACAGCGTCGGCGGTCAGTGCCGACGTCCCGCCCGATGAGCAATAGATGCCGACGCCCGCGCGCTCGCTGGGCAGGGCGCGCGCAAACAGCCAGGCCGTGTCGACGAGCTCGTCGATGTCGTTGACCTCGATGACGCCGTACTGGCGAAACACCGCGCTGTTGACCTCGGCCGAGCCGGTCAGCGAGGCCGTGTGGGATTGGGCGGCGCGTCTCCCGTATTCGGACTTGCCGACTTTCAGCGCGATGACGGGTTTTCCGTTGTCGGCCGCACACTGGAGCGCACTGAGGAAACGAGGACCGTCCTTGATGCCTTCCAGCAGCGTCACGATGACCTTGATGTCAGGTGCGGTCGCCATGTAGCGGATGAAGTCGGCGACCTGCAGGTCCACCTCGTTGCCTGTCGACGCCCACAGCCCGATGCCGATGCCGCGCTCCATGGCCTGCATCACATTGCGCCCCAGCCCGCCGCCCTGCGTCGCCAGCCCGATCGGGCCCTTGATCAGATCGTGGGGAAAGGACGGCGAAAACGTCATCCCCATGCGCTGATTGACGTTCGTCAGACCCGGGCAGTTGGGTCCGTAGATCCGCATGCCGGAACGATTGGCGATCTCCTTCATTCGGGCCTGTGCCTGTTCTCCCTCCAGGCCGGCCTCGCTGAATCCCGAGGTGAGGATGATGGCGAACGGCACCTGCCGCGCAGCGCAATCCTCCAGGACCTGCAGGGCGCCGGATGCGGGGACCGCGATGATGGCCACATCCGGCGTCTGCGGAAGCGACGCCACGCTGGGCCAGCATTGCCTGCCACGCAGTTCGGTCTTGGTCGGATTGACCAGGAACAGTTCGCCCTCGATCGTGGAGTGGTCGATCAGATTGGTGAGCGTGCGCCCGCCGATGCTCTGGGGGCGGTCCGATGCACCGACGAGGACGACGGAGCGCGGACAGATGAGGCGCGCGAGATCGCTGCTGAAGCTGGGGTGAGTCATGCTGGCAGTCCCCGGGTCAGACGATGGCAGAGATGCCGAGAATTTCGCGGCCCACGATCAACGTCTGCACTTCGGTGGTTCCTTCCGGAATCGTGCCGCCACGGGTGTCCCGGAAGATGCGTTCGATCGGGTAGTCCGTCGCATAACCCAGCCCGCCATGCACCTGCAAGGCCATGCTTGCCACTTCGTGGGCGGCTTCGGTGGCGTAGAGCTTGGCGATGGATGCCGCAACGCGGGCGTCCTTGCCGGAGTCCAGGGCAGCGGCCGCTCGCAGGCCGAGAGCGCGTGCAGCCTCGACCCGAATGGTCATGTCGACGATGAGTTTTTGCACCAGCTGGAAGCTGCCGATGGGCTTGCCGAACTGAGTGCGCGTCCGGGCGTAGTCGATGGACAGGTCCAGCGCCGATTGCGCTGCGCCGACGGCGCCCATGGCGATGTTCACGCGGGCGCTGTCCAGGCCGATCAGCATCTTCTTGAGTGCGCCGCCCTCTTGCCCGAGCAGGTTTTCCTTGGGAATCTTCACGTTGTCGAAGCCCAGTTCGGCGGTCCCGGTGCTGCGCAGCACCATGGTGTCGACGCGGCGCATCTCGTACGGCGACACATCCCGTTCGACGAGGAACGTGGACAACTGCCCCTGGCAATCCGGGCTGAAGGTGCGTGCCAGCACGATGCCGAAATCTCCGAACGCGCCGTTGGTGATCCACAGCTTGCGGCCGTTGATGACGTAGTGGTCACCTTCCAGATCCGCACGCGTCTGGATCTGGGCGATGTTGGAGCCCGTTCCCGGCTCGCTGAGGGCGCTGAAGCAGCTGCGCTCATTGGCGAGCAGCGGCTTGAGGAAGCGCTCTTTTTGGTCAGCAGTTCCTTCTGCGGCAATCTTGTGGATGGCACCGTTCGTGATGTTCAGCATCGTGCGCAGCGAGAGCCAGGTGTAGCCGGCCTCTTCCATGAGCATCGCCCACGTGAGCTGGTCCATGTCCATCCCACCTTCTTCTTCCGGCAGCCGGCCACCCAGATAGCCGAAGTCGGCCAACGGCTTGAGCAGCTCGAACGGGAAAGAGTGCTCCTTGTCGTGACGGGCGACGATCGGCGCGACTTCGCTTTTCATGAAGCGACGGATGCTGTCGCGCAGCAATGCCTGTTCGGATGTTTCGGTGTTCATGGTGTCTCCTGGTTTTGGTGGTTGCAGATGAAATGACTCACGGTCCGGATGCAGCAGCGGTCTTGGCGCTGCGCCGCGAGGCGGCCAACGGTGCCGCAGGCGCGGCCAGATTCGATGCTTGTGTGCGGAACACGATGGACTGAACTTCCAGCAGCGCCTCGATGCAGCGATCGCGCTGTGCTTTCATGCGGTCGGTCAATCCCGCGACGGACAAGGCCAGCGTCTCACCGCCGATCTGACCGGCGACAGCCACGGCGGTCAGCCCGTCGATGCCTTCGTTCTCGACCCAGATCCAGCCTTGCTCACGGGCGCGGGCCACCTGCGCCTCCAACAAGGACAAGTCGGTGAGGGTCCCGGAGGCCAGTGCGCGCAAGGGCTTGAGCCGCAACTGCCGCGCGGCCTCTTCGGGCGTGCCGATGGCAAGAATCGCCTTGCCAAGGGCAGAGACATGCAACGCCAGCTTGTCGCCGACGTGCTGCATGTAGCGCAGCTGGTGCAGCCCTTCGCATTGCGCGATGACTTTCACGACACCACTTTCGACCCGGCCGCACATTCCGGTCTCGCCGGTCTTGTCTCGAAGCAACTCGCAAGCCTCGGCACCGACCGCGTACAGCGGGTCGCTGGCGGAAATCTCCCTGGCCACGCTCAACAGGCGTGCCGTTGGATAGAAGCGCCGGCTGCGCGCAGTTCGCAACAAATAGCCCATCTCGTGAAGGGTGTGCAGAAGGTCCGAGCAACTGCTTTCGGGCAGGTCCATCAGGCGCGCCAGGTCGGAGTTCGACAGCTCGCGCTTCTCGCGTGCGAAGACTTCAAGCAGGGTCATGGTGCGTGCGGCCGCAGGAACAATGGTCGGCATATATCCTCCGATAGGTCGTAGAAGACGACGATCATAGCTACAGGCGGCCACTTTCATATCCTTCTGTCGGGGTATCGAGCGATAGCAAAAACTCAAAAACATTGTTGCCAGGCAACGACTGGTTGAAGTAGTCTACGTCCTCTCGTAGAACAAAAGCAACGAAAAACGTGTTGCCAACCATCGGAGACAGACATGAGAAGAAGATTTTTCGAACGCGTCGTAGCAGGCTGCGCCGTCCTGCTGGCGGCGACGGCGGCCGCCGCAGCCGGCGACGCCACCGGTTGGCCTGCCAAGCCACTGACGCTCGTCGTGCCATTCCCGCCGGGAGGCATCACAGACAACACCTCCCGTCTTCTTGCCCAAAAGCTCGGAGAAAAACTCGGGCAACAGGTGGTGGTCGACAACCGGCCCGGCGCCGGTGGCTCCATCGGCGTGGAATACGCGCTGCGCCAGCCTGTCGACGGCTACACGCTGATCTACGGCACGCAAGGGACGCACGCGGCCAATCTGGCGCTCTACAAGAACATTCGCTACGACCCGATCAAGGACTTCACGCCGGTGCACGGCATCGCCGAATCCCCGCTGGTCCTCGTCATCAACCCCAACAAGCCCTTCAAGACGGTCGCCGAGCTGGTGGCGTATGCGAAGCAGAATCCCGGCAAACTGAACTACGGCTCCGCCGGTGCGGGAACGGGCACCCACCTCACCGCCGAGCTCTTCCAGACGACTGCGGGCATCAAGATGACGCACGTTCCGTACAAGGGCAGCAGCCCGGTAGTGACGGATCTCATTGCAGGAAACCTCGATCTGGCTTTCGACTATGCGGCGGTGGTCCTGCCGTTCGTCCAGTCCGGCAAGCTGAAGGCACTGGCCGTGACCGGCAAGACCCGCCTGAGCAGCGCCCCGGACCTTCCGACCATCGGCGAATTGGGATTCCCGGAAGCGGAGTCCGCGGCCTGGGGTGTGGTGTTCGTCAATTCCAAGACCCCGGCGCCCATCGTCAAACAGCTTGCGGATGCACTGAGTGAAGCGATCGTCCATCCGGAGGTGCTGGCCTCCACCGAGAAATACGGCAGCGTTCCGATGCGCGGCCTGCGTGGGGAGCGGCTCGACGCCTTTGTGAAGTCCGAAGTCGTGCGCTGGCGCACGGTCGTTCAGAACTCGGGCGCCAAGCTGGACTGACCCGCCCCTCCGTTTTTCATTCATCAAGCGCCATGACCACAGACCTCAGCCACCTCTCACCCCAACATCCGATCCTTTACCGTCTTGCATCCGATGGAAGGGCCCTGGATTTCCTGTACGCGCAGTGCCCGTCGTGCGGAAAGCTCGCCTTCCCTGCGAACGTTCCCGGCTGCGGTCATTGCGGCGAGCCCCTGATAGATGCCGCACAGGTCGCCCGGCCCGGCCATGGCACCCTGCTGGAATACGTCACGTTGCACGTCCCATTGCTGCCGGGCATGGAAGTGCCGCGCATCGCCGCGGACATCCTGCTTGAAGCGGGACCGATCGAGGAAGGCGTCATCCAGGGCACCGATGAGGCAGCCCTTCGTGTCGGCATGGCCTTGCGCGCCGTGGCAGTGCCGGTGCCAGGCGGCGAATTCTTCGCCTGCCGCTTCGCCCCCACTGAAGGAGAGTCGGCATGACCAACTGGATCGATGGCGCAGAAGGTGTCTACGTCGCGGGCATCGGCATGCACGCGTATCAATTTCCGAGCGACACGCCCTACACGAATCTGGGCCTGACGGCGGTCCGGGCCGCGCTTTTGGATGCCGGACTCGCGTGGCCCCAGGTGAACAGCGCCTATGTGGGGACGACCTCGATCGGCATGGCCGCAGGACGGGTCATGCTTCGGCATCTCGGTTCGACAGGGTTGGCTGTTACGCAGGTGGAGAACGCTTCGGCCTCAGGTTCCTTCGCGTTCCGGCAGGCCTGCATGGACATTGCGGCAGGCGTGAGCGACGTCGTGCTGGCCGTCGGGGTCGACAAACACGGCGATGGTCGTCGCGCTTCCGACAAGGAGGGGCTGAATCGCCTGAGCGAAACCGCCAACGTCCCGGCAGTGAAATTCGCCATGATGGCCCGCACCTATCTGCGTGAGCGTGGCGCCGATGTCGCGTCGATGGCGCAGGTGGCAGTCAAGAACCACGGCAACGCTGCGCGCAACCCGTTTGCCCAGTTCCGCAAGCCGCGCACCTTGGAACAGGTGCTGGCGTCGCCCCGTGTTGCTGGTGATCTCACGGTCCAACAGTGCTGCCCCCGGGGTGAAGGTGCGGCGGCTGCCATTCTCGTTTCCGGTCGCGCGCTGCGCCGACTGGGCCTCGACGCTGCACGCTGCGTGCGCGTGAAAGCCTCGACGGCATGCAGCGAGACACCAGAAGTCTCTTACGGTGCGGCGGCCGTCGACCTGGTACACGCCAGCGCACAAGCGGCGCTCGAACAGGCGGCCATCCCGGCGCAGAGGCTCGACCTGTTGGAGCTGCACGATGCGTTCTCGGTTGAGGAGCTTCTCTACAGCGAAGCGGTGGGTGTGTGCGAGCCCGGCGAAGGGGCTGCGTACCTGCAGCGCGGCGATTCTCAGATCGGCGGCCGTTGCGCGATCAATGCCTCGGGCGGGCTGATCGGCATGGGCCACCCGCTGGGGCCGACAGGCATCGGGCAGATCGCCGAAATCACCCGTCAGCTGCGTGGCGAGGCCGGCGACCGCCAGCACACCGGCGCGCGCTGGGGCATGGCACACATGATCGGCCTCGGGTCGGTCGCGATTGCGCATGTGCTGGCACGCGATGCCGCATGAACAACAGGAAATCCGCATGACTGAACAACTTCACCCCGACCACGTCGAACTTGCCACCCTCACCTACGCCGTTCAGGGGCATGTGGCGGTCGTGACGCTCAACCGGCCCGAGCGCATGAATACCTTGGGCGGCACGATGAAGCCGGACCTGTCCCGCGCCTTCTTCGAACTCGCCCGAAACGACGAGCGCGTGCGCGTGGTGATCCTGACCGGTGCAGGCGATCGCGCCTTCTGCGCCGGCGCGGACATCAAGGAGCGCGCAGACCAACAGGTCAGCGCCAGCGCGTTCTTCGTCACGCAGAAGGCGACGCACGACCTGTTCCGCGCCATCGAGGAGTTCGAGAAGCCGGTCATCGCCGCCATCAATGGCGTGGCGCTGGGCGGCGGGCTGGAACTGGCCCTGTGCTGCGACATGCGGTTGGCAGCCGACCATGCGCGACTGGGTCTTCCCGAAGTTCGCCTGGGCGTCATCCCCGCCGCCGGCGGCACGCAGCGCCTGCCTCGCCTCATCGGTGAAGCGCGCGCCAAGGCGTTGATGTTCACCGCCGCCCAGATCGACGCTGCACAAGCCCTGAACTACGGACTTGTCACCCAGGTCCTGCCGGGTGCCGACCTGATGGCGGAGGCACTGGCACTTGCCGGGCAGATTGCCGACATGCCACCGCTGGCCGTGCGCTTCGCCAAGCGGGCGGTCAACCGGGGGATGCAGACCGACCTGGACAGCGGTCTCGAATACGAACGCTATGCCGCGGCCATGCTGGTGGACACCGAGGACCGCCGGGAGGGCATGCGGGCCTTCGTCGAGAAGCGCAAGCCGGTGTTCCAGGGCCGATAGGCCCAGCCAACCAACAACCAATCACAACCGTCGGAACAAGGAAAACACATGAAGCTGGGTTTTGAATCGCAGGTCGCACTGGTCACCGGTGGCGGGCAGGGCGTCGGTCGACAGATCTGTCTCGAACTCGCCCGGGAAGGCGCGAAGGTCGTCGTCAACGACCTGTTCCCGGAAAGGGCGCAGGCCGTGGCACGCGAGATCGAGGCCGCGGGAGGCCAGGCACTGGCCGCGCCTGCAGACATCACGCAAGCCGACCAGGTCAAAGCCATGGTCGACATGGCCGCGCAGCATTTCAGCGCGCCCATTCAGATCCTGGTGAACAACGCCGGGATCATTCCGGAGCGCCGCGAAAAGGGTGGACGCACACCTGCTTTCGTCGACATGCCGGTGGTCGACTGGGCCAAGATCGTCAACCTCAATGTCTACGGCACGATGCACTGCTGCCACGCCGTGCTGCCCGGCATGGTCGCAGCCAAGCAAGGACGCATCGTCAACATCATCTCCGAGGCGGGACGGATCGGCGAGGCGAACATGGCCGTCTACTCCGGCGCCAAGGCCGCGATCGCAGGCTTTGCCAAGGCCCTCGCCCGCGAGCATGGACGTCATGCCATCACGGTGAACTGTGTCGCATTGGGCGCGGTGTCGCACGAGGGCATCAAGGACGGCCCTCTGCACATCGACGCGACCCCGCAGAACAATGAACTGTTGGCCAAGATGGTGAATGCCTATCCCGTCTCGAAAGGGGTCGGCCGGCTCGCCCGCCCCGACGACGTTTCAGGCGTGGTGGCATTCCTTGCTTCAGACCGCGCACTGTTCATCACAGGCCAGACGATCGGCGCCTCTGGCGGCTTCGCCATGGTCTGAGCGAGCAAAGCGCTCGCTTTCTCCTCCCTATGAAGAAGAACGCATGACCATCAGCCGTCGCCAGTTCTCGGTCGCACTGTCCCTAGTGGCGCTCACGCAGCAATCCACGGCCTGTCGGGAAACGCCAACGTGCCGGTGATGAACCCCGCCGCGAAGATCGAGACGGTCGCGGAACTCGTCGCGGACGGCAAGGCGAACCTGAGAGTGGCCGTCGTGACCGGCGCGGGCAGCGGGATCGGCCGTGAACTCGCGCTGGCCTGCGCCCGGGAAGGAATGGACGTCGCCATCGCCGACGTCGAGCCCGTCGCGTTGCGTGCGACCGAGACACTGCTGCAAGCGATGGACGTGCACTGCATTGCGAGGTGCGTCGACGTTTCGAAATTTGACGAGGTCGAAGCATTTGCGCAAACCTGCTGGGACACGTGGGGACATGTCGACTGGCTGTTCAACAACGCGGGTGTTGCCGTGCTCGGCCCTGCGTGGGACGCCACCGACGACGATTGGGACTGGGTCTTCGGCGTCAATCTCCGCGGCGTGGCCAACGGCGTTCGGAGCTTCGTCCCGAGGATGCGTCGAAGCGGACGGCCTGCGCATATCGTGAACACCGCCTCGGCGGCAGGGCTGGCGACGACGCCGGGCTCTGCGGTCTATTGCGCCAGCAAGCATGCCGTCGTTGCTTTTTCGGAGTGCCTTGCCCAGGACCTCGAACAAGCCGGCGTCCCGATCGGGGTTTCGGTTCTCTGCCCGTCCCTGGTGCAAACCGGCATCGGTCAATCGCAGCGAAACCGTCCCGCCGATCTGTCGCAGACCGTCGCGCCCGCGCCCTCGTACGACGAGCGGATCCGGCTCGGCATGGCGGCGTCGGCCGTCAGCGCGGAAGACGTGGCCGCATTCACCTTGCAGGGAATCCGGTCCGGACTTTTCTATCTGGTCACGCATCCCCAGACAGGCAGTTCCGTGGAACGAAAAATGAACCGGATCCTGACCGATTTCCGTGCAGGACCCGCTGGGGACACCCCGGCGGCGCTTTGAAAAACACATGGACAAAGAGGCAAAGACATGAATGCATCGACCCACTCACCCGATCTGCTCACGGAAAACATTCAACGCCTGGAAGCACGGCTGGATCGCATGGAAAGCATCGAAGCGATCCGGACACTGCGCAACAGCTACCACCGCCTCGTCAACGAGGACGAGGGCCAACGGCTCTACGAACTCTTCGCGCCAGACGCCACGGTGGTCTACAACAATCGCCCTGAAGTGCAGGGACGCGACGCCATCCGTCAGTTCTTCCAGAACTTCCCGGTGCAGTTTGCGCGGCAGTTCATTCACCAGCACGAGGTGGAGGTCGATGGCGACACCGGTTCGGGTCACAGCTATCTCGACGGCCGTCCGGTGAGCGGCGGCAAAAGCTTCTATGTCGTCGGACGTTTCGATGACGAATACGTGCGGATCGATGGCCAGTGGCTCTTCAAGAGGGTGGTGCTGACCGTGCATTACATGGTCGAAGCGGCCGAACATTGGGAGACATTGCTGCCCGCCAAAAAGGCAGGAGGCTTGTCGTGAGCGCCACGCTGCCGGATCTTTTCAAACTCGAGGGCGACGTCGTTCTGGTCACGGGTGCCGCGAGCGGCCTCGGACTGGCCATCGCAGAAACAATGCTTGAAGCCCGCGCGCATGTGTTGATGACCGATGCGAATGCCGAGGCGCTCGATGCAGAAGTTTCGCGCCTGCGCACCACCTATCCCGCAGTCGAAAGCGCCGTACTGGATGTCACTGATGCGCAGGCCGTCGACCAGGTCATGGACGATCTGGCAGCGCGCATGGGAGGCGTCGACTGCGTGTTCGCCAATGCGGGCATCAGTGCCGGCCGTGGCTTCATGGTCGAGGTCGGCCAGTTGGAGAACGTCGACCTGCCTGCCTGGGACCGTGTGATCCGGATCAACCTCGACGGCGTGCTGCACACGCTGCGCGCCACGGTGCGACACATGAAGCCCCGTCGCAAGGGACGGGTGATCGTCACGTCGTCCATCGCGGGAATCAGATCCGAGGCACTCTCTGGCTACGCCTACGTCAGCTCCAAGGCGGCCGTCAACAACCTTGTCAGGCAGGCAGCGGTCGAGCTTGCGCCCTTCAACGTGCTGATCAATGCGATCGCTCCAGGTCCTTTCGCCACCGGGATCAACGGCGGCAGGCTCCGCTTGCCAGAGTCGCAGGAACGCATGCGCACGTACATCCCGATCGGGCGCGTCGCGGATCCGCAAGAAATCAAGGGCCTGGCGCTGCTGCTCGCATCCCCGGCCTCCAGCTACATGACGGGCGCGATCATTCCCGTCGACGGGGGCGCCAGTGCGCGATGAGAGCGACGCTGATTCTCAATCACCCCGGACTCCCTAGACATTCTTAGCCGTTAAGAGCCTCAACGTCCCGCTCAAACATCAGAACTAGGCCACCGGAAGCGACGGCCAGCCGGTCTTCCTGCGCGACATCTGGCCGAACGCCGCGGAGATCGCCAATGCCGTAGAGGGTGCCTATGCGCCGGAGCTCTTCCGCGAAAGTACGCCGACCTGTTCGATGGAGGGGAAGCCTGGGACGCTCTGGCGGGCGAGCGTAGCGAGCGTTTTCCTTTGCAAGAAGAAAGCACCTACGTCCGTAGGCCACCCTATTTTGCGAATCTGCCACTTCAAGCTGCGCCGGTACAAGACATTGTCGGCATGCGGCCTCTCGTGATCCTCGGCGACTCCGTGACGACCGATCACATCTCGCCTTCGGGCGCCATCAGCCTTGGAACGCCGGCGGCCGACTTCCTGCTGGCCAAGGGAATCGAGAAGGGGGACTTCAACAAGTACGCCACGCGCCGTGGCAACCATGACGTTGCGGTGCCACCTTCGCCAACATCCGTCTGCGCAACCGGATCGTGCCGGGCGTGGAAGGCGGCGATACCAAGTTGATGCGGGAGGGCACGCAAATGCGCGTCTTAGAGGCAGCGCAAGAGTATCTACGCCGTGACGTGCCGCTTGCCGGTATCGCGGGCAAGAACTATGGCTGTGGCTCTTCACGTGATTGGGCCGCCAAGGGTTTGGCGCTGATCGGCGTGAAGGCAGTGATCGCGGAGAGCTTCGAACGCATCCACCGCACGAACCTCGTCGTCATGGGCGTGCTCCCCCTGCAGTTCGAGCCGGGCACAACGGCAGAGTCGCTGGGCTTCGATGGTAGCGAGACCATCGACATCCCGGCGCTCGCCCAGCATCTCGAAGTCTCGGGACGTGTCGAAGCCAACGTGCGGCGCGTGGACGGAACCACGACCTCAGTGCCACTCACCATTCGGCTCGACACCACCGAGGACGTGAAGTACTGGCGCCACGGCGGCATCCTCCCATTGGTCTGGCGCGACTATGCCTCGGTCACATCCAAAGACCACGTATCGCATTCAGCGGCACGTATTCAGCCAGAAGTCGCAGGCGCCCCGCAACACGAGTTGCGCAACGCCATCCCCGGCAGCGAAATATCAAGCGCAAGCCAAGGCGCCACCTTGGGCTGATTAGAGGAGGCGACCGCCTCCTTTGTCTCATCCACCGCCTCGCAATCGCCTTGAACACGTGTGGAATCTGTTCTGCCAAGCGCGAAGTACAAAGGCAAGTTGGGTCGCTTGGTCTCACATTCCCACAAGACCTGCCCCTTCTAGAACGACTTACACGAAAACGGAACTACGTTTCCGCATCAGAGTTTCAACGGCCCGACTCGCGTCTTGCAGCATGCCGGCGACCTGATGGGTGCGGCGTTGGTTCAGGCGCTGGGTGAGTGCGGCGACGCTCAACGCGCCGATTGCCTGGCCCATGGAGTCCTTGAACGCGACGCCGACCGCGCGCACGCCGAGGCTCACGCGGTTCTGGATCACAGCCGCGCCAGCCTCCCGTGACTGCTCGCAGGCCCGGGCCAGGTCGCTGGCCGTCAGCTTGCCGAATGCCGGAAGGCTGGGTGCCACGCGCGCGATGATCTCAGCGCGTTCCTCATCGCCGATGGCCGAAAGGATTGCGAGTCCGCCGGCACCCACGCCCAGCGGACGTCGACTTCCAACCTCGAGCACCAGCGCGCGAATTGGGAATTCGCCCTCCCGACGGTGCATGCACACCGCGTCGAAACCGCTGCGAACCACCAGGTAGATGGTGTCGCCGGTCTCGCTGGCCAGCGCGTTCATCGCCGGTTCGCAGAGGTCGCGGATGTCATGCATCGTCGATCCGGCCACGCCCAGTTCGAAGGCCAGCGGCCCCAGTTTGTAACGTCGCGTCTCGCTGTTGTGGATGGCCAGCCGTTCGGCCGCCAGCTGGCCCAGCAGGCGATGCACCGAAGGGTGAGGCAACTGCGACTTGGCAGCAAGGTCGGACAGCCCGAGTCCGCGAGCGCCGGCCGTGGCCAGCAGCTTGAGCAATACCACCCCTCGTTTGAGCGAACCTGCATCGGAGACTGTTTTCATGTTCGATTGGCGGACAAAGCGCTGGTTTGTGTCCGCCCATTAGAAAACAATTCGGCGAGCGTTGCCCATGATTGTTCCATTAATCGGACATACGTGGCGGACGTCAAAACCCGTGTCCTCGTTGGACCAACAGAAGGAGACAAGATGAATACTCGAAAAGACATGCGTCGCTGGACCGTGGCTCTGGCCGCAGCCTGCCTGTGGGGCGCGGTGGGTGCCGCGCAGGCGCAAGGCGCCAAGGTGCGCATCGCCGTGGTCACGCCGCTGACCGGTCCGCTGTCGGTGGTCAACGGCCCGGGCCAGGACGCCGCGCGGCTGATGGCCGAAGCGATCAACAAGGGCACCCTGCCCGCCCCCTACAACGGCGCGAAAGGCCTGGGCGGCAAGGAGATCGAGCTGATCTTCGTCGACGAGAACGGCGGCAACGCCAAGCAGGTCGCCGAGTTCCGCAGTCTGGTCGAGAAGCAGGGCGCCGAGGTGGTGATGGGCTTTGGCTCCGCGGCCACCTGCCTGGCCATCGCACCGGTGGCCGAGGAACTGAAGGTGCTGACGGTCATGTCCACCTGCGCGACGCCGCGCATCTTCGAGGATGCGAAGTACGAGTACGTGTTCCGCACCACCGGCACCACCACGATGGACAGCGTGGCGCTCGCCCTTTATGCGCAGGCGAAGCTGCCGGCCGCCAAGACCGTCGGCCACATCAACCCCAACTACGCGCTGGGTCAGGACTCGTGGCGCGACTTCAGTGCGGCGCTCAAGTCCGTGAAGCCCGAGGTGCAGGTCGTGGCCGAGCAGTGGCCGACACCTGGCGCGGGACAGTACTCGGCCGAGATCTCGGCGCTGGCGACCAAGCGGCCGGACATCCTGCACACCTCGATGGCCGGTGCCGATCTCGAAGCCTTCTTCACGCAAATGCGTCCGCGCGGCCTGCATGAGCAATCGAAGATCTTCGCACCGCTGCTGGAGCTGTCGATGTACCGCATGGGTGCGCAGATCCCGGACGGGGTGATCTTCACCGCACGCGGGACCAACGGCCTGTTCGCACCCGCATCGCCGCTCAACGACTGGTTCATGTCCAGCTATCGGGCGACCCATAAGGATGCACCGGTCTATACCGCCTACCAGTACGCGAACACCCTCTTCGCCTTGAAGGCGGCCTACGACGCCGCGGCCAAGGCGGGCGCCACGGGCACGCCGGACCTCATCAAGGCGCTCAAGGGCCGCAGCATCGAGACGCCGAGCGGCACCATCCGGCTTGCGCTCGGCAATGGTCACCAGGCGATCCAGGACATGGCGGTGGGCGAAGCGTATTTCGACGCCGGCAAGAAGAGCGTGTCGGTGCGCAACGTGATGCGCTTTCCGGCCGAGTGCGTGAACCCGCCCGAAGGCGCGAAGAGCGAAGCCTGGCTCAAGGACGGCATGCCTGGGCGCAAGTGCGACGGCATCGCCTCGTCGAAGTGATCCGGCAAGCCTGCTGAGCACATGTCCACACTGGTCACCATCCTGATCGACGGCCTGATCTACGCGTCATGGCTGTTCCTGGTCGCTGCGGGGCTGACGCTGATCTTCGGCGTCATGAAAGTCCTCAACATCGCGCACGGCAACCTGTACGCCATCGGTGCCTATGTGGCGGCCACGGCGATGGGCTACTGGTTCGCGGAGCGGCCCCCTTCCTTCGTGGCGTTCGCCATCCAGCTGGGTGCCGCAGTGCTGGCCGGCGTGGTGATGGGCCTCGCCCTCGATCGCGGCGTGTTGCGGCGGCTGCGCGGGCGCGACGAGGTCTCGCTGGCGCTCGCGACCTATGCGCTGCTGTTGATACTCGACGACGTGATCCAATTCATCTGGGGAACCGCCGCACAGTCGGCCGGCGCGCCCTATGGCCTGCTGGGCAGTTCGGAGATCAACGGCCTGCGCTTCAACAACTACGAGTTCGTGCTGTTGGCCGCCGCAATCGCGGTGGGTCTTTCGCTCTGGTGGCTGCTGCAGCGCACGCACACCGGGCGCTGCCTCACCGCGATCATCCGCGATCCCGAGATGTCCGCGGCAATGGGCATCAACGTCGATCGCCTGTACCTTGCAACCTTCACGCTGGGCGCCGTGCTGGCTGCGCTGGGCGGGGCGTTGACGGCGCCCATGATCCAGGTCGCTCCGGGCCTGGGCGCCGAGGTGATCGTCGTCACCTTTGCGGTCGTCGTGATCGGCGGCATGGGGAGCATCCCCGGCGCGGCAATCGGCGCGCTGGTCGTCGGTTTGGCGCGCGCCTCGACGATCCATCTGTTTCCCTTTGCCGAAGTGTTCATCGTCTATGCGGTGATGGCCCTGGTGCTGGCCATTCGGCCCGAAGGGCTCTTTCCGCAATCTGCGCTGAGAAAAATATGAGCCGTTCCCGACGATCCGATGCCGCACTGCTGGCGCTGCTGGCGCTGTGCCTCGCAGGCACGTTCTTCATGCCGAGCTGGTTGATGAGCCTCGCGGCCGTCGCCCTGGCGAAGAGTTTGGTGGCTTTCGGCATGCTGCTGTTGCTGCGTGCCGGGCTCGTGCCCTTCGGCCACGCGCTGTATTACTGCCTGGGCGGCTACGTCGCCGGCCTGGGCACGCTGTGGCTGGGCGTGCGCGACACGCTGGCGCTGTTGCTGCTCGCGGGCGTGGTGGCCGGGCTCACGGCTTTCGTGATCGGCTTTCTGATGCGGCGCTATCGCGGCATCTTCTTCGCGATGCTCTCGATGGCGCTGTCGATGATCCTCTACGGCGTGCTGCTCAAGTCGCAGAGCCTGGGATCGACCGATGGCTTCTCGGTGGCGCGCGCATCCTTCTTCGGACTGCAGACCGCTGGCCTGGACGCCATCCGGTCGATCTACCTGCTGACCGCGGTGCTGGCGCTGCTGGCCGCCTGGGGCGTATCGCGCTACCTCGACACGGCCATGGGCCACATCGGCCCCGCAATACGGCACAACGAAGTGCGGGTTGAGTACCTGGGCTATTCGCCTCGGCGGCTGATCCATGCCGAGTACACCGCCTCTGGCGCGTTTGCCGGCTGTGCGGGTGCGCTGGTGGCGATCCTCGTGGGCCAGGTCGATCCGGGCATGGGCTTCTGGATGACCTCGGGCGAATTTGTTTTCATCGCGATCCTCGCGGGCGCGGGTGGCGTCTGGGGCTCGCTGGCCGCGGCCTTCGTGCTCGAGGGCATCCACGCGATGGCATACGCATACGCGCCGCAGTACTGGAAGTTCGTGCTCGGCGCCACGTTGCTGGTGCTGATCGTGCGGTTCCCCAGCGGTCTGTCGAGCGTGCTGCCAGGCACACGAAAGGCCTCGGCATGAACGCGGCACCTTTGCTCGAGACCCGCGCGCTCACGGTGCGCTTCGGCGCGGTGATCGCGGTGAACGCCGTCGATGTACGCATCGCCCAAGGCGAGGTGGTCGGTCTGATCGGCACCAACGGCGCCGGCAAGACCACCTTCCTCAACATGGTGACCGGCTACCTGCGGCCCACCAGCGGCACGGTGCTGCTGGAAGGCCGCGACGTGGCGGGCTGCACACCGCGCCAGATGGTCGATCGGGGCATGGCGCGTTCCTTTCAGGTGCCGCAACTTTTCGTGGAGATGACGGTGCGCGAACACATCCTGCTGTCGCTGGCCCTCGCGGCGCGGCGCGAACACAGCTTGCTGACGCCCCTGCACTCCGACGCAAACGGCGCCGCCGCAAACCAGGTGCTGGCACGCTTCGGTCTGCAGGCCATCGGCGAGCGTCCTGTCAGCCTGGTGCCGCAGGGGCAGCGCAAGCTCATCGACATCGCGATGGCGCTGACACTGCGGCCCAAGCTGTTGCTGCTCGACGAACCCACGAGCGGGGTGTCGTCGGCGGAGAAGCTGCCGCTGATGGAAGTCGTCTTCGACGCCATCCGCGCCGATGGCGTGACCGTGCTCTTCGTGGAGCACGACATGGACATCGTGCGGCGCTACGTCACCCGCATCATGGCGTTCCGCGACGGCTTCCTGATCGCCGACGGCGAACCCGAAGCCGTGATGCGCGACGCCATCGTCTCCAAGGCCGTGCTGCGCGCGAAGGCTGGTGCCGCATGATCGAAACGAAAGCCCTGTGCGTGGCCTTCGGGCCGATCTCGGTGCTGGAGAAAGTGGACCTCGCCGTGCATGCCGGCTCCGTGCTTGGCCTCGTGGGCCACAACGGCGCGGGCAAGACCACACTCATGCGCGCCATCGTCGGCGCATTGCCCGCGCGCTCCGGCCGGGTGCTGATCGACGGGCAAGACGTGACGGCTTGGCCGCCACAGAAGCGCGTCGCGCTCGGCCTGGGATACATGCCCGAGGATCGGCGCCTGATCCCCGAACTTAGCGTGCGGGCCAACATTCTGCTGCCGCTCGAAGTGGCCAAGGTCGATGCGGCGGAGCGCGGGCGACGCGTTGCCGGCGTGCTCGACATGATCCCCGAGCTGGCACCGTTGATCGACCGGCGCTGCAACCAGCTCTCGGGTGGCCAGCAGAAGCTCGCTGCGCTTGCGCGCGCCATCTGCCAGGGCCAGCGCCTGTTGCTGCTCGACGAACCGTTCGAAGGCGTGGCGCCCGCGCTGGTCGAGCGCCTGGCCACCGTGCTGCGCGCACTGCGCGAGCAGGGACCGACCATCCTCATCACCGACTCCGAAGGTGCCAACCTGCAGGGGCTGTGCGACCTGCGCCAGACGATCGAACGGGGACGCGTGCTTCCCGACGAGATCTCCAATTCTTCCAACTCAGAGGCATCCCAGTGAACACGTCGCAAGACTATGACTACATCGTCGTCGGGGGCGGCTCGGCCGGCTGCGTGATGGCGAACCGGCTGTCGGCCGATCCTGCGCTGCGCGTGCTGCTGATCGAGGCCGGGCCCAAGGACGACAGCATCTTCATTCGCATGCCCGCGGGCTTCAGCCGCGTGTTCGGCACGCACCGCATGTGGGACTACAAATCCGAGCCGCAAGCTGGCTTGGGAGGCCGGCCTGCCTACGTGCCGCAGGGGCGAACGCTCGGCGGCAGCGGCTCGATGAACGGGATGATCTACATCCGCGGCGACCGGCAGGACTACGACGACTGGCGCGACGGCGGCTGCGAGGGATGGGGCTACGACGACGTGCTGCCCTGGTTCAGGAAGTCCGAAGGCAACGCGCGCCTTTCGGACGCGCACCACGGTGCCGCCGGCCCGCTCAAGGTGGTGGATACGCCGTACCGGCATCCATTGAATGCGGCCTTCGTGCGTTCCGCGCAGGAAGTCGGCTTGCCCTTCAACCACGACTTCAACGGCCCCACGCAACTGGGCGCGGGCTTCTACCAGATCACTGCCTTCGAGGGCGAGCGCGGCAATACCTCGCGCTTCTACCTGCGGCCCGCAATGTCGCGCCCGAACCTCGATGTGCGCACTGACCTGACGGCCGCGCGCGTGCTGTTCGAGGGCGAGCGTGCGGTCGGGCTCGAATGCATCGAGAGCAAGGGCGCGCATGCGCGCGTGCGCTTCGGGGTGCGGCGCGAAGTGGTGTTGTGCGCGGGCGGGCTGGGCAGTGCCAAGGTGCTGCTGCAGTCGGGCGTCGGCCCGGGTACGCAGCTTCAGGCGCTGGGCATCCCGGTCGTCAAGGACTTGGCCGGCGTGGGGCGCAACTACCAGGATCATCTGGAAGTCCCGGTGTACGGGCAGACGCGCGAGCCGATCAGCCTGTTCGGCCACGACAAGGGTCTGTCCGCGCTCAAGCATGGCGCGCAATGGGTGCTGTTCAAGACCGGCCTGATGACCTCCAACGTGGTGGAGTCCGGTGGCTTTTTCGACCTCGACGGCGATGGCCGTGCCGACGTCCAGTTCCATGTGCTGCCGGTGCTGGTGGGCGACGTGGAGCGGCTCCCGCCCATGGTCCATGGCCTGACCCTGAACCCCTGCCTGTTGGCGCCGAAGTCGCGTGGCGAACTGCGCTTGCGCAGCGCCGATCCACTCGCACTGCCCTGGCTCGATGCGGGCGCGCTGGCCGAAGAAGACGACGTGCGCGTGCTGCGCGAAGGCGTGCGCCTGGCACGCAAGATCCTCGCCGCGCCTTCGCTGGCGGCGCTGGTCAGCCAGGAGATCGAGCCGCTGCCCGAGTTCGCGGGCGACGACGACGCCACCATCGATGCGCGCGTGCGGCACTACGCGAAGACCGTCTACCACCCGGGCGGCACCTGCAAGATGGGCACCGACCCGCAAGCCGTGGTCGACACGCGGCTGCGCGTGCACGGTCTGCGGGGCCTGCGCGTGGCGGACGTGTCCGTCATGCCGGCCATCCCCCGCGGCAACACCAACGCCGGCACGATCATGATCGCCGAGCGTGCCGCCGATTTCATCCTCACCGGGAAAGCCTGAGCATGTTCGAGAACGATCTGTCGCTGGTCTG
>LNAP01000929.1_pt4 | contig 29376 bp, 18 predicted proteins | sample 602601 | NCBI WGS metagenome assembly LNAP01 (sample SAMN02440304, study PRJNA202911) | soil metagenome | biome: Subtropical and temperate rainforests or woodlands; isolation source: soil samples (1 kg each in a 20% v/v slurry with milli Q water) were... ... | reverse complement strand
TTCGTTCGACAAATTCAAAGAAGAATTCAGCAAAACCTCCATCGGCACCTTCGGCTCCGGCTGGGGCTGGCTGGTGAAGAAGGCTGACGGCTCCCTGGCTCTGGCCAGCACCATCGGCGCTGGCTGCCCGCTGACCAGCGGCGACACCCCGCTGCTGACTTGCGACGTATGGGAACACGCTTACTACATCGACTACCGCAACCTGCGTCCGAAGTATGTTGAAGCGTTCTGGAACCTGGTGAACTGGGACTTCGTCGCGAAAAACTTCGCGGCTTAAGTACCACGCTCCACGAGCAAAAAAAGGCCGGCCCCTTGAGGGCCGGCCTTTTTTATTGACCTAACGATTATGGTTTAAGGGAACGGCCACGCAGGCGTACCGTTGCTCATATCCAGACGAACAGCCGAGCTGTAGTCGTTGCTCGTTTTGCTGGCATAGAAGAATGCCGGCTGCACTGGGAAGTTGAACGCCGCGACCTGTTGCTGAGCGGCCTCGCTGGTTTTGATACCCCACATGGCGAAGGTTGGGCGTTGATCTCGTTTGGTCAGCAAAGACATGCCGATCAGCAGGTTGTCGTTGCCATTACTTCCAGGGCGTGACGCATAGGTGCCATAGCCGAGCTTGGCCTTGTTGCTGTCCCAGTCCGCACCATTCACCAGGCGCTGGTGTAGATACATCAGCGTCCACACGTCCCAAGCTTGCGCATTACTGGCCTTCATGTCGGCCCAGTAATGCGACCACTGGGTATAAAACGCCATGCGTTCACCGTTCTGAACGGCATACGCGGTGTTCGACCAAAGGCGTTTGTAGACACCCTCAACAGGGTCTGCTTCGGTGCGGCCAGCCTTAATCAGATCGAAGGCGGAGCGGTAATTTACCCGTTGAGGCGATTGATCCGCACCATACTCATTAAAGATCCGCCAGTTTTTCTGCAGCGGGAAAATCTGATTGGACACCTCGCTAGAGATGTCGCCGTACACTTTCAGACGTGATACCTGCAGATTATGCCCCAGCTCATGGCTTTCGCCCCAACCGCGAGGACTCAGCCCCCAGCTCTGGTCGTAAGGATTGCCGCTGCAACCACTACCACAACGAGCACGCACGTCGACGTTGATGTGTTGGGTCCCTGGCATTCTGTGCAGCGTCTCGCTTGTGCAGTCCCACCCGAGCGCTTGGCACGCCTGAAGAATCGCCGGACTCAGCGACCGCCCCGGCATGGAAAAACCGGCCAAACTGTAGGCCCCGCGGACAAATAAGTCGTCGAACTCGTTAATAAACTTCTGGATACCCTCTTTCATAACGTCGCCCATCAGACTGACCTTGGCGTGGACTTCCACCGAACCACTACGTATCTCCATCCAGTCGGAGTTACCCATACTCCAGAGCTGAGTGAAATCAGCAATGGCCTGGCTATTGTTTTCCCCCCAACGGATATCGAGGAACGGCTGCTGTGCCACACCGACTATTTTGACAGTGACCTTTTGCCCCGGCTTCGCACCGCTGTAGTGCAGTTGCAGTGGACCACCGTACGGGGTCACCAGAGCCAACGGCATTCCCGGCTGAAGACGGATTGGAGGGCTTTTCAGGTAGTACGGCCGATCGTATCCGTTGGTTTCCCACAGTGGAGTCGATCCAGGCCATTGGGTATTGAAGCCAACCTGCAATGAGGTACCCGCATCAGTCTCGGCGCTAATGAGCAGGCGCTTTCCTGGCACGGCCATACGGCCAATGGCGGTGAAACCACTTTCCTGCGGCAGGGTAACGGTCAGGGTCTCCTGCGTAATGGAAGCAGGCATCGACGCGTGGCGGGCGGAAGCATAAGTGCCCAGATCCTTCTGCGCCGTGCCAGCGGTGCGCGCATAGGCAATCAAATTGTCCGCGACATAGGCTTCCTGGAATTTGGCCGGGTTATTGATCTTGTCCATCGGGTAACTAATACCCTTGCGCACGGTATCGGCCCATAGGATCCACAGTCGCAGACTGGTAGTACCGGGCGTGGCAAACACGTCTTTGCCGCTGCCGTTGAGGCCGTTGATAGCTGCCGACAACCCCTTTACCTGCGCAAAGAATGCCCGCGCACTTGGCAGTTTGGTGTCCCACCAGTTGGGGTCGTTAGACCAGCTACCCTCGGCAGCCATCCTGACGAAATCCAGGTCCTGCGCATAATTAGCGGCCAAGCGGATCGACTCTGCCGCCGTGCGCGTGGACGGTACCAAATCGCCCTCGAAAAAGTTCCCCCCGTAGCCTCCTCCGAAAAGCCCAAGCCCTCCGAGGATCTCCCCACCGCTAGCGCTTATCGACCACCCATCGTCGTTGAGATACATGATCGGCACCCCGGCTTTCATCGCCGAACTGACCTGCTCGGACAGAGGACCATTGCCGCTGGCTGCGTTGTCCAGCAACAGCAATTGGATGCGTCCCGCACAGCTCGAATCCGATAGCGCATTGCAGTTTGCATTGACCGGTAAAAACCCTGCCAGACGCAGCGCTGAAAGGCTTGCCGAGACATTGGGCCCGACGATGCTGACATTGAAGTTCTCAGGTACGGTGCCCCGAGGGCTGCCGGTGACCAGCCACTGCACAACACGCTTGAACAAAGGCATGTGCTCGGCAACGGAAGTCGGCAACACCCGCAGAAGGTTGTTGCCATAAGCAACTGCCCGGCCACCATTGTGCTGACTGATGCTTGCCAGAGGGTTGCCACGCTCGCCGATTATCAGCGGAAAGGTGTTTTCCGGAGAGCCAGGAATCACGAACTGACTGTTGGTGCCCGGGTTGTAGGCGGAGCTTACGCCGCAAGCAGCTGCTTGCGCGCCGGAAAGATCCCTTCGATATGTTTAAGCAAACGCTTTGCCACCAGTTGGCTGTTGGACAGTTGCGCGGCATCACCGCTAATTAGCGCTGCGTCGATAACGTTGTTTTGCGCTGCCTCTGCTTCTGCTTGAGCGGCCTCCGCCGCGGCCGCTGCCTCTGCTTCCGCGGCAGCTGCTTCCGCCGCGGCCGCTTCTGCCGCAGCCGCCTCAGCCGCTGCCGCTGCTTCTGCCTCCGCTGCAGCCGCATCTGCCTCAGCCTGAGCTTCTTCAGCAGTTAACTTGCGCGGCAAGCCGTATTGGGTTGCCAGCTCAACCGAGCGGCTCCATTCGCGCTCGCCCGATACCTGATCATTGTCAAAGCTGTTGCCCCCGGTCGGTCCTTGCTGAAGGCCCAAACCACGAAGAATCTGCCCTGTCATGGAGGCAGAGCTGCTGCCCTCGTCATTCAGATAAAGCACAGGAACTCCGGCTACCATCAGCGCCTTGATCTTTTCGGACAGCAGAGGGTCACTGGCGATTTCGTTATCGATCAGCAGCAGTTGCACACCGCTGGCACAGCTTGAATCGACGATCGCGTTGCAATTGGCATTAACCGCCGTGAAGCCGGCCGCTTTCAGACCAGTCAGGGAAGCGGAGACATTCGGTCCGACGATGCTGACCCTGAAATTCTCGTTTACACGGCCATCGGCGGAACCGGTGATCAGCCACTGAAAAGCACGCTTGAACAGTGGAATGTGGTTCTGGGCAGTGTTTGGTAACGCCCTGAGCAGGTTGATGCCATACGCAATGGCACGGCCACCGCCCTGAGTACTGATGCTCACCAGCGGATAACCCTTCTCACCAACAATCAACGGAAAGCTGGTGGCTACAGACCCAGGAATAATCCACTGGCTAGCGGCCCCTGGCAGGTAGACGGATTTCTGATCCTTGTACAGCTCGGTCAGCAACGTGTTGCGCGCTTCCAAAATCGGCTGTACTTGCTGCGGCAAGCCATACTGCGCAGCCAAGTTGACCGACTGGCTCCAGTCTCGCGCGCTTGGTACCTGATCATTGTCAAAACTGTTGCCACCGGTCGGTCCTTGCTGAAGGCCCAAACCGCGGAGAATCTGCCCCGTCATGGAGGCAGCGCTGCTGCCCTCGTCATTCAGATAAAGCACGGGAACTCCGGCAGCCATCAGCGCCTTGATCTTTTCGGACAGCAGAGGGTCACTGGCAATTTCGTTATCGATCAGCAGCAGTTGCACACCGCTGGCACAGCTTGAATCGACGATCGCGTTGCAATTGGCATTGACCGCCGTGAAGCCGGCCGCTTTCAGACCCGTCAGGGAAGCGGAGACATTCGGCCCGACGATGCTAACCCTGAAATTTTCGTTTACACGGCCATCGGCTGAACCGGTGATCAGCCACTGAAAAGCACGTTTGAACAGCGGAATGTGGCCCTGGGCGGTGTTGGGTAACGCCCTGAGCAGGTTGATGCCATACGCAATGGCACGGCCACCGCTCTGAGTACTGACGCTCACCAGCGGGTAACCCTTCTCACCGACAATCAATGGAAAGCTCGTAATAGGATCGCCAGGCATAATCCACTGGCTACTGGTGCCTGGCAGATACGCAGAACTCTGATCTTTATACAAAGTAGTCAGCAGTTTTCTACGCGCCTCAATAGTCTTTTGGACTTGCTCTTGCATAGCCTGGGATTGGCTTTGTCCTGCCGCGGTGACGGGCAAATTTTGAATCATTTGCTCGATGGTGCTGGTCAACCGAGCAGCGGAGGGCGATGCTTCGACGCTTTGTGTTTCAGCCGCTGCGCTAGCCCCAATGGATAAGCAGACTGCTAGCGCCGAACGACGAAACAGTGGTTTGGATAAACGGCTCATGATTCTGACCTGCGATCGGTGAAGGAGGAAAAGTCCGCGAGCTGCACTGCAAGCCTCGGATAGCCAAATTCTCCTTCTCGCCGTCAGATAGATTCATCAGAGCCCACCCCAAGCCCCGTAAGGGAATGCTTACGAGCCGGAACCGCCCTCAACCCAGGTCAGAAACTTCTGAGAAAAAGGTTCAGCAAGCGCTGGCCGTCACAACTACCGGCAAAAACACTCCAGTTTTTTAACCGACGCTAAAAGTCTGCTTCCCAGCGGTTTACGAACAGGGGCCATTTATCGCAATCTGCGCCGCAAGCTGCGAGAAAAATGCTCAGCAGGCTAAAGTTGTCATGAGCACTGACCGACACAGTTCCAGCGCAGCGCTGCGGTTTGAAAAAGCGCTGGCCGCCCGCCGTCGCTCTTTGATATTTTCCACCGTGATGGCCCTGATTGCTAATACTCTGCTGGTATGACGCCTGTGGTCTCGAACAAGGAATGGTCATTTGAAGCTGGAACTCAAACACAGCCTTTCGCTGAAACTGCTCCGCGTGGTGCTGTTATCGGCGCTAGTGGTCGGGGTGCTGTTGAGCTGCGCGCAAATCATGTTCGACGTCTACAAGACACGCTCAGCGATTGCCGACGACGCCCACCGCATTCTCGATATGTTTCGCGACCCCTCCACCCAGGCCGTGTACAGCCTGGACCGCGAAATGGGCATGCAGGTTATCGAAGGCTTGTTCCAGAATGAGTCGGTACGCGTGGCCTCCATTGGCCATCCGAACGAGCCGATGCTTGCCGAGAAATCCCGCGAACCGATGATCCGCGCTACGCGCTGGCTGACCGACCCGATCCTTGGCGACGAAGCCACCTTCACCACTCAACTGGTTGGCCGCGGCCCCTACAGCGAATATTACGGCGACCTCGCCATTACCCTCGACACCGCCCGCTATGGGCAAGATTTCATCACCAGCTCGGTGATCATTTTTGTTTCCGGTGTATTGCGCGCCTTGGCCATGGGCCTGGTGCTCTGGCTGCTGACCAAGCCGCTGTCGAAGATTATCGAGCACCTCACCAACATCAATCCCGACCGCCCCAGCGAGCACAAGCTGCCGATGCTCAAGGGCAACGAGAAGAACGAGCTGGGGCTGTGGATTAACACCGCCAACCAACTGCTCTCCTCCATCGAACGCAACACCCACTTAAGGCGCGAAGCCGAAGACAGCCTGCTGCGCATGGCGCAATACGACTTTCTCACCGGCCTGCCCAACCGCCAGCAACTGCAAACCCAGCTCGACCAGATTCTGGGTGACGCCGGCCGCCTGCAACGTCGCGTGGCCGTTTTGTGCGTGGGCCTGGATGACTTCAAAGGCATTAACGAGCAGTTCAGCTATCAGATTGGTGACCAACTGCTGCTGGCCCTCTCCGACCGTCTACGCAGCCACAGCGGCCGTCTCGGTGCCCTCGCCCGCCTGGGCGGCGACCAGTTTGCCCTGGTACAAGCCGATATCGAACAACCCTACGAAGCCGCTGAGCTTGCGCAGGCCGTGCTGGATGATTTGGAAGCGCCGTTCTTGCTCGACCAACAAGAAGTGATGCTGCGCGCCACCATCGGCATCACCCTGTTCCCCGAAGACGGAGACAGCACCGAGAAGCTGCTGCAAAAAGCCGAACAAACCATGACCCTGGCCAAGAGCCGTTCGCGCAACCGCTACCAGTTCTATATCGCCAGCGTCGACAGCGAAATGCGCCGCCGCCGCGAGCTGGAAAAAGACCTGCGCGAAGCCCTGACCCAAGGCCAACTGCACTTGGTTTACCAGCCGCAAGTGGACTACCGCGATCACCGCATAGTTGGCGTCGAAGCCTTGCTGCGCTGGCAACATCCGCAGCATGGTCTAGTGCCGCCAGACACCTTTATTCCGTTGGCCGAACAGAACGGCAGCATCATCCCGATTGGCGAATGGATTCTCGACCAGACCTGCCGCCAACTGCGCGAATGGCACGACCAAGGCTTCACCGATCTGCGCATGGCCATCAACCTGTCCACCGTGCAGTTGCACCACGCCGAATTGCCGCGGGTGGTGAACAACCTGATGCAGGTGTACCGCCTGCCCCCGCGTAGCCTGGAGTTGGAAGTCACCGAAACCGGCCTGATGGAAGACATCACCACCGCCGCCCAACACCTGCTCAGCCTGCGCCGCTCTGGCGCGCTGATCGCCATTGATGACTTTGGTACCGGCTACTCGTCGCTGAGCTACCTGAAAAGCTTGCCGCTGGACAAAATCAAGATCGACAAGAGCTTTGTGCAAGACCTGCTCGACGACGAAGACGACGCCACCATCGTGCGCGCGATCATTCAGTTGGGTAAGAGTTTGGGCATGCAGGTTATCGCCGAGGGCGTGGAGACGCTGGAGCAAGAGGCGTACATCATTGCCCAAGGCTGCCATGAAGGTCAGGGCTATCTGTACAGCAAGCCACTGCCGGCGCGTGAGCTGACGTTGTTCCTTAAACAGTCACGCAGAATCTCAACCGCCAGCACCACGTTGTAAGCCATTCCCAGCCAATAAAAACGCCCGCAATTGCGGGCGTTTTTATTGCGGTTACCAGCGTCGTCCGCGCGCAGGCGGGGACCCAGAATGCTCAAGCCATGCGCCAACCGGAAACTCTGGTTCCTCGCCTTCGCGGGGATGACGGTGTTTAGCAGCGGCCGACCTCAACCCGGGTAGTTCTGCAGCAACCAGTTAATCGCCAACGCCCCCAGCAAACAGGCCACGGCGCCAAACGCCGCGTGCCAATAAAACGTATAGGCCAGTTCATCCTCACCAGCGTTGGAAAGAATAAACGGCTGCGACGTCTCCGGCTGCCCCATAAAGTTGGTGGCCGGCCGTGCGCTAGTTTGCCGGTGACGATCCTCGGCCTCCAGTTGCGCAGCCAGACGCACGCGGTTCCATTCCTGGTCGTCGAGTTGGCCATCGCTGTTGCTGTCAAAACGCTGCAGCAAGCCGCTGAAGTCGCCCTTCCACTCGCGAATCACCTCGCCCTGCGCGGCGTTGAGATCCAGGCCTTGGCGGCCACCACCCGTGGTTTTGAAGTCGCCGATGGCGTACAGCGGCTGGCCGACATGCAAGCGTTCTTCGGTGTAGCGGAACTGCTCACCCTGGGTGAAAACCGCAAAGAAGCCGGAGCTCTCTGCGCCCATTGGGTGGCGGGTATTGCCGTACCAGACCTTACGGGTAGAGGGCCTTACATGGGCGCCGCTGGGGTCGATCAGGCATTCGCCGGTGGCGTCGGCCATCTGCAGCCAGCCTTCGCTGGTGCGGCTGTCAACCACACTCCACGAGCGTCTTTTGCCGTCGCTTTTGGCTTCCTCAACCTTGATCCGCCACCACAGACACGGCGTGCCGGTCAGCGGCGCGAGCAGTTGCGGCACCGTCGGCACCTCGTGCAGCACGCCATAAAACTCGACGTAACCTTGAGCCGCCGAGCGAATTTTCGACGTCGGTGTGTCGAGCATATGCCGCGCCGCGCTGAGGCGACTGATGCACCACCAGGCGCCGCCGCCACAGGCGAAGACGGCAAAGCAGAGGAAAAAAATATACTTTTGGATGTCCACGGCTTAGCGCTTAGCTGAACAGGGCTTTGACGTCGACATCGGCTTTTTCCGCATCGCTGAACTCCAGCAAATCGGCCGCTTTGAAATTGAACGCGCGGGCCACGACCACATCGGGAAATTGCTCAACGCGCACGTTGTTGATATTGGCGGCTTCGTTGTACAGCTCACGGCGATCAGCAATGCCGTTTTCCAAGCCACTGATGCGCTGCTGCAAGAACTGAAAGCTCTCGTTGGCTTTGAGCTGTGGATAGTTTTCCGCCAGGGCGAACAACTGACCGAGGCCCGCACGCAAACCGCTTTCGGCTTGGCCGACGGCGTTGACATCACCGCGCTCGCGAGCAGAACTCACCGCGTTACGGGCATTGATCACCTGCTCCAGCGTGCTGCGTTCGTGCTGCATGTACTGCTTGCAGGTTTCCACCAGCTTGGGCAATTCGTCATGCCGCTGCTTAAGCAATACATCGATATTTGACCAAGCCTTGGTCACGCCATGCTTGACCCGCACCAGCCCGTTGTAGATCGACACGGCATACACCGCGAGAAAAAACAGCACCACCAACACGACAACGGCCGTCACGCTCATAGCAAGATCTCCATTAGAGCTGCATCCAAGATGCCAGCATTCTAGCTACGAACCGCTATGCCATACAGAACTGGTGCACGGCTAAAACATTAAGATGTGGCATAAGGGCTTTGCACAAAATGCAAATCTTTCGCATTATGTATGAGTTTTGCGGCCTGAATAGGCTGCGTAGTCACCAACCTCTCGATGCAAAGGACTTCGCCATGATTCGTATGCCTCTGGCTACCGCCAGTCTGCTGGCCATCGCTATTTCTCTCGCCGGTTGCGGCGACGATAAGAAAGAGCAAGCCACCCAAGCAGCCACTCCTGCTGCCAGCACCGCCACTGCTCCTGCTGCTGCCGCAACTGGCAAAGTCGATGAGGCTGCCGCCAAGGCCGTGGTCGCCCATTACGCCGAAATCGCTTCTGCGGTATTCACCGACGCCGCCACCACTGGCCACGCCCTGCAGAAAGCAGTCGACGCCTTTATCGCCGCGCCGTCCAAAGCCACCCAACAAGCTGCACAGCAAGCCTGGTTGGCCGCACGCGTTCCGTACATGCAGACCGAAGTCTTCCGTTTCGGCAACACCATCGTTGATGACTGGGAAGGTCAACTGAACTCCTGGCCGCTGGACGAAGGCCTGATCGACTACGTTGCCGCCGACACGCCGGCTGCCCAAGGCAACCCGGCCGCTACCGCCAATATCATTGCCAACAAAACCATTCAGGTTGGCGACGACAAAATCGACGTAACCGAAATCACCGGCGAAAAACTGGCCAGCCTCAACGAGCTCGGCGGTTCCGAAGCCAACGTAGCCACCGGTTACCACGCCATCGAATTCCTCCTGTGGGGCCAAGACCTGCACGGCACCGGCCCAGGTGCTGGTGAGCGTCCAGCTACCGACTACGCCAAAGGCGCCGACTGCACCAACGGCAACTGCGATCGTCGCGCGCAGTACCTGAAAGCCGCTACCGACCTGCTGGTTGCCGATCTCGACAGCATGGTTGAACAGTGGAAAGCCGGCGTTGCCGACAACTACCGCGCCACCCTGGTGGCTGACAAAGCCGAAAACGGCCTGCGTAAAATGCTCTTCGGCATGGGCAGCCTGTCCCTCGGCGAGCTGGCGGGCGAGCGGATGAAAGTGGCGCTAGAAGCCAACTCCACCGAAGACGAACACGACTGCTTCAGCGACAACACCCACAACTCGCACTTCTACAACGGCAAAGGTATTCGTAACGTTTACCTGGGCGAGTACAAGAAAGTCGACGGCACCACCCTGACCGGCCCAAGCCTGTCCTCGCTGGTAGCCAAAGCTGATGCCGCGACCGACACCGTGGTCAAAGACGACCTGGCCGCCACCGAAGGCAAGCTGCAAGCCCTGGTCGACAGCGCCAACAAAGGCGTGCACTTCGACCAACTGATCGCTGCCGACAACAAAGAAGGCAATCAGATCGTGCGTGACGCTATCGCTTCCCTGGTTAAACAAACCGGAGCCATTGAGCAAGCGGCTGCCAAGCTGGGCATCAACGACTTGAAGCCAGACACGGCTGATCACCAGTTCTAATCTCCACTATCCGGCTACTGAACTGGAAACGGGTGTGCCCACAAAGCACACCCGTTTTTTTTGCGTGTGACTAAGCGATCGGCTGCGCGTCGGCGGGGCGGCGTTAAAAATGGACTTTCACTGCTCATGGGCTGCAGCCCACTGCGCTTGAAGGTCCATTTTTGCCTTGCTCCGCTCTAGCTCGCTCGCTCGCTCGATCTTGATCTGCCGTGTGGCACAGGTCTAAACATCAAAAGCAATTCACAGGATTTTTACACTGTGACAATTAACCTCGCCGGCAAACGCTAATCCCTCTTATTTGAACGAGCTCATGCTGCTAAGCTTGCGGGCTTGTTTTCGTGGTCTGGAACACCGTTAATGCCCCGCGCGCTTCCTCCCCTGCTGCTTGCCCTTAGCCTGGTTGCCCTAAGCGCCTGCGATAAGCCGCCGCGTTTTACCGCAGCGCAACCGGGTGAAGCCCTGTCGGGCGGGCAAGCCACGGTGGCCAAACAAAACCGCGATGCCTTCTCTCAACCGTCCGGCAACCTCACGCCCACACGGCGTCTGGATTTCTCCGTCGGCAACAGCTTTTTCAAAAGCCCCTGGGTAATCGCCCCGTCCACCACCACGGCGCGCGACGGCCTGGGCCCGCTGATGAACACGAATGCCTGCCAGAACTGCCACATCAAAGATGGGCGTGGCCACCCGCCCGTAGGCGACGACGTGAACGCTGTGTCGATGCTGGTCCGCGTCTCCCTGCCCGCCGGCGACGAGCATGCCGAGCTGCTGGAAAAGGTCGGTGTGGTGCCAGACCCGGTCTACGGCACGCAACTGCAAGACATGTCGATCCCAGGCGTCGACCCCGAGGCGCGCATCCGCGTCACCTACCAGACCAGCCAAGTGGCCTTCAAAGACGGTACCCAGATCGAACTGCGCACCCCACAGCTGCAAATCAGCAACTGGGGGTATGGCGCTATCAGCCCCAACGCGCAATTCTCCACGCGCATTGCCCCGCCCATGATTGGCCTGGGCCTGTTGGAAGCCATCCCCGACGACGCCATTCTGGCCAACGCCAAAGCACAAAAAGACGCCAACAACGGCATCGCTGGCCAGCCCAATTACGTCTGGGACGATGTCCTGGAAAAAACCGTAATCGGCCGCTTTGGCTTGAAGGCCGGCCAGCCGACCCTCAACCAACAGAATGTGCACGCCTTTTCCGCCGACATGGGCCTGACCACCACCCTGCGCCCGTTCGATGAATGCACGCCAACGCAAACCGCCTGCAAGGCCGCCACCAGCGGCGGCGTGCCGGAAGTCAGCGACAATATTCTGAGCCTCGTGCTGTTCTACACCCGCAACCTCGCCGTACCCGCGCGGCGCAACGTCAATGATCGGCAAGTGCTCGACGGCAAAGGCCTGTTCCACCAAGCCGGCTGCCAGCAATGCCACACCCCGCAATACACCACCCGCAGCGATGCCGCCGAGCCCGAGTTGGCCAACCAGGTGATTCGCCCTTACAGCGACCTGCTGCTGCATGACATGGGCGCCGGTCTGGCCGACAATCGCCCCGAATTCAAAGCCAGTGGCAGCCAATGGCGCACGCCACCGCTGTGGGGCATCGGCCTTACGCAAACGGTCAATGGCCATAGCCAATTTCTGCACGACGGTCGCGCGCGCAACCTGCTGGAAGCCATCGCCTGGCACGGCGGTGAAGCAGAAGCGGCTAAACAGCATGTTCTCGCTTACGATGCCGATCAGCGCGCCGCGCTGCTGGCGTTCCTGAATTCACTCTAAGGAGCCCTTAGCCCATGTTTGGCAAGCACACGTTCCGTACCAAGCTGCTATTCACCAGCATCGCCGCCCTCGCTTTGGGTGCCTGCGCACCCGCCGATCAGCAAGCCGAAGTCTCCACGGCACTGGCCAAGCAAGTAATTCTGCCGACCTACAGCCGCTGGGTAGACGCCGACCGCGCCCTGGCCGCCAGCGCCTTGGCCTTCTGCTCCGGCAAAGCCGACCTGGAAAAAGCCCGCGCCGATTTCCTCGCTGCGCAAAAAGCCTGGGCTGAATTGCAGCCGCTGATGATTGGCCCACTGGCCGAAGGCAACCGCGCCTGGCAGGTGCAATTCTGGCCAGACAAAAAAGACCTGGTCGGCCGTCAGGTTGAGCAGTTGGTTAAAGCCCAGCCGCAGATCGATGCTGCCGCCCTGGCCAAATCCAGCGTGGTCGTGCAAGGCCTGTCGGCTTACGAATACATCCTCTACGACAGCAAGCTGGACCTGGCCAACGCCGAAACCAAAGCGCGCTACTGCCCGTTGCTGGAGGCCATTGGTCAACGTCAGCAAAGCCTGGCCGAAGAAATTCTCGGCCGTTGGAACAGCAAAGACGGCATGGTCGAGCAACTGAGCAAATTCCCCAACCAGCGCTACGCCGACTCCCACGAAGCCATTGCCGAATTGCTGCGCGTGCAGGTCACCAGTATCGACTCGCTGAAAAAGAAACTCGGCGCACCGTTGGGCCGGCAAAGCAAAAACCTGCCGCAGCCCTTCCAGGCTGAAGGCTGGCGCAGCAACACCTCGCTGAAGAGCCTGGGTGCCAGCCTGGCCAGTGCCGAAACACTTTGGCAGGGTGTGGATAACCACGGCATTCGCGGCTTGCTGCCGGCCGAGCAAAAACCGCTGGCGGACAAAATTGATGCGGCCTACGCCGAAGCCAAACGCCAACTGGCTGCCCTCGACCGTCCGCTGACCGAACTGCTCGCCGACGAAGCTGGGCGCAAAGCGCTTAACGACTTCTACGACAGCCTTAACGTGGTGCATCGCCTGCACGAAAGCGAGCTGGCCAAAGCACTTAATATTCAACTCGGCTTCAATGCCAACGATGGTGACTAATATGCTCCGCCGCCATGTTCTGGGTCTCGGCAGCCTGCTGCTTGGCGCGGTAACGCTAGGCGGCTGGACCTTTAGCCGCAACGGCCGCAATCCCATCGTGTTGTCCGCCCGTGACGACAGCGATGGCAAACACTATGCCGTCGGCTACCGATTGGACGGCACCCAGGTATTCGCCACCGAAGTGGCGCTGCGCTGCCACGATGTGGTCGAGCATCCGAGTGACCCTGTGGCCCTGTTCGTGGCCCGTCGCCCCGGCACCGAAAGCTACCTGATCGACCTGCGCGACGGCCGCCTGCTGCAAACCGTAACGTCACGACCTAACCGTCACTTCTACGGCCACGGCGTGTTCCACAGCAGCGGCGAATGGCTATACACCACCGACAACGACACCAGCGACCCTGGCCGCGGCCTGTTGACCGTGTACCGCTACAGCAACGGTCAACTGCACCACGACAGCGAACTCAGCACCCATGGCCTAGGCCCGCATCAGGTGTCGTGGATGCCCGATGGCGAAACCTTTGTCATCGCCAACGGCGGTATTCGCACCGAAGCCGAAAGCCGTAAAGAAATGAACCTCGATGCCATGGAGCCCAGCCTGGTGCTGCTCAAGCGCGACGGTACGCTGATTTCCAAGGAAACCTTGGCGCAACAAATGAACAGCGTGCGCCACCTGGCAATTGCCAGCGACGGCACCATCGTCGCCGGCCAGCAGTTTATGGGCCCCTCTCACGAGCCCGCCGAGCTGCTCGCGATCAAACGCCCCGGCCAGCCCTTCCAAGCGTTCCCGCTACAAGAGCAACAACGCGACGCCATGGCCCATTACACCGCCAGCGTCGCCGTGCACAACGACCTGCGCCTGGTGGCCCTGACAGCGCCGCGGGGCAACCGCTTCTTTATCTGGGATTTGGACAGCGGTGCCGTACGCCTGGATGCGCCGTTACCCGACTGCGCCGGCGTTGCGGCGGTAAAAGATGGTTTTGTCGTCACCTCCGGCCAAGGCCGCTGCCGCCTCTACGACTGCCGTAGCGAGCAAATCAGCGCCCAGGCGTTGGAGTTGCCGAGCGGGCTGTGGGACAACCACCTGCACCTCAAGCTGGCTTAACGCGTTTCTCCGCCCTTCATAGCAGCAACTGGGTCGCGAACCCTGGAAAAGGTATTGGCGACCGGCGATTACAGGGTTCGCCAGCAAGCTGGCTCCTGCGCGCAATGCAGGCCTTAAGATGTCGTTCGTCGGCATTCACCGCAGAATTTACCTACACGCCTCAGGTACTCCCGGCTACAGCCGACTATATTCAGACAACCACCTGCGCGCCTAAGCCCTTTAGCTCGGTAGGCAGTGGTCGCTGAGCTACATGGACGTACCTGGCGTCTCGCCCCGAGACGCTCACCTAGCTTGTTATCCAAGTCCATGAGAGGCGTAGTCCATGTTTCTACAAAATTCCCTGCGTGCGCAGATCCTCGCCTTGCTCGGCGGCAGCTTGCTGCTGACCGTGGTGATTGCTTTGGCGTGCTTTAGTTTTCTGAGCGGTGGCATCCAGAACTACCGCGGCCTGCTTGATGGACCGTTGCAGGAGTCACAGCTGCTCGACCAGGCCAACCTCGAATTCAAAGCCCAGGTGCAGGAATGGAAAAACGTGCTGCTGCGCGGCAAAGACCAAGCCGCTCAGGACAAATACTGGGGCCAGTTCGAAGGCCAGGAACGCAAGGTGCAGGACATTCTCGGCAAACTGGTGGCCGAAGCCAGTGACGACGCGGGGCTGAGAAGCCAAGTGGAAAAACTACGTAGCGAACACCAGACCCTTGGCGCCGCCTACCGCAAGGGCAAAACCGCCTTTATTGCTGCCGGTGCCGACCCCTCAGCCGGCGACAAAGCGGTGCAAGGCATTGACCGCGCCGCCAGCGAACAGATGGCGGCCCTGACCACCCAACTGCACCAACGCAGCGAAGAACAGGCCAAGGCCATCAGCGCCAGCGCCGAACGCACCGTATGGCTCGGCACTGCCGTGCTGCTCGGCGCCAGCGTATTGATCGCCCTGCTGAGCTTGTGGATGGTCAACCGCAACCTGATCACCCCGATCAAAAGCCTGATCGAGCACATTGGCCAACTTAGCCATGGCAACTTTGGCCAGCGCGTCGACGCTACCCGCCGCGACGAACTGGGCAACCTGGCTGTCGCCGCCAACACCCTGCGCGACTTCCTCGCCGACACCTTTACCCGCCTGCAACGCAGCACCAGCGAACTGGACAGCGCCAGCGGCGAACTAAACGCCATCGCCAGCCTGATGGCCCAAGGCACCGCCGAACAGTTTTCGCGCACCGACCAAGTGGCCACGGCCATGCACGAAATGTCTGCCACTGCCCAGGAAGTGGCCCGCCACGCCGCCGACGCTGCCCGCGCCGCCGACGATGCCGACCAGTCCTCCCAGCAAGGTGGCACGGTGATGAAATCCACGATCAAAACCATCACCGATATGCGCGGCGAAATTTCCAATACTGCTGAGGTTATTCGCCGTTTGGAGGCCGACAGCGGCCGTATCGGCAAGGTACTGGAAGTAATTCGTGGCATTGCCGACCAAACCAACTTGCTGGCGCTTAATGCCGCCATTGAAGCGGCGCGTGCCGGTGAAGCCGGGCGCGGCTTTGCCGTAGTGGCGGATGAAGTACGCACCCTGGCCCAGCGCACCGCGCAGTCCACCGCCGAAATTCACCAGATTATCGACACCGTGCAAACCGGCGCGCTGAACGCGGTTAAAGCCATCGAAAGTGGCCAGAGCCGCAGCGAAGAAGGCGTGCAACAAGTGACTGAAGCCGGGCAGATGCTCGAGCGCATCACCCATGCCGTAGAAGCCATCCGCGATATGAACCGGCAGATCGCCACGGCGGCCGAAGAACAGACTTCGGTTGCCGAAGACATCTCGCGCAACCTCACCGAAATTACCGCGATTGCCACCACCAACCAAGAAAACGTCGTGCGTACCGAGACCGCCAGCGTCAACTTGCGCGGCCTTTCCAGCCAACTAAGCGATGTGACCCAACGCCTCAGCGCCTGACTCCACCCGTAGGTTGGGTCGGTCCGCGTTCGGTGAGCGGAGCGAAGCCCAACAAGGAGCCCGCCGGGCTCCGCCTGCAATTCGTTGGGCTTCGCTAGCTCAACCCAACCTACCTCCTTTCCAGCCAACTGAGCGATGTAACCCAACGTCTCAGCGCCTGACTCCACCCGTAGGTTGGGTCGGTCCGCGTTCGGTGAGAGGAGCGAAGCCCCACAAGGAGCCCGCCGGGCTCCGCCTGCATTTCGTTGGGCTTCGCTAGCTCAACCCAACCTACCTCCCCGCCCGAAAACCATCAAATCCGCTAAAAACCGCTGGACTCTTTTCGTTTATTCCTCACAACAAATCCCCCCGCAATCATTTGCAAACCGCGCCTTTTGACTTGCTCGCAACAGTGGGACTAAGGTACGCGCCTTGCCTATTCCCCAGGCCCAATTTCCCTGCCAAGGAACCGGAATATGTTGCTTCGCCGCTTTCTCATCACCATCGTGGTGATAGCACTTGTTGTAGCCGCGCTCGGCTATGGCTGGTGGACTCACCTGCAAAAACAAATCGCCCAATTCAGCGCGCCAAAACCGGCCATTAGCGTGTCCGCCGCGCAGAGCAGCGAGCGCGAATGGCAAACGCGTTTGCCCGCCATCGGCACCCTCAAAGCCTTGCAAGGCGTGGACTTGACCGTAGAGTCGAGCGGCACCGTGCGTGATGTGCTGTTCCGCTCAGGGCAAAAAGTCGAGCTGCACCAGCCCATCGTTCAGCTCGATAGCGAAGTGGAACAAGCCACCCTGGCCACGTCGGAGGCCGAACGCGGCCTGGCCCAGGTGGAGTTTGAGCGGGCGCGCAGCCTGGTCACCCGCCAAGCGCTGTCGAAGAGCGAATACGATCGCCTCGCCGCCGAACTGCAAAAGTCCAATACCCGCGTTGCCCAGCTCAAAGCCGTACTGGCGAAGAAGCGCATCGTTGCGCCGTTTGCCGGCACCATCGGTATTCGCCAGGTCGACGTCGGCGACTTCGTGTCCAGCGGCACCATCATTGCCACCCTGCAAGATGTCAGCAGCCTGTATGTCGACTTCTTCCTGCCGGAACAATCGGTACCCCTACTCAAGCTCGGCCAGCGCGTACGGTTTGTGGTCGCCGCCTACCCGAACGAAAGCTTTGAAGGTGAAATCAATGCCATCAACCCCAAGGTCGATAACAGCACCCGTAACGTGCAAATCCGCGCGCTGCTGAGCAACCCAGAGAGCAAACTGCTGCCGGGTATGTTCGCCAATCTGGACGTGCTGCTGCCGGAACAAAGTGTGCGTGTGGTGGTGCCGGAAACGGCCATCACCTACACCCTCTACGGCAACTCGGTGTACGTGGTCGGCGTGAAGAAAGATGAGCAGGGCCAGGACGTCAAAGACGACAAAGGCCAGCCCTTTCTCCAGGTTGAGCGCCGCTTCGTCGAAACCGGCGAGCGCCGCGATGGCCAGGTGGTGATTCTCAAGGGCCTGAAGAAAGACGAACAGGTGGTGACTGCCGGCCAGCTCAAGCTGGATAACGGCGCCCACGTGGCCATCGTCGACGACCAGGCACTCCTGAATAGTCCGACCAGCAAGTAAGTCAGCCCAACAGCTAAGCCGTCGCTGGCGAAAGGAAGCACTTCATGGCTTTTACCGATCCCTTTATCCGTCGCCCGGTGTTGGCCACCGTGGTCAGCCTGCTGATTATCCTGCTTGGCTTCCAAGCGTTCAGCAAACTGACCATCCGCCAATACCCGAAGATGGAAAACGCCCTGATCCAGGTGACCACCGCCTACCCCGGCGCTAACGCCGAGACGATTCAGGGCTATATCACCCAACCCTTGCAGCAAGCCTTGGCGAGCGCCGAAGGTATCGACTACATGACCTCGGTCAGTCGGCAGAACTATTCGGTTATCTCGATTTACGCGCGTATCGGCTCGGACAGCGACCGCCTGTTTACCGAGCTGTTGGCCAAGGCCAACGAGGTGAAAAACCAGCTGCCGCAAAATGCCGAAGACCCGGTGTTAAGCAAAGAAGCAGCGGATGCCTCGGCGCTGATGTATGTGAGTTTCTACAGCGATGAGCTGAGCAACCCGCAGATCACCGACTACCTGAGCCGGGTAATCCAGCCCAAGCTGGCCACCCTGCCCGGCATGGCCGAAGCGGAAATTCTCGGCAACCAGGTGTTCGCTATGCGCATCTGGCTGGACCCGGTAAAACTCGCCGCCTACGGCATCACCGCCCAGGACGTGAACGACGCGGTACGCAAAAACAACTTCCTCTCCGCTGCTGGCGAGTACGTGGTTACCAGCGTTAACGCCACTACCGACCTGAAATCCACTGAAGCCTTTGCCGCCATTCCGGTGAAAACCGTGGGCGACAGCCGCGTGCTGTTGAAAGACATTGCGCGGGTGGAAATGGGCGCGGAGAACTACGACTCCATCAGCTCGTTTGACGGCATCCCGTCGGTGTACATCGGCATCAAAGCCACGCCGAGCGCTAACCCGCTGGAAGTCATCAAGCATGTACGCGCCGCCATGCCCGAACTGGAAGCGCAGTTGCCGCCCAACTTGAAAGTGTCCATCGCCTACGACGCCACCCTGTTTATTCAGGCCTCTATCGATGAAGTGGTGAAGACCCTGTTCGAAGCGGTGCTCATCGTGGTCGTGGTGGTGTTCCTGTTCCTGGGTGCGTTCCGTTCGGTGCTGATTCCGGTCATTACCATTCCGCTGTCGATGATTGGCGTGATGTTTTTTATGCAGCTGATGGGCTACTCCATCAACCTGCTCACGCTGCTGGCCATGGTGCTGGCCATCGGCCTGGTGGTGGACGATGCCATCGTGGTGGTGGAGAACATCCACCGCCATATCGAAGAAGGCAAAACCCCGTACAACGCCGCCATTGAAGGGGCCCGCGAAATTGCCGTACCGGTGATTTCCATGACCATCACCCTGGCCGCCGTGTACGCGCCTATCGGTTTTCTCGATGGCCTGACCGGCGCGCTGTTTAAAGAGTTCGCCCTGACCTTGGCGGGCGCGGTGATTATTTCCGGCATCGTCGCCCTGACCCTGTCGCCGATGATGTGCTCCAAGCTGCTGCGCCATGAAGAAAACCCCAGCGGTTTGGCGCACAAGCTGGACAGCATTTTTGACAGCCTCAAAGTGCGCTACCAGCGCGTGCTGCACGGCACGTTGAACACGCGGCCGGTGGTGATTTTTGTCGCCGTTGTGGTGCTGTGCCTAATCCCGATCATGCTGAAAATGATCAAAAGCGAACTGGCCCCCGATGAGGACCAGGGCATCGTCTTTATGATGGCCACCGCGCCGCAGCCGACCAACCTGAATTACCTGAACGCCTACACCCAGCAATTCCCGAAAATCTTTAAGGAGTTCCCCGAGTACTACTCCTCGTTCCAGATCAACGGCATTAACGGTGTGCAGTCGGGTATCGGCGGCTTCTTGCTCAAACCGTGGAGCGAGCGCTCGCGCACGCAAATGGAGTTACTCCAAGACGTGCAAGGCAAGCTCGGCGAAATTCCTGGCCTGCAGATTTTTGGCTTTAACCTGCCGTCCCTGCCGGGTACCGGTGAAGGCCTGCCGTTCCAGTTTGTGGTCAACACGCCTAACGACTACGAGTCGTTGCTGCAGGTGACGGAAAAGATCAAAGACCGCGTACAAAAGTCGGGCAAGTTCGCCTTCCTCGACGTTGACCTGGCCTTCGACAAACCGGAAATCGTCGTCGATATCGACCGTGCCAAAGCCGCGTTAATGGGCGTGAACATGGAAGACCTGGGCGGCACCTTGTCGACGCTGCTCGGTGAGGGTGAGATTAACCGTTTCACCATCGACGGCCGCAGTTACAAGGTGATTGCCCAAGTTGAGCGCGCCTACCGCGACAACCCGGGCTGGCTGAACAACTACTACGTGAAGAACAGCGCCGGCGAGATGGTGCCGCTGTCGACCTTGATCAGCGTGCACGACCGCGCCCGGCCGACCCAGCTCAACCAGTTCCAGCAGTTGAACTCGGCGATTATTCAGGGCTTCCCGATTGTCAGCATGGGTGAAGCGATTGAAACCGTGCGGCAGATTGCCGAAGAAGAAGCGCCGCGTGGCTTCGCCTTTGACTTCGCCGGCGCCTCGCGCCAATACGTGCAAGAAGGCAGCGCGCTGTACGTGACCTTTGCCCTGGCGTTGGCGCTGATCTTCCTGGTACTGGCGGCGCAGTTCGAAAGCTTCCGCGACCCGCTGGTGATTATGGTCACGGTGCCGCTGTCGATCTGCGGGGCGTTGATTCCGTTGTTCCTCGGCTATTCGAGCATGAACATCTACACCCAGGTGGGTTTGGTGACGCTGATTGGTTTGATCACCAAACACGGCATTCTGATCGTCGAATTCGCCAACCAATTGCGCCGTGAACAGGGCCTGTCCCGTCGTGCCGCCATTGAAGAAGCGGCGGCGATTCGCCTGCGCCCGGTATTGATGACCACCGCCGCCATGGTGTTCGGTATGGTGCCGTTGATCTTCGCCACCGGCGCTGGCGCCGTGAGCCGTTTCGACATTGGTTTGGTGATTGCTACCGGTATGTCAGTGGGTACGCTGTTCACCCTGTTTGTGCTGCCGTGCGTCTACAGCTTGCTGGCCAAGCCCGATGCGCAGCCACTTGTGGCGAGCGAAACCAGCCCCGCGCACTAACGTTTTTGCGCCGTAAAAGCCCCGCACAAGCGGGGCTTTTTTTCGCCGCTGCCGCTACGATTAAGCGCGCCCCGCCCGCGAACAATAAGGAAAAATCCGCATGCCTAAAACCGTCCTGATCACCGGCTGCTCCAGCGGCATTGGCCGCGCCCTGGCCGATGCCTTCAAGGCCGCCAACTTCCGCGTATGGGCCACCGCGCGCAAAGCCGGCGACCTGGCTGCGCTAACCGCGGCCGGCTTTAACGCGGTGGAACTGGACGTCAACGACAGCGCTGCGGTGGCACAACTGGCCGAGCGCCTAAGCAACGAAATCGGCGGCCTCGACGTGCTGATCAACAACGCCGGCTACGGCGCCATGGGGCCGCTGCTGGACGGTGGTCGGGACGCCTTGCAGCGCCAGTTCGACACCAACGTCTTCGCCCTGCTTGACGTCACCCGCGCCCTGTTCCCGCTGCTGCGCAAAAGCCAAGGTGTGGTGGTCAATATCGGCAGCGTCTCCGGCATTTTGGTTACCCCGTTTGCTGCCGCGTACTGCGCTTCAAAAGCCGCCGTGCATGCGCTTTCCAATGGGCTACGTATGGAGCTGGCGCCTTTCGGGATTCGGGTGCTGGAAGTGCAGCCAGGGGCGATTGCCTCAAGCTTTGGCGCCAATGCGACCCGCGAGGCCGAGCAACTGCTTGCCGAGGATTCGCCGTGGTGGCCGATTCGTGAAGGTATTCGTGCGCGGGCGCGGGCCTCGCAGGACAACCCGACGCCAGCCAGCGAAGTGGCGCAGGATATTTTCGCGGCGGTGCAACGAGCTACGCCGCCACGGTTATTGCGCGTGGGCAATGGTGGGCGGGCGTTGCCGTTGTTGGCGGCGCTGGTGCCGCAAGGCGTGCTGGAGTGGGCGTTGAAGAAGAAGTTTGGCTTGTCAGGAAAGCTGTAGTGGAGATGACCTTTTGCAGGAACCGAGGCTAATGGGTGATTCCCAGCGGAACTCAATGGCGCAGGAGCGGCTTTAGCCGCGATCGCGAGGACGACGGAGGTTTTTATACCTATCGCCGTCATTCCCGCGCACGTGGGAATTCAGAATGCTGAGCCATGCGCACGCTCTGGCTGTTGATCTGGCTTGCGATCTAGCCCCCCATTAGCGCCGAGGGCAAACCCTCACGGATAACTAAAGCGCTTCACCATCGTCAACTCGCCGGTGGCCCGCATCGGCACAATAAACGACTCCTGCTTTTCATTCGCCGTGCCTTCTTGGGTAATCACGGTCACCTGCGCCGTCGTCAAAATCTGCGCGGGCGTTTCGACGCCCTCCTCGTCACTGCTCGACCCGCCACCAAAGTAGTTCACATACACCAAATACTCGCCAGCCAGCGGCGTTGGCGAGGCAAACATTTCCGGGCCAAAGCCGGTGGTCACGTCCACATCCAACGCCCCACCGTTGGCGGCCGAGCGGTCGCCGTACCAGATATGTGCGCCATCGGGGGTGACTACATGCAAGTCGAGGTCGGTGTTGTCGCTGTCCCACGACAGCACCACGCGTAGCTTGGCCGCCGTCTCGCCGCTGCCGCGGTTGTAGAACTGCACGCGGTGTTTGGCGGTGCCATCGGCGTTGCGCACTTCCACGCTGTTGCTGCCGGAGGGGAATACAAATGGCCGGTCGAAGCTGCCGTCTTCCTGCACTTTCAACGGCATGCTGATGCCGTTGACGATCAAGCGTGCTGGCTTGCCCGCGTCTTTGGCGGTCGACTTAATCTGCCCGGCAATCCGCGCCGTATTGGCCTGATCAGCCGCGCTGTTTACCGAAGAGGCCGGGTAGTTCACTTCCTGCATAAAGTGCGCGCCCTCGTCCGAGCCTTTGCGCCAGCCACCGACCGGCGTGTCGATTTGCACGCCATCGGTGGCATAGGCCGCGGCAAAGGGCAGGCAGGCGAGGAACAGTCAGGCGTACACGCATGGGGCTATTCCAGAAGTAGGTGGCGGGCGAGGCCTTCGATATAGGTTTCATCCTGGCCGTTGGGGTGAGCGGCAAAGGCCAGGTGCAGGTATTCGTGGGTCAGGTCGAGGCGGTCCTGTAGCGAGTACAGACCGCGGACAAAAATACGTTGGCGCTCGCGGTCGACATGGGGTTTGCCGCCCGTCAATTGGCAGACGGCAAAGTCGCCGGTTTCGACATAACCGGGCTCGCGTTGCAGACGCTCACGCCAGCCCGGTTGTTGTTTTTTTAGCCAGGCTTCAGCGTTGCCTAGGGCCTGGCAGGCGGCGATCGGTTGGTCCCAACGGCTCAGGCTGGCGCGTGGAAAGGCGCGGGCCAGGATGGCGTCGTAGCGCAGGCCTTGCCCCGCTTGATCAACGGCGTTCTGCCAGGACAGACGATCCAGCCCGGCTTTGTCGCTGTGGTAGTTCACCGGGCTGCCAGCCAACACCAGGTCGCTGGTCCATGCCGCTATCTGCCGCGCGCCGTCGGTGGCCGGGCGTGGTGCCACGCGCTGGCTGGCGCTGCTGTCGGCAATCGCCAGGCATTCGCCGCTGCGGGTGGCGCTTTGCAGCAGGTAGGTGCGGATGGTGATGGCCAAGGCTTTCGCCGCTTCGGCAGGCTGCGCCGAGGCTTCCCGGTCGAGCACCCGGGCGACGTATTCCTCGCGGCTAAGCCGCGCGGTGAGTTGGCCGTCAGCACCCAGAAACAGCTCGCCGGCGCTTTCAATCGGCAGGCGATTGCCATTGGCAAACTCCACGTCGAAGTTGCCGCGCAGTACCCCCGCTGCCATCAACGGCCCGCCCTTCTGGCGTACCTGGCGCACCGGGTAACGGGCGAACAATTGCACCACCACGCACTGGCCAGCGTCTTTCGCATCTGGCGCTGGCAGCGCACTGCCGAGGGCTTCGGCGTAGTCCTTGAGAATGCGTTGGCTGGTGCCCTTGCCACCGGCCCAGACCGGCGTGCCGTCGACCAGCCAGCCGGCGAAACCACCCTGGCGCGCCTGCGCATCATGGTCGGCCAACCAGCTCCAGGTTTTTACCCGCAGGCGGCCACCCAGGGAGCCCAGGGTCACCGCGTCCGGCGCATGCAACATCACGTCGAGTAACACCTGCCGCGCGTGTTGCTGAGCCGGCAAGGTGCTGAGCTGTTGCAGCAGTTCGCTCACCGGCACCCGCTGTTGCGGTTGCAGCGTGGCCAGCTCGCTCAGCCACACCGGCGCCTGGCGTTGTTGCCAGTAGTGCTGCCAGTCGCCGGCATTGAGCTGCAGATTGGCGGGGGAAAAATACAGGCCGCAGGATTGCGTCAGCGCCTGGTCACGCTCAATCCGCTCACCGGCTTTGCAGCAGTAAACCTCGTCGCGGTCCTGGCCTTTGCAGGTGTAGCCGGTTTCGGCTTTGCCGCTGTCGACCAAGTAGGCGTAGACAAACAATTTCCACAGGCTGCCCAAGGGCGCACTGAGGTCGGCCGGTAAGGGCCCACGACTCAGCACGTGCTGGTGACTCAGCTGCAGCAGTTGAGTCGCCGGCGGCGCGCCGATGGCCAGTTGCAGCGGCGCCTCCCCGGCTCTAACGAGCAGGGGTAGCAACGCAATGCACAACAGGCCCAGGCGCACGGCTTACTCGACCTTGAGGTTGCCGTAGCTCGGTTCGCTTTCCTGCGCTTGTTCCTGCGGGGCGTACATCCGTACATAACGCGCCGGTGGCAGGGAGAATTCGCCTTTCTGCGAGAAACGCACCAAGTGGCGCACGGTCAGGCCGCCTTGCAGGCTGTCGACCGGTACGGCGTAGAGCAGTTGGCCTTGTTCGTGACGGGCTTTTTCCAGCGGCGCGGCTTCTTCCGAATCCAGGCCGCTAACTTGAATGCCCCAGGTGGTGCGTTCCACGTCGGCGCCCGGTGGCAGCGGCACTTCCAACAGGCCGTAGCGCAGGGCACGGGCGTCTTCGCTGCTGAGGTTCACTTCGTCCAGGTACAGGTCGTCGCCAGAGATGGCTTCGCCCTCGCCGACTTCTTTTACGCTGAACTCAAACGCCGTATCGCCCGGCACCAAACGCAGCAGACGACGGATCAGGGTTACCGGCAATACACCCGCTTTACCTTGGGCGCTGCGGTAGCTAAGGGCAATGTTTAGCGGTTCCGTCACCGAAGCCGGCAAATCAAGATTCGTCGGCAACCCTTTACCGGTCCAGTTCCACTGTGTGTCGCCACTTGGGCGCTGCTCAGCCGTCCAGCCTTCGCCTGGGTTCAACTCGCTCGGCGCGGCTTTTTGCTGGCTGGCGGCTTGCAGCCAGGTCAGGGCCAAGGCACGTTCCAGAGTCGACTGCTCAGGTGCCAAGCGTTGCAGCAACGCCTTGGCTTGCACTTGATTGGCGCCGGTCAGTTTCAGCTTGAGGCTGGAGACAAACGGATGCTCGCTGGCGTCGACCACGTCCTGGGCTTGGCCCAGTTGCGCGGTAAATGCAGCGGGTTGCACAACCTTGCTTTGCTTGGCCAGCTCAGCAGTCAGTACCCGGGCAACGGCCAGACCGAGCTTGGAGTTCGGCGCGGCCAGAATCAGGCTGGTTTGGCCGTCATCGCTTGGCGTCTCATCAGCTGCGGCTGGCTGCACGTTGGCCACATCGGTACGCGCAGCGGCGTCCGCTGCAGCAGGTTCAGCTTCGGCAGCGGCATCCACCTTGGCCGCCACTTCGGCATCCGCTTTGGCTTGAGCGTCATGGTTAGCCAGATCAGCCATCAGGCCTTCCACCAGAGTGTTGATCGGCAGTTGCATATCTTTGGCGAAGGCCAGAATCAGCGCACGTTGCAGCAACGGCGTGGTGGCCGCCTGCTTGGCGTAGATATCCATCACCCGCTGCCAGTGATCGGCCGGCAGACTCAGTTCCAAGGCCTGGCTGGCGTACCAGTCGGCGTAGTAGGCGTACGCGGTCAGAAACGCATCCGGCTCAGTGCCCTCGCCCCACCAGGTAAACAAGGCTTCCGGCCCGGCCATTTGCACCAAGCGCAGACGGCTGTTTTGCATGATCAGACGCAGGCGGTCAGTGACGCGTTTCTCTATGCGGCCACCGTTGGCATTGCCGACCTCGGCTTTGCTCAGCAGCGGATAGGCCAGGCTCAATGGCAGCAGGCGGCTGGCGGTTTGCTCCACACACCCGTAGGGGTATTCCAGCAGGTCATCGAGGTTGCTGTTGAACAACGCTTGCGCGCTATCGTCCAAGCGCAGGCTGATATCACTGGCATCCGCTGGCAGTTGCAGGGCGTTAGCGCCCGCGTTGGCGGCCACGCGTTGGGTTTGCAGGTCTTGCCAGCCTTTACCGGTGGTGCGCAGTTTCACGCTGAGGGCATCCACCTGTGCGCCATCGAGTAGCAGCTCGGCGGTCCAGTCACCACTGGCCACCGGCACTTTCGGCAGCGGCAGGTAGTTGATGCCTTTTTCCAGCGCAACCTCTGTGCGTTTTTCCTGGCCATTGAAGTGGCTAACCAGTTCGGCTTTGGTGGCCTTGTCGCCCTGGTTAAACACGAACACGCCCATGGCCGGTTGGTCGTCAGCGCGGAACTGCGTCGGGCCGCTCCATTTCAGGTACAGCGGTTTTTCCGAGCGGATAAATTGCTTCTTCTGGCCCACGGTACCGGCCTCGCTGACGGCGCGGGCGGTGATGCGCCAGCGGGTCAGGGAGTCGGGCATGCGGAAGGTCAGTTTGGCGTGGCCATCGGCATCGGTCACCAGATCAGGCTGCCAGGCGGCGGTGTCGACTTCTTCGCGACGCGGGCGCTCCAGCACTTTTACGCTACGGTCGCTGCGGTTGGCTTTGCCCGGCGCGGTGGGCGAACCCGGCAGTGCCACGTCGTAGCTGATAAACGACAAGCTGGCGCTGGTGCGCACGTTGTTGCGGCGCGGGTGGTAGAAGAACTGGTCAATGGTCGGGGCAATTTCCGGCTGCAACGCGTAGATCATTTCATCCACCACGCTGACGGTCAGACGCGTACCGACGGGCTTACCCGCGAACTGGGTGCTGAGGTCGATGGTGACCAATTCGCCCGGCTGGTACTGCTCTTTGTCAGCGCTGATGGCGATGTCGATCTGCGGCGCCGCCACTTTGATGCCGGCGTTCTGGAAGCTGTAATCGCCGCCTTTGGTGTACAGGGCGGAGAAGGTCAGGTTTGGTGAGAACTGCTCGGTTACCGGAATACGCGCGCGGTATTGGGTGTCGCTGAGTTTTTCCAGTTTCAGCCAGTCGCCGCCTTTGGACAGCAACGCGGTGGCCTCGACCGAATCACGCTCCAGGGTCAGCAGGGCATCGCCTACCGGCTCGGGGAAGGTGATCAGCGCCAAGGCTTCGTCGCCGGCTTTGTATTCCTGCTTGTCGAGCACGATCTCGATGGTGCCGGCTACCGCTTTAACGCCCTCGCCGCTGACCGAGTGGCCGGTGGCGCCAAGAATCAAGCCGTGGTCGTCTTTGATGGTGATGCTGTAGGAACCGGGGCGGTCAAAGCTCAGGTCAAAACCCGTGGCATCGGCGGCCAGGCTACCGTCTTCTTTGCTCTGGTCTTCCAGACGCACGCAGGCTTGTGGCTTTCTTTTTTCTGCCCGGCCGCGGTTTCGCTGGCGTAGCTGAAATGCACCTTTTCCTTGGCGGCGCTAAAGCGTTGCGGCGCGCTCAGGCGATAACGGGCGGCGCCACGTTCGATGAGGATTTCTTTGCTGGTTTTAACCCGGTACGCGGCGCCATCGCTGGCGAACACGGTGAGCAGGTAACGGCTGGGCTTATCGGCGGCCGGCAGTTTTAGTTCGGCACGGCCTGCGCTGTCGGTGGTGAGTTCGGCAGTGGCGAGTTCCACCGGGAACTGGCCGAGGTACTGCAGCTCGTTGTCGATCATCGACAGCTGCTGGGCACGCAGGGTCAGTTGCACTTTGGCGTCTTTAACTGGCTTGCCGTCAGGGTAAACCAGCACCAGATTGCCCTTCACTTCTTCGCCGGTGCGGAAGTCTGGTTTGGCCAGATCCAGGGCAATTTCAAAGTGCGGCTTGATGTAGTCGGCAACCCGGAAGGCGCTGCTGTATTGCTGGTCGCGGTAGGCGAAGCGCAGTTCGTAACCGCCGGCTACGGCGTTGTCTGGCAACTGGAAGCGGCCTTGGCTACCGGCTTTGCTGTCCATGTTCAGGTCGAGGGTTTGCAGGGCGGTGCCGTTGGCATCCAGCACGCTCAGTTTCACCGGAGCGCTGGTGGGCGCTACCGAGTCGCGGGCATTTTTAAACTCACGGCCGAGAATTTTCACTTCCACCCAATCGCCAGGGCGATACAGCGGGCGGTCGGTAAAGGCATAGAGCTTGGTGTCGTAGATCTCGCTGTCGTAGTAGAAGTTTTCCGAGACGAACACGCCGCCTTCGCTGTCTTCACCCAGCACATAGGAACGCTCGGGGCTGGCGTGTTTCAGGCGCAGCAAACCCTGCTCGTCGGTGGTGCCACTGCTCAATACACCCAGGCCATCGCTCCACAACACCTTGGCGTTGGGTACTACGTTGCCTTCGTGTTTACGTGCGGTCCACACCAGCAGTTGGTCGCCGGCAATCTTGCTCACAGCCACGGTGTTGGAGACAAAGACCATGGTGGTGGCGCGGTATTTACCCACCAGCGCTTCAACCAGATACAAACCCGGTTTTAGCTTGCCCAGCGGCACATAGACGTTGCCTGGGTTAACGGTGACAAAGTCGCTCGACGAGCCGGCCAGCTCGGCTGAATGGCTTTGGCATCCCACAGCGGATAGCGGAATTGCGCCACCAGCGGCAGGCCTTTCATAGGGGCAAATTGTGGCGCGTTTTCGTACTGGGTCGGGGTGGCGATCGCCGTGCCCATCTTCAGTTCCGGCGCTTCCTCGGTGACGTTTTTACGCGACTCGTACGAGAACGCGCGCTGCATGACCCGGCGGGATTTGCGGTACCAGTTGTCCCACAGGTACGACAGGGTGTTAGACAAGCCTTCACCCTTGAACTGACCTTCGGCCACCACGCGGTGCAGGTTCTTCTGACGCTTAAGGAATTCCAGCGGCTGGTCGATGCGGTACACGCGCATATCCACGCCGCCGTAGGCTTCCATGCTGTAACGACGGTAATCGCGGCCGGGCGCTTCAAGGCGCACCTTGGCCACTTCGTCGGTGGCAAAACTGCTATCGGCAAGGAGGAAGAACGACTCGCCGGCCAGCGGCGTATAGCCGCTGGCGTTCACGCTGTCTTCGGCGTGCAGGCTGGTCAGCGGCAATAACACGCTGGCCACTAGGGCCAAGCCCACGCGAACCACAGTCTTTGAAAGCGTAGCGAGCGAAGGTATGGCAAGGCAAAAACGGGCGAAAAAGCGCAGTTGGCTTAATGCCAATGAGCATTTTGAGCCTGTTTTTAACGCC
>LNAP01001086.1_pt1 | contig 29402 bp, 28 predicted proteins | sample 602601 | NCBI WGS metagenome assembly LNAP01 (sample SAMN02440304, study PRJNA202911) | soil metagenome | biome: Subtropical and temperate rainforests or woodlands; isolation source: soil samples (1 kg each in a 20% v/v slurry with milli Q water) were... ... | reverse complement strand
GCTACAATTTTCTTAGTGAATGGTACATAAGTATCTTGCACTGCGACATCCAGCTCCACATCTGTAGTGAACACTACATATCTGGAGCGCGCAAATGCACCCCGCCCGAAATACCTCCCGCACCGGCCGTTTCCGCCACCTTCTTGGCGGCGTTGCCATCGTCGCTACCCTCGCCGTGGCCGGCGCGATTGCGACCGGTCACTATCTTCATGCCGCCCAGGCAACCGCAACGGCCGCCGCGGCTGAACAGGCGGTGCCCGTCACCATCGCCATGATCGAGCCGCGGCAGACCGCACTGTGGGACGACTTCTCCGGCCGATTGGAAGCCATCAACCGTGTCGAGCTCCGCCCGCGCGTTGCCGGTGCGATCCTTGCGACGGAGTTCACCGAAGGCGCGCTGGTGAAGGCCGGCGACGTCCTCTTCAAGATCGATCCGGCGCCCTACGCGGCCGAGGTCGACAAGGCCAACGCCCAGCTCGAGGCGGCAAAGGCGCGCGTGGTGTTCACCACCAGCGAGGTCGAACGCGGCGCGCAGCTGGTCGGCAACGCCGTCGTGACACGCCGCGATTTCGACCAGCGCGAGAACGCCAACCGCGAAGCGATCGCCAACGTGAAGGCGGCCGAGGCAACGCTCCAGACGGCAAAGCTCAATCTCGACTACACCGAGGTGCGCGCGCCGGTGGACGGCCGCGTCGGCAAGATCGAAATCACCGTCGGCAATCTCGTCGCCGCCGGCACTGCCTCCCCGGTGCTGACCTCGCTGGTCTCGGTCAATCCGATCTATGCGTCCTTCGATGCCGATGAAGAGGTCGTGCTGCGTGCGTTGAACTCGATCGCCGATAGCTCCGGCCAGCGCGGCAAGCTCGACCAGATCCCCGTGGAGATGGCGACCTCCGGCGGCTTCTCGGCGAAAGGCCACATCCAGCTCATCGACAACCAGGTCAACGGCCAGAGCGGCACCATCCGGGTGCGCGCGGTGTTCAAGAACGAGGACGGGCGTCTGATCCCCGGCCAGTTCGCCCGCGTGCGCATGGGCCAGCCGAAGCAGCAGACGCTCGTGATGATCGACGAGCGCGCGATCGGCACCGACCAGGACAAGAAGTTCGTGATGGCGGTCGGCGACGACAGCCGCGCGGTGTACCGGCCGATCACGCTCGGCGGCGCGGTCGACGGGCTTCGTGTCGTCACCTCGGGCCTGAAGTCCGGCGATCGCATCGTCGTCAACGGCCTGCAGCGCGTGCGCCCGGGCGCCCTCCTCAAGACGGAGGTCGCGGCGATGGGCGCGCGTGGGCAGCAAGCAGCCTCCAACCACAGTAACCAGGACGTGGTGCAACGCTAGTTACCTCGTTCCGGGGCGCGCGGGCAGCCTGCCCCGGAACTCGAAATCATAGAACGACCAGCACTTAGAACGACCAAGACATCCCACCTCGATTCCGGTTCGCGGGCGCTCCCGCGACGGAGTCACGGGAGAGCTGTCTCCGGCGCAGGGGCAAGGCCATGAATCTCTCGAAATTCTTCATCGATCGTCCGATTTTTGCCGGCGTGCTGTCGGTCCTGATTTTCCTTGCCGGCCTGATCTCGCTGTTCGCGATGCCGATCTCGGAATATCCGGACGTGGTGCCGCCCTCCGTCGTGGTGCGCGCGACATATCCCGGCGCCAATCCCAAGGTGATCGCGGAAACGGTCGCGACCCCGATCGAGGAGCAGATCAACGGCGTCGAGAACATGCTGTACATGTCGAGCCAGGCCACAACCGACGGCGCGATGACGCTGACGGTGACGTTCCGGCTCGGCACCGACCCGGACAAGGCGACGCAGCTGGTGCAGAACCGCGTGCAGCAGGCTGAGCCGCGCCTGCCGGCCGTGGTGCGCCAGCTCGGCATCATCACCAAGAAGTCGTCGCCCGACCTCACCATGGTGGTGCATCTGTTGTCGCCGAACGGCCGCTACGACATGACGTATTTGCGCAACTATGCGGTGCTCAACGTCAAGGATCGCCTCGCGCGGATCGACGGCGTCGGCGACGTCCAGCTCTACGGCGCCGGCGACTATTCGATGCGGGTCTGGGTCGATCCGCAGAAGGCCGCCGAGCATAGCCTGACCGCGAGCGATATCGTCAAGGCGATCCAGGCACAGAACGTCGAGGCCGCCGCCGGCGTCGTCGGCTCCTCCCCCAACGTCAGCGGCATCGACCTGCAGCTGTCCGTCAACGCGGAAGGCCGGCTCGCCACCGAGGAACAGTTCGGCGACATCGTGGTCAAGACCGGAACACGCGGCGAAGTCGTTCGCCTGCGTGACGTCGCGCGCATCGAGCTCGGCGCCTCCGAATACGGGCTGCGCTCGCTGCTCGACAACAAGCAGGCGGTGGCGATACCGATCTTCCAGGCGCCCGGCTCCAACGCGCTGCAGATTTCCGACAACGTCCGCGCCACCATGGCCGAGATCAAGAAGAACATGCCCGAAGGCGTGTCCTACCAGATCGTCTACGACCCCACCCAGTTCGTCCGCTCCTCGATCGAGGCCGTGATTCACACACTGCTGGAGGCGATCGCGCTGGTGGTGCTGGTGGTGATCCTGTTCCTGCAGACCTGGCGGGCCTCGATCATCCCGCTGCTGGCGGTGCCGGTGTCGATCGTCGGCACGTTTGCCGTGATGCACGTGTTCGGCTTCTCCATCAATGCGCTGAGCCTGTTCGGCCTCGTGCTCGCGATCGGCATCGTCGTCGACGACGCCATCGTCGTGGTCGAGAATGTCGAGCGCAATATCGAATCCGGGCTGTCGCCGCGCGACGCCACCTATCAGGCGATGCGGGAGGTCTCGGGGCCGATCATCGCGATCGCCATGGTGCTGATCGCGGTGTTCGTGCCGCTCGCCTTCATCTCCGGCCTCACCGGACAATTCTACAAGCAGTTCGCGCTGACGATCGCGATCTCGACCGTGATCTCCGCCGTCAACTCGCTGACGCTGTCGCCGGCGCTCTCGGCGCTGCTCCTCAAGGGCCACAACGAGCCGAAGGACCGGCTGACGCTGATCATGGAAAAGGGCCTTGGCTGGTTCTTCCGCGGCTTCAACAAGGCTTTCACGCGCTCCTCCGAGAACTACAGCGGCAGCGTCACCAAGGTGATCTCAGGCAAGGCCGCCGTCATGGGCCTCTACGTGGTGCTCGTCGGGGTCACTGCCCTGCTCTTCCAGCAGGTGCCCGGTGGATTCGTGCCGGGCCAGGACAAGCAATATCTGGTCGGCTTCGCCCGCCTGCCGGACGGCGCGGCGCTCGACCGCTCCGAAGAGGTGATCCGCAAGATGAGCGACATCGCGCTGACCCAGCCCGGTGTCGAGAGTTCGGTGGCCTTTCCCGGCCTGTCGATCTCCGGTTTCACCAACTCGTCCAATGCCGGCATCGTGTTCTCGACATTAAAGCCATTCGACGAGCGCAAGGGGCCGGCGCTGAGCGGGAATGCAATCGCAGCCGATCTCAACAAGAAGTACGCCGGCATCCAGGAAGCCTTCATCGCCATGTTCCCGCCGCCGCCGGTCAATGGCCTCGGCACCATCGGCGGCTTCAAGCTGCAGATCGAGGACCGCGCCGGCCTCGGCTACGAGGCCTTGAACGAAGCGACCAATGCGTTCATGGCGGCGATGCAGAAGGCGCCGGAGATCGCCGGCGCGTTCTCGAGCTTCCAGGTCAACGTGCCCCAGCTCTTCGCCGACATCGACCGCACCAAGGCGCTGCAGCTCGGCGTCCCCGTGACGGAGGTGTTCAACACGCTCCAGATCTATCTCGGCTCCTACTACGTCAACGACTTCAACAAGTTTGGCCGAACCTATTCGGTCCGCGTCCAGGCCGATGCGCCGTTCCGCGCGCGCGCGGACGACATCCGGCAGCTGAAGGTGCGCTCGTCGTCCGGCGACATGGTGCCCTTGTCGGCGCTGCTCAAGATCCGCCAGAGCGCGGGGCCGGAGCGCGCGATCCGCTACAACGGTTTTCTGTCGTCCGACATCAACGCCGCCGCCGCGCCCGGCTTCTCGTCGGGCCAGGCGCAGGAGGCTGCAACGCGAATCGCGGCGGAGACGTTGCCACCCGGCTTTGCCTTCGAATGGACCGACCTGACCTATCAGGAGTTCATCGCCGGCAATTCCGGCCTCTGGGTATTCCCGCTGGCGATCCTGCTGGTGTTCCTCGTGCTGGCTGCGCTCTACGAGAGCCTGACGTTGCCGCTCTCGATCATCATGATCGTGCCGATGGGCCTGCTCGCCGCCATGTTCGGCGTCTGGATATCCAAGGGAGACAACAACGTCTTCACCCAGATCGGCCTGATCGTCCTCGTGGGACTTTCGGCCAAGAACGCGATCCTGATCGTCGAATTCGCACGCGAGCTCGAATTCGCCGGCCGCACGCCGATCCGGGCCGCGATCGAGGCGAGCCGGCTGCGGCTGCGCCCGATCCTGATGACGTCGATGGCGTTCATCATGGGCGTGCTGCCGCTGGTGCTCTCGACCGGCGCAGGCTCGGAGATGCGGCGCGCCATGGGCGTTGCCGTGTTCTCCGGCATGATCGGCGTCACCGTGTTCGGCCTGTTCCTGACGCCGGTGTTTTACGTGCTGCTGCGGGCCGTCACCGGCAACAAGCCGCTGGTGCATCACGGCAGCGGCTCCAGTGTGGCTCCGGTGCAGGGTCTCCATCACGAAGGCGCAAGCCACTAGAGCAGGGATACCCCCGAGATCAGCAACAGAACGAGCACGGTCTTGCGAAAGACCGTCTCGTTGACGCGGTGAAAGGCGATCACGCCGAGCGCCGAACCGGCAAACAACGCCGGCAGGCTGACCGCGAGATCGACGAAGACCTTCGACGACAGATCCTGATGTCCAACCAGCAGCGCGATCGCGAAGATCTGCATCGCGGCGATGAAGGGCTGCACGAGGCCGCGCTGCTCGCTCTTCGGCATGCCGCGCATATCGCACCAGATCGTCGGGATTGCGCCCGGCATCGCCGTCAGCCCGCCGACGAGCCCTCCGCCGAAGCCGATCAGCGCGACCCAGTGCCGGCCGACCGCGTCACCGGCGGTCATCAGCGTCGGGCGCAGCAGCATGTAGGCCGCATAGAGCGCGACGATGATGCCGAAGCCGCGCCTGAGCAGATGCGTATCCGCGCTCTGCAGCAGCGACACCGCGATGGGAACGCCGATCAATCCGCCGACGATCAGCAGCAGACTACGCTCCCAGCGGATGCTGCGCCGGAGCGCCCAGAGATTGGTTGCCTGCACGCCGATGCTGCACGCCATCATCAACGGCACAGCTTCGAGCGGCTGAAACACCCGCAGCAGGATCGCGCCCGCGACGGCCGAAAACGCGAAACCCGACAGCCCCGAAACGAAGGCGCCGGCGAACACGGCAACGCTGAGCAAAATCAGAGTCGTGACATCAGGCACGGACCACCCTCCAGTCAATCATAGGGACTCTGCGGAGCGGCAGCATCCGGGCCATCGGTCCAGGCGGACGCCTCGCGTGGAAACGACATTTGCATGGCATGAGCGTGGGATCGTTCCAGAAGCGCCAGCCCGACCAGCTGAAGCGCGACGAGCGCCGTCAGCGCGATCGCGACGATGTTGAAATTACGCGCGCTCGCAGGCCGGCTCGCCGGCGGCGCGCTCGCGCGCATCAGATCCGTGGGCATTTCCTGAAATATCCTCTTGCTTGCTGAGCGGAGTGATTTCGTTCAAAGGCAATGTTTCGCCGGGCTGGGCCAGCAAATGGTGATAGCGCTGCAATGCGCGCCGCGCCTCGATCTTGCGCTGCTCGCGGAACACGGCGCCGACGCGAGCGACGATGTCGCGGAACTTGTCGGCCATCGCAAGTGACGTCCTTCGCATGACGATCTCCTCTCAACCCGAGCGAGAGAATGATGGGATTCACTCAGCCTGCTGTGAGTTGCTTCACAAAGAAGTCTGATACGTCGAAAGAAATCGCGTGACTCGTCTGTAGAAGAGAGCGAAAAAAATCGCGTCATTCGATCGAATGACGCGCGATAACTTTCAAATGATGTCTCTGTTTGAACCTGTTCGCGAGCTGCCGCGAAGATTCACGCGGCGCGCGTGCGCGTCAGTGCAGCAGCGGATTGGAGAATCCCGCCGCCAGCTTGACGAGATCCGCCTGACGGGACACGCCGGTCTTGGCGAAGACACGGTGCAGATGCGTCTTCACGGTCGTCTCGGCGACCCCCATTGCGACCGCGGTCTCCGGCACACCGCCGACCTCGACGATCGATTGCAGGACCCTCAGTTCCGCCGGCGTCAGTTCGAAGGTGCGGTCGATCAGGCCGGCACTGGAGCGACTGTCGAGCTCCGCTTTCCAGACCAGCAAGGCTCCGACGGCCGAGCTGCGCTCGGTCGCCCCATCGCGCAGCAGCGAGGGCAGCGCAATCACGTGCGCCACGTAGTGCGAACCGTCATGCGACGTCAGAGAGATCTTTCGACCATCGGCGGCGGCCATCGCGACCTGGCCCGGATCACGAAAGATATTGCGCAGGGCCAGATTGGCCTCGGAGGATCTCGTCACCAGCCGACCGGAGATCGAGCGAAGGACGTCGTCCGCCGCCAGGATCGTCTCGGCCGCCGGATTGCTGTGGACGATCTGGCAGGCTGCATCGAGCAGGATGACGCCGGCATTCAGACGATCCACGACGTCGGCCAGCGCGCTCGCGCGTTGCTGCTTCCGTTCGATCGCGCGGTTGATCATCAGCGCCCGGCTCGCATGCGGCACCAGGAACTGCATGCGCGCGCGCTGCTCGGCGTCGAGCATTTCCCTGCCCGGGATGACGGTGAGCAGCATCGGACACGGCGAGTTCGACTGCTCCAGCACCACGTTGGCGACGTCGATGCAGCCCTGCGGGCGCAGCCATTCCTGATAGAAGCGCCCGCGGCGGTATTCGTCGAAATTCACGAGGTCCGGAATGTTGCGCACCTCGCCGTAACGGGGAAGCCGGGCGAGTGGATTATGCCGGGAGTAGGTTTCGGAATAGAGCTTGATATAGTGAGGATCGACGCCGCAATAATAGTGCGTCGCACCGGATTTGCTGACCGTATCCTTCGAAATTAAGCCGCAGGCCTGGCTGCCGATGAACGCATTGAGCATGACGACGACGTCGCTCCACAACTCCGGGTGAAGTCCTGCATCATAGATGCTCTCGATCAGCTCGGAATGTCCTAGAGGTCGGGGCATCGGAAGAGCCAATGGTCACATGCGGAGATTTGCGGAATGGTGTTCGTGCCTTGCGGCTCCTGTGAGTCTGTCGCGAGAGCAAAAGGTTCAACGCCGACGCGATCTGTCAGTGGACGAGCGGATTGGCAAATCCCGCTGCGAGCTTCACGAGATCGGCCTGCCGGGACACGCCGGTCTTGGCGAAGACGCGATGCAGATGCGTTTTGACGGTCGTCTCGGCGATACCGAGCGCCGCCGCCGTTTCCGGGACGCCGCCGACCTCCACGATCGACAGGAACACGCGAAGCTCCGCCGGCGTCAGCTCGAACGTTCGCGCGATCAATTCGCCACAGGATTGTCCACCGAGCGACACCTTGCGCACAAGCAGCGCACCGGCGGCATCGACCACGCGCTCGCTGCCATGGCGCAGCAGGGACGACAGCGGCAGCATGTGAGCGACGTAGCGCTCGCCGGTGGCAGACAACAGCGGAATCGCATGGCCGCCTCCGGCAAGCGATGCGCCGTCACGGCAGCCCGCGAATGCCTTGCGCAGGGTCTGATTGGCTTCAGTGCTGCTGGTCACGAATTGCCCGGCGACGGACCGCACCACGTCGTCGGCCGCGAGCAGGATCTGACCGGCCGAATTCGCGTGCACCAGGCGGCAGAAGCCGTCGAGCAGGAAGATCCCGACCGTCAGATTGTCGAGCACGTCCGCCAGTGCCGTCGCCAGCGTCAGTTGCGCAGTCATGGCGCGGTTGACCAGCAGCGCGCGGCTGGCGTGCGGCACCAGCAGCGACAAGCGCTGCTTCATGCCCCGATCGACCATGCGGCGGCCCGACAGCACGGTCATCATCACCGGGCAGCTCGCGTTCGACATCTCGAGCACGACATTGGCCGCATCGCGGCATCCCTGCGGCTGCATCCATTCCTGGTAGAAGCGTCCGCGCCGGTACTCATCGAAATTGACGAGATCCGGAATGCTGACAATCCGGCCTTGTGGCGGCAGGACCGTGAGCGGATCGAATTTCGCATGGGTCTCGGAATAGAGCTGGATGTAGTGCGGGTCGGCTCCGCAATAGTAGTGCGTGACACCGGATTTGCTGATCGCATCCTTCGAGAACAGACCGCAGGCCTGGCCGCCGACGAAATCCCGGATGCCGGCCACCACATCATTCCACAGCGAAGGATCGAGCCCGGCATCGTAGATGGACTCGACGAGAGCTGGCAGCTTTTGCGATCCGTGCATGGCTCAATATGGCACTGAATGATCAATGCCGAGGAGCATAACACAACCGCGGCAAGCGGCATCCTCCGATCGGAGGAGAAGCGCCGGCCGGGCGGATGGAGCCCGGCCGGCGGCATCGCGTTCGAGCCGCCAGGGCTGATGCCGGCTCAGAACGCGACGCGAACGCCGCCCTTGGCCGTGCCGGTCCGGCTCTGGTCGGACATCATCATGCCCTCCACGGCGCCGAACACCGACACGTTGCGGCTGGTGCGATAGTCGAAGCCGAGCCCGGCCACCGCGCCGACGGTGCTGCGGCTGCCGGGCGTCACGAAGGACAGGTTTTGGCCGATCAGCACCGTGTTGATGGTGGTGTCGCCAACGCGCTGGAGCGCGATGACGCCGCCATGGACGTTGGCCTTGAGCTCGCCGCCGGCGAAACTCGTCACCCGCGAGAGATCGACCTCGCCCCGCTCCTCGAAATCCTGCAGCGTGCGGCCGCCGACCGAGAGCGACTGCGCCGAACCCGTCTCGCTATAGCCGTCGAACCGGCCGGCGACATAGCGCAACCGCGCCGTCGGCGTCAGCACATAACCATTGCCGATGTTGAGCCTGTAGCCGTAGGCGACCTCCGGGCTGACGTACCAGCCGCTGTAACTCGCCGTCGCCGTCTCCATGCCTCCAACGGCGGCGTTGTTCAGCACCCGGCGGCGCGACCTGTTGTCGGCATTGCCGCCCTGAAAGGTGAAGTCGAAGAATTGCGAGGCCCATTCGAAACGGCTGTACACACCCGCGAACACGTAATTGGTGTCGACCGATTGCGAATTGAGATCGACCGAGAGGCCGCCCTGCCCGCCGCCGAGGAAGGCGCCGACGAGCCAGTTCGGTTGCACCTTGCGATCGATGCCAATCGCGCCGCCCCAAGCCGTCGAGGTTGCGCGGAGGGTCGCGGCGGTCTCGTCCTGGATGCGCTGGCCGCCAAAGCTGTTGGCCCAGACCGTGATCGGCGCCGGATCGGTCCAGAGGCTGCGCGGCGCCTTGGCGAAGGGACCGGCCTGCGCCGTCTCCGGCGCGTAGGCCATCGCCATCATGTTGCCGCCGGCCGGACCGGCGCCGCCGTTTAGACGTCCCTGCACCAGCGAGGAGGCGCCGCCGGTGAAGTCCATCAGCGTGCGGTCGGTCTGCGCCAGCGCAGTCGGATCGAGCGTCGCGAGCGTGTCGCCGGCAAACACCTTCGGGCCAACGAAGCCCCCGCCTCCGGTGTTGGTGTTGATGACGCCCTCGAAGTTGACAAAGGTCGGGAGCTGAATGGTCGTCAGCGACGACACCCGGCTGCTCAGTGGAACGAAATTGACGTTGACGACATCATGGCCGAAGCCGAAATCGACCACACCGTTGATCTTCGAGCCCGGCAGCAGCGTCAGCGTGTCGGCCTTGCCGGAAAGCTTAATCGCGACCCCGCCGGCGCCAGTGATGGTGCCGGAGTTCGTGATGTTCGATCCATCGGCCGATTCGATGCCGATCCGGCCGATGATCATGCCGGAATTGGCGACGTTCGCCTGGGTCGTCAGAATGCCATGACCATTGACGGTCGAGCCCTGAAGCAGGCCTGTATTCGTCACATTGGCAATGTTGGCGTTGACGGCGGCGCTCTGCCCGATGATCGATCCGGAATTATTGACGTTGCCGAAGATCGCATTGACGCCGCGGTCTGCCGTGACGGTTCCGGAATTATAGAGGTTCACCGTGATGCCGCTCATGCCGAAGCCGGTCGTCGTCGCAATCCGTCCGGCATTGGTTACGTTGACCGTCGTGGCGAAGATGACGGTCGAGCCGCTGGTGATCGTGCCGCTGTTCAGGACGTTAGCCGCACCGTTTCTCGCGTTGACGCTGGACTGGGTTCCGCTGATCGTGCCGCTGTTACGCACGATGACATCTCCGGTGTCCGCAACGACGGCAACGCCCATGCTACCGTCGGCACTGATCGTTCCGGCATTATCGATGACGGCGGAGGTAGCGGCGAAAACCGCATTGTTGTCGGCGATCACGGTGCCGCTCGCGAGGTTCGTCAGATTGATGTTTTTCGCTGTTATCCCGGCTTCGTGGCCGGAAATCGTGCCGGCATTATTTACTGTCGCCAGACGGTCGGAGAAGATCGCGGCCCCGGAAATTCGGGTCTGCGTGATCAGGCCTGTGCTGAGATTGGTGATGGTTGCATTGCCGCTTGTGTCGACGGCCCTGTCCTCGCCCCTGATCGTGCCGGCATTGCTGAGAACGATTGTCGTCGGCGTAATGGCGTTGAAGCCGGCAATCGTTGCTCCTTCCAGGTTGGTGATCGTCATGTCGCCGCCGGTAATACCCGCCGCATTCGTCCCACTGATCGTGCCCGCATTGGTGAAAACGCTGTTGACCCCAACCTTGAAGCCGAAGTCGCTGCCGCTGACGGTCACACCCGCGCGGATGTCATAGGAGTTATTGTCATCGCCGCTCGTCCCGTAGCCGGTACCGCTGCCCTGCTGGGTGTCCGTGTCACTCGCGCACACCACCGTCGCGTTGCTGACTGGCGCGGTCGGGGTACAGGCGGCCATGGCGGGCTCGCTTGTAAACACCGCGACGACCAGCGCGGCTGGCATCAATAGCCACAGCGATCGCAAAGCCAAACGCCATCGTGCGACGCTGCCCGCATCCGACACAATCATTCCCAGTCCCTCAAAGCTATTTCGTCGCTCGCCTCCTGCGATCGAAGGAGGATGATTCCAGCGAATCTGAATTCACGGACGCCAAGGTAGAAAGGAGCGACGCCTTCGACTTGGACGGATACGTCCGGAGCTCGGCCTGGAACGAACCGACGCGGTTTGGCGAAGCACTGATGCAAAGGTGCGACACCTCCGAAAGAACTACGGCTGGTCCCAGCCGGCCCTTTCCCCGCTCTCCGCCCAGACCGGCGCGCGATAGATTTCGCGGCCGCTCTTGTCCCTGACGCGGATCCAGGCGTTGCGATCGCGCAGATCGTCACGCCAGACGAAAAGATGATTTGCCATCTCGTTGGCCACCACGACTGTGGCTTCCGTCGATTCGAACACCATGCCGCCGGGATCGATCTTCACGATGTTGCCGACCAGAAGGTCGAAGAAGAAACGGTGCATTCAATACTCCGGCTGCTGATGCCGCACGCAACGCTGGGGGCAAAGCTTCGCAATCAGGGATCATGTCGGATCCCCGTCTGCTGGTTGAAATCGGCAGTTGGCAGAAATTCAGTCGCGACAGCTACGGCATCTCGCCGCTCCTGACGTCGCTCGGCGTCGCATTATAAGTCCGCCGGAAACAGCGGTTGAAATAAGAGAGATCGCCGAAGCCGACGTCGTAGGCGATCGAGCTCACCGTTCGCCCGGCGTGTCCGGGTTCCCGCAGCATGCGATGCGCGCGCTTGACGCGCTGTTCGATCAGGAAGGAGGAGAACGTCTTTCCGTCAGCCTCGAACAGGCGCTGGAGATAGCGCGGCGTCACGCCAAGCTCCTGGGCGACCGAGGCCACCGACAGATCCTGCCGCCAGCAATTGTTGGCGATGGAGACTTTCGCCTTCTGGAGCCGGGCCGCCTTCACGCCGCGCCGGCCGGCCAGCTCTCGCGTCTCACCGGTCGCACCGAGCGCGAGCGCCAGAAGATCATGCAGATGCCCGACCCCGAGCTTCCGGACCTCAGGTATCGCGAACGCATTCTCCCGCACCAGCGTCACCGCGTAATCAACCAGCAGCCCGAGTCCGGTGGAGCTTCCCGGCATGACGCGCATCACGGCATCATCGACGTCCACGATCATCGGCGCCAGTACGCGCCTCGGCACCCGCAGCGAGAAGCCGATCCCCAGCTTCAGCCGCTCGAACGTCGTGACGTCCTCCGCGCTCGTCAGGACCGCTTCCCCTGCATGGAGCTGCAGATCGTGTCCTCGCTCGGATATCCCGAGAACGCCGGACCTGTTCACGATCAGGGCAAGACTGTCGTCGCCATCGGCCACCAGTTGCTTGGTGCGAATGACCCGCGCTCCGTACAGTCCCCCAATCAATAACTGGGCTTCCGGCAGGACGTGGGACGTGAAGCTCGCCGCCGCCGGCTTTCCTTCCCTTGCCTCGACTTCTGCCTTCAGCACCCCGCGACAATAGAAATCGCGAAGCACAGAGATGCGGTCACCTTCGGGAATTTCGTTGGTCGAAACGTTCAGAACGGAAAAATCAACCATGCTGCTCACTGCAATCTCTCCAACCGACGAGCAGGCCGGCCATACGCTGTCGTTTCCTCACACGCGCGTTCGATGCCATCGCGGCATGTTGGTGCGGCGGGCGCTGCTCTTCTTTTCAGAAGCGCGATATACGAAAGTCTCGAATGGCTGGCGTCCTGCGTTCGGAGGACCAGCGGGCCCGGCCCATCACAATGGATTGAGAAACGCAGCGCGTAACATCGAGGCAGGACAAAACGTATTACGTGGCCCTGTCATCGCCGCTCGTCCGTCGCGCGAACGGCACGGCAAAGCCGGCGGCGATCTTCACCAGATCGGCCTGCCTGCCGGCGCCTGTCTTCTCGAACAGGCGGCCGAGATGCGTCTTCACCGTCGTCTCGGCGATGCCGAGTTTTGCGGCGATGTCGGGAACACCGCCGAGCTCGACGATTGCCATGAGCACGCGCAATTCGGACGGCGTCAGTCTGAAGGCTGCTGCAATCGCATCGGCCGCGAGCAACGGCAGCATCGAAGCTCTTTGAACGAAGAGCACCGTGGCTGCGATGTCCCGCGGCAGGCTGCGATCCCGCTTCAGCGGAAAGGCATGGAGCAGATGATGTTGCCCATCGGCCGACGTCGCAAGTTCGATCTGACGACGAGCAGCGGAATCTGTGCCGTGATCGAATTCGCATAGGCCGCGGAATATTTTGTCGGCCTGGGTGTTGCGGGCCACGATCCGGTCGCCGACCATCGCAAACAAATTCGCGTCGGCGAACAACTGGCGGCATGCCGCGTTGGCATGCACGACCCGGCCGTCGGCGTCGAGCAGGCAAATCGCCATGTTCAATCCGTCGAGAACGTCGGCCAAGTCGTCGACTGTATGGGAGCGTGCCCTGATCTGCCGGCCCATGAGCTGCGACCGCTGGATGTGCGGAGCGAGCAGCCGCATGCGTTCGCGCATCGCCTCGTCGACGGTTCCGCGGGAGCGATGACGCAGCACCTGCAGGATCGTGGTGCGGGCCGCCGTCTTCTCGAGCCCGACCGTCGCAAGATCTATCGCCCCTTGCGGCTCCACCCACTCGCGATGGAAGCTCGTCTCGATGAAATCGGCATGGGACATGATGTCGGTCACGCCGATCGTCCGTTCGGGCGCGAGGGTGAGATGACGGTCGAGCAAAGGATCGAGCTCCACATACCGGTCGCGATAAAGCTGACGGAAGCGGGCGTCGGTTCCAAAATGCTGGTGAATCTCGATCGAAAGCCGCGCTGAATCCCTGGACAGGATCATCGCGGCGCAACCGCCGACGAACTGCGAAATCTGTTCCAACGCGCCGCTGCGCAACGCGGGGTCAATCGCCGCGTCGTAGATCTCGCCGATGAGAGAAGAGAACCGATTTGCCCGATGGATCGTCATAGGACGGACGACGCCATCTGTTGGCGGCCCGTCCGAGACGGTGTGCTCGCGATCCGGGAGCTGACGTAGAAGACGGGCCGGTCAATTGCCGCCTTCGACGAGAAAAAAACGTTGCAGCCGGATGCTGGAATCTCGAACATCGTCCTTGCGTAACGTCAACCGCAGGGTGCGGCTTGGACGGTTTCGCCAAAGACTAGGATAAATGCGAACAGCGCGCGGACTCTGTGCGAGGAGTCACGTCCGGTTTCGCTGCCACCCACTTCATCGCCGACATCCTGTCGGCTTCACGACCGGCAGCGGCGATTTATTTCCGGTTCTCCTCGCAGAACTTCAACGCCGCCAGCGCTTCGCCGGCACGCGGGGTCTGCATCTCGATGCTGTCGTCGTCATCGTCCTCGAAATCGAGCGTCAGGCGCCTGGCCTTCGAGAGGCGGTCCATCATCGACTGGTCGTACTCGAAGATGCCGCGCACGGTGGTCTTGTCCATGACCTCCCACTTCGCCTTCTTCATGATGTCGGCGTCGTCGGTGCCGACATCGGCCCGGAGGATCTCGCCGACCTTGTCCCACTCCCAGCCGTCGTAGATCATCACGATCACGATCGCCTTGTCGGAATAGGTGATCACGATCACGTAGTCGCGGTTCTCGTCATCCTTGTCCTTGTAGCCACGACTCGCATTGCAATGCGTGTCCTGCGTGCGCTTTTCGATGGTCCAGTCGCCGACCTTGGATTGCTGCGCAAGTGCCGGCCCGGCGCCCAAGGCGCACGCGGTCAGCAAAGCGGCGAGATGGTATCGTTTCATGTCAGCCTCCAGCGCGTTCCCGGGCCGAGATGACCACCTCCGCGGGAGGGCCGCAAGGCTTACCTGGGCAGACCGGCGCCTGCGCCTAATCCCGCCGCGGCACGATCGCGATGGGGGTGAAGGTGTAAACCTCTTCGCCGCTCTGATTGAACATGGTCCATTTCACCAGCGCGATACCCTGCGGCTTCGACTTCGAGGGCGTCAGGCTCATGACCTCGCCGACCAGATGCAGGCGGTCATTGGGCCGCACCGGCATCGTCCACCGCAGGCCGTCGACGCCGGCGCCGATCAGCGGATGCGGGCCGAACGGGCGGGTCTGGATCGCGAGGTTCATGGCAATCGCAGCGGTGTGCCATCCCGATGCTGCAAGGCCCCTGAACAGGGTCGCCTTCGCCGCCTCGTGATCGAGATGCATCGGCTGCGGATCGAACTCGGCCGCGAAGCGCTTGATGTCGGCTTCGGTCACCATCACCTCGGGCGATTTGAACCGCATCCCAATGCTGAGATCGTCGAACCATTCCACCTGCGCCATGATTTTGTCCTGTAACGCGATTGATCGCCTCGCCGAAGACGCGGCTGAAGTCATTAACCAAGACTGGGAGTAGCTTCTCTGCAGCGCACAAACCAGCCCAGGGTTCCACGCGAAACCCCTTTCCCGGTGCGACGAAACACGCCTGAAACAGACGGCGGTCTAAGTAGTTGTCAAAATAAATACAGGGACGGCCACAATGCAATTCCTCCTCGACCTGATCTACGACTATTCCTGCTGCCGCAACCTCGTTGCCCATTCGCTGCGGGAGGACGAGCTATGATCGAGCTCATCTCGGGCGTGCTCGCCCTTTGCAGCATCGGTGTCTTCGCAGCCCATGCGCTGGATGCCTACCGCACCACTCATTACTGACCACCGCGCGGTTCACCGTTCAGCCGTTAGAAAGGCCGTCGGTAGAACTGCTCCGAATGCGCCGCCGGCGGAAAACGGTTGGCGAGCGCGAGCGCGCCTTTCTCGTCCGTTTCGAGCGCGATCTTCTGGGCCAGCATGACGTCGCCCGGCACCAGGAAGCCTGACGGGACGAAGCACCATCCCATCGTCGCCCGGCCTTCGCCGTCGATTTCGTGGACGTTGGCGGCCGTGCCGTAGTGAATACGGTAGGTCTTGCCGGTGTCGCTGCCGATGACGTCGAAATGCCTATGCTCTTCAAATTGTGCGCGTTGTGCGGGCGAAAGCCATTCGAAGAGCAGCCGGCGGCCACGCGCATCCGGCGTGTTCTCGCCGAAGAAGCGCCGATAGAGTTCACGTAGCGCATGCAAACGCGCACGCGCCGGCGCGCGGAGCCAAACCGCCGTCATCATGAGCAGCTCGGATCAACCGCCGACCAGGCGGGGATAGAACAGCGTTTCCTGCGCGGTCGGGTCGAACGATTTGACGCGAGTGACTTCGCCGGGTCCGTTGCGGAGGGCGGCGGTGAAGCCGGCTCCGGTCAGCTCCCGAAAGCGCCGTTCGGCTCGCGCCAGCGCTTCGGCATTGCCAGGATCAAACTCGTGGCGCGTATCGCCAGTCTGGTCCATCACGATCTGGGTTGCCATGTTGAGTCTCCTCATGCCCAGCCCTGAATCTGATCAAAGTAAACCTCGTGCCGTCGGTTCCTGATGGCAACAACTTTCTCGTGCCGGCGCATCACGCCTTGCTGAGCAGGAGCGTTTTCGAACGGAGTGGACGGGGTATTCGTCAGCGCGACGCCGCCGCTCCGCCCTCGTCGATCTGCCGGCCCATCAGCGCGATCGCCTTCTGATAGACGCCCGCGGCATTCCAGGCCTCGATGGCGGCGAAATTCGGCTCGCCCGGCTGGTATCCGGCTCCCGCGCGCCAGCCATGGGCTTTGAGGAAATTCGCCGTCGAGTTCAGGGCATTGGCGGCAACTTCGAGATTGCCGGTGCCATAGGCCAGGATGCTCTTGGGCATAAACTGGGTCTGGCCGACCTCGCCGTGCATCGAGCCGCGGGTCGCCCCCGACAGCGTGCCGCGGTCGACCAGCTTCAGGGCGGCGTAGAGCTGGTCGGTGAAGAATTCGGGGCGGCGGCAGTCATAGGCAAGGGTTGCGATCGACGACAGCATGTTCTGGTTGCCGCGCTGGCTGCCGAAACCGGTCTCCATGCCCCAGATCGCGAGCAGCGGCCCGGGCGGGACGCCGTAGCGCTGCTGGATGGAGGCGAACAAGGCCGCCTGCGACTGCTTGAGCTGGCGCCCCTTGGCGACGATGGTGGTGGCGCCGCGCTTGGCAAGGAACTGGTCGAGCGTCAGCTGGAAGCTGCGCTGGCCGCGGTCGGCCGCGATGGTGGCGCTGGCGTAGTTGGTCTGCATCAGCGCAGCGAGCGCGGTCTGGCCGATGCCCTTGCCCTGCGCCTCCGCGCTGAACTCGCGCTTCCAGGCCTCGAACCCCGCCGGCGAGCTGCCGCATTGCGCGGCCTCGACGGCCGAGGCCACGCATCCGAGCAGCGCAATCGCGCCGACAACCGCTCCCGCAACAGCCCTGCCCCTGATCATCCCACTCTCCCGTCCTGTACCGATCGGCGATCCTACCCGGAGGAAGGCGCCGACTCCATGGCTTGATCATAGGACAATTCGAGCCCTTCCAGATTGCCTTCCTTCCGCCATTTGCCGAGCAGCCGCAGGAACGCCATCGGGCCGCGCCAATATTGGCTGTTTCTTGCCGCGATTGGATCGAACACGCCCTCGTTGTTGTAGTAGCCGGGCGTGCATTCGGCGAGATAGGTCTGCCGCCCGATCGCGGCCTTGACGACCTCCTCGACCCAGGCGTTCTCGGCAGCGAGTGTCGGCTCCAGCGTTCGGGCTCTGCGCTTGCGCACTTCGGCGATCACATAGGCGATGTGCTGCGACTGCTCGTCGATGATGTGCGGGAAGTTGGCGCTCTGGCCGGCCTGCACCGTGACGATCAGGAAGCAGTTCGGGAAGCCGCGGCTGTAGAAGCCGTGCATCGTCTTGACGCCGCCCTGCCAGCGCTCGGACAGGCTCATGCCGTCGCGGCCGTAGACCTCGAAGCCCATGCGGCGGGCGTAGTCGGTGCCGACCTCGAAACCGCTGGCATAGATCAGGCAGTCGAGCTCGTAGGCCTTGCCGCCGGCCACGACGGCATTCTCCGTGATGCGCTCGACACCCTGTCCTTGGGTGTCGACCAGATGAACGTTCGGGCGATTGAAGGTGTCGAGATACTCGTCGTGGAAGCATGGCCGCTTGCAGAACGCCTTGTACCAGGGCTTGAGCGCGGCCGCGGTCGCCTTGTCCTTGACCACCGCATCGACGCGGGCGCGGATCTCCTCCATCTTGCGGTAGTCGGCCTGCTCGATGACCTTCAACGCCACTTCCATGGAGGTCACCGGCTGCGGCTGTCGGCGCGGCGCCAGCAGTATCTCGCCGAGCAGGCCGGTCCAGCCGTCCTGCACCAGGTCCCGTTCGAACGGCTCGCCTGATATCACCGCGGTGAAATTGTCCATGCGCTCGCGCTGCCAGCCGGGCTTGAGGCTCTGCGCCCAGTCCTGATCCGTCGACCGGTCGTCGCGCACGCCGATCGCGGACGGCGTGCGCTGGAAGACGTAGAGCTCCTTTGCCGATCGGCCGAGATGCGGCACGCATTGCACGGCGGTGGCGCCCGTGCCGATGATGCCGACGCGCTTGTCGGCAAGCCCGCTCAGACCACCATCCGCATTGCCGCCGGTGTAGCCGTAATCCCAACGGCTGGTATGAAAGCTGTGACCCCTGAAGGTCTCTATGCCGGGAATGCCCGGCAGCTTCGGCCGGCTGAGCGGACCTCCGGCGAGAATGACGAAGCGTGCGCGGATGTGATCGCCCCTGCTGGTCTCGACCAGCCAGCGCACCTCCTGCTCCTGCCACGTCATCCGCGAGATGACGGTCTGAAACAGCGCGCGATCGTAGAGGCCGAAGTGTCGGCCGATACGTCGGGAGTGCTCGTAGATCTCCGGCGCCCGGGCGTATTTGCGCACCGGCATGTAGCCGGTCTCTTCCAGCAGCGGCAGATAGATGTAGCTCTCGGTATCGCAGGCCGCGCCAGGATAGCGATTCCAGTACCAGGTGCCGCCGAAATCCGCACCCTTTTCCACGATGCGGAAATCATCAATGCCGGCCTCGCGCAAGCGCGCGCCACAGAGCAGCCCGCCAAAGCCGCCACCGACGACGAGCACTTCAGTTTCTTCGCTGACAGGTGCGCGCGTAAATCCGGGATCGGCCCAGGGATCGTCGAGGTAGCGGCCGAAATCGCCTGCTACTTCGACATACTGCGCCTTGCCCTCGGCACGCAGGCGGCGGTCGCGCTCGTCGCGATAGCGCGCGCGGAGTGCGTCAATGTCGACCGTAGATTCGCCGGCTGCACCGGTCTTGTGTCTTTCCGCTGACATTCATTTCCTCCACGGAGAGCGCTGCTTCGTCGGCAGCTCGGATCAGTTAGCCTCGAAAAAGTGACGCGTGCAATCGCGTCCAATGTTTTTTGCGTGAACGCCGCGTGCCGTTCCGCTAACCTTCCGCGCAAATCACAAGTGTACGCCACGCAACGACGTGGCTGTGGAGGGACCATGCAGGGATTGATGATGGATATGCCGCTCCTGATCAGCGGCTTGATCCAGTATGCCGCGGACTATCACGGCGAAGCCGAGATCGTCGCGCGCGAGATCGAGGGCGACATTCATCGCACCACCTATGCGGCCGCCCATCCGCGCATCAAGCGCATGGCGCTGGCGCTGAAACGGCTCGGCATGAACCCCGGCGACCGCGTCGGCACGCTGGCCTGGAACACCCACCGTCATTTCGAGATGTTCTATGCCGCGCCGGGCATGGGCTATGTGCTGCACACCGTCAACCCGCGGCTGTTTCCCGAGCAGCTCGTCTACATCATCAACCACGCCGAAGACCGCCTGCTGTTCATCGACCGCGCCACGCTGCCGATCGTCGAGGCGATCGCACCGCAGCTCAAGACGATCGAGGCCTATGTCGTGATGTCCTCGCGCGAGCGGATGCCGGAGACCAGGCTTGCCAATGTGCATTGCTACGAAGAGCTGCTGGACAAGGAGAACGACGCCGGCTTCACCTGGCCGGAGTTCGACGAAAAGTCCGCCTCCACCATCTGCTACACCTCGGGCACGACGGGCAATCCCAAGGGCGTGATCTACTCGCATCGCGCCGCGATCCTGCAGACCATGACATGCTGCAATTTCGACTTCCTGCCCGGCCATGTCGAAGGCGTGCGCGAGGTGATGATGCCGATGGCGCCGCTGTTCCACGGCAATGGCTGGAACATGCCGTTCACCGCGCCTTATACCGGCTCGAAGCTGGTGCTGCCCGGCCGCAACTACGAACCCGACAAGCTCTATGAATTGCTCGAAGGCGAGAAGGTGACGCTGTCGGCGGGCGTGCCGAGCTTCTGGCTGATCCTGCTCGATTGGCTCGGCCGCACCGGCAACAAGTTCTCCACGCTGCGCGCGACGCTGTCGTCCGGGTCGGCGCCGCCGCGCGCCATGGTCGAGAAGCTCAAGCGCGACTACGGCATCGACTACATCCAGGCCTGGGGCATGACCGAGGCGCTGGGCTGCTCGATGCCGGGCTTGAGGCCCGGCTCGGAGCATCTTAGCGAGAAGGAGAAATTCGACCGGCGCCAGGTCTCCGGCCGAGCCTGTTTCGGTACGGCCTTGCGCATCGTCGATGACGCCGGAAACGAGCTGCCGCGCGATGGCAAGACCGTCGGTCATCTCCGCGCCCGTGGCCCCTGGGTCGCCTCCGGCTACATGAAGCTGGATGAGGGCCTCGACCGCGACGACTGGCTGATCACCGGCGACATGGCCGTGATCGACAGCCAGGGCCACGTCACGCTCACCGACCGCTCCAAGGACGTCATCAAGTCCGGCGGCGAATGGATCTCCTCGATCCAGCTCGAGGACGTCGCCCTCTCTCATCCCGACGTGCTTCAGGCCGCGGTGGTCGCGATCAACCACGAGAAATGGCAGGAACGCCCCCTGCTCCTGGTCGTCCGCAAGAAGGGCGCAACCGTCGACGGCAAGACGCTGCTTGACCACATGCGCCCGAAAATCGCGAGCTGGTGGATGCCGGACGCCGTCGAATTCCTCGACGAATTCCCGATGACCGGCACGGGCAAGGTGCTCAAATCCACGCTGCGCGAAAAATTCCGGGACTATCGCGTCGCTTGAAGCGCCCCGCGATGAAGCCCGCACCGTCCACCGATCAAGGAGACCAGACATGCTCTACCCGATGTCGCCAAAAGTCGTCGAGCTCAAGCGCAAGCTCGAGAGCTTCATGGACCGGCACATCTACCCGAACGAGGAGCGCTTCTATCGCGAGGCGGAAGAGCTGGGGCCCTGGAAGGTCTATCCGGTCGTCGAGGAACTGAAGCCGCTGGCCCGTGCGGAAGGCCTCTGGAATCTGTTCCTGCCGGAGTCCGGCCATGGTGCAGGCCTGACCAATCTCGAATACGCCCCGCTCTGCGAGGTGATGGGCCGCTCACATCTGGCGCCCGAAGTGTTCAACTGCTCGGCGCCCGACACCGGCAACATGGAGGTGCTGGAGCGTTATGGTTCGGAAAAGGACAAGGAGCGCTGGTTGAAGCCGCTGCTCGCAGGCGAAATCCGATCCTGCTTTGCGATGACGGAGCCGGCGGTGGCCTCCTCCGACGCGACCAACATCGAAAGCTCGATCGTGCGCGATGGCGACCATTACGTCATCAACGGCCGCAAATGGTACACGACGAACGCGACCGATCCGCGCTGCAAGATCTGCATCTTCATGGGCAAGACCGATCCTGATAACCCGGATCGTCACAGGCAGCAATCGATGATCCTGGTGCCGATGGACACATCGGGCATCGAGGTGAAGCGGCCCCTGCCCGTGTTCGGCTTCTACGGCGTGCCCGACCGCGCCTCGGAGGTCGTCTTCACCAATGTGCGCGTGCCCAGGGAGAACATGCTGCTCGGCGAGGGCCGCGGCTTCGAGATCGCGCAGGGCCGCCTCGGGCCCGGACGCATCCACCACTGCATGCGGCTGATCGGCCTTGCCGAACGTACGCTGGAGAAGATGTGCCGCCGGGTGCGCAGCCGCGTCGCCTTCGGCAAGCCGGTCTCCGAGCAGACGGTCACGCAGGAGCGCATCGCGGAAGCCCGCATCATGATCGAGCAGGCTCGGCTCCTGACGCTCAATGCGGCCTATGCCATGGACACGGTCGGCAACAAGGTGGCGAAAGCCGAGATCGCGATGATCAAGGTCGCGGTCCCCAACATGGCCTGCCAGGTCATCGACTGGGCGATCCAGGCGCACGGTGGTGGCGGCACCTCGAACGATTTCGGCTTGACCCAAGCCTACGCCACCGCACGATTGCTGCGGCTTGCGGACGGACCGGACGAGGTCCATCGGAACCAGATCGCGCGGTTCGAGCTGAAGAAATATTCGAACGCTTGAAAGAAGACGGCTAGCTCACCAGGCGACGCTCTCTTGGAGCTGCCCTCTCCCACAAGGGGAGAGGGCACAATAATGTGCAACGTCTTAGCCTCAGTTCACCACATACACGTCAGGATCTGCGCTCGAGCTCGGCTTCTTGAAGGCGTTGCGCAGGGCCGGCGACATCGGGACGTTGTAGTTGAGGCCGTTCGGCGGCGTCGGCGATTGCAGCCATTTCTTGTAGAGCACCTCGATCTCCGGGCTCGCATAGAGCTCCGCAGTCGCGCGGTCGGCGAGCGCCTTGAACGGCGCATCCTCACGCCGCAGCATGATGCCGTAGGGCTCCGGCTTTGAGAACGCCTCCTCGCTGATCATGAAGGCTTGCGGCTCCTTCGAGCGCGCGATCGCGACCGCGAGTTGCACGTCGTCGAGTGCGTAGGCCTGGGCGCGGTCGGTTTCCAGCAACAGGAAGGCCTCGGCCTGGTCCTTCGCCGGCATCACGCTGATGCCGAGGTTGCGCTCCGTATTGACCTTGGCGAGCTGCGTCAGGTTGACCGAGCCGGCCACCGCCGTGACCGCCTTGCCCTTGAGGTCGTCGATGGTGTTGATCTTCGCGGCTTTCTTGGCTGCAAAGCGTGTCGCGCTGAGGAAGTGCGTATTGGTGAAGGCGACCTGCTTCTGGCGGTCGGCGTTGTTGGTGGTCGCCGAGCAGTGCAGGTCGAGCGTGCCGTTGACCATCAGGGGAATCCGGTTCGACGAGGTCACGGCGAGCGTGTCCACGGTGATGTCGGGCATGCCCAGCTGCTTCTTCACGGCGTCGACGATCGCAAGGCAGATGTCCATGGCAAAGCCGACCGGCTTCTGGTTGCCGTCCAGATAGCTGAACGGGACCGAAGCCTCCTGATAGCCGAGCGTGATCTTCTTTGTCTCCTTGATCTTCTGGAGCGTGCCCGTGAGATCTTCAGCAGAAGCTGCGCTCGCGAGGCATGTGGCGGTCAAAACGATGGTGAACAGACGCATCAAGGGCTCCTAAGAGGCTCGCGCCACCATGCCGGGCGCTATCGCGGGCGTTGATAGCGCAGGCGCGTTGCAGCCGCCAGACGTGCCTGCGCCTATCAGATATCCCAGCTTTCGATACGGCGGGCCGCCATCCGTCTGCGCCGAAGCAATCTTGTCCGAACCGCGTGTTGGCTTCTTACGCGTCGATGCCGCGCTGGACCAGGATGCGCTCCGCGCTGTCGTTCCAGACGTCCATCCTGGTGATTTTGCCACTGCGCACTACGAAGCGGTCGACGTAACGGTTGCCCTCGAACGGGGTCCCGTCCTTCCATTCGCCGTAGAGCGTGCCGACGCTGTAAACCACGGTCTCGCCGTCGCCGGGGCAGACGTCGAACCGGCCCATCTTCTTCTTGACCCAGCGATAGCGCCTGGCGTTGAAGCCGGTCGGGCCGCGCGGATGATCGAACTCGCGCCCGCCGGTGAAAGTGATCACGGTGCCCGGCGCCATATAGGCCGCCGCAGCATCCGGATCGGGAATCATCGATGCCGTGAGATAGGCCTCGACGATCGCCGCATCGGATGAGTGCGCAGTTTCGGCTCTTGCGGCAACGGACATGGCAGGTTCTCCCCGGGGGTTCGCCGAATATTAGCGCCACTGTCTCGGAATCCATGCATATATTTTGAACATTTGCCTCGCTACACTGCCGACAATCTGGAGCCACCGATCCCCCGCTGGTTGCTCTAAATTCAGTCCAGAAGAGCCATGATCACCCAGCCCGCCTTCGACCTGATCTTCCGTAACGCGCTGTTGCGGTCATCCGCCACGCCCGTCGACATCGGCGTGAAAGGCGGCCGGATCGCCGCGATCGAGCCGAAGCTCACCTGCGAAGCGGTCGAGGTCGATATCGGCGGCCATCTCGCCCTGCCCGGCTTCGTCGACACCCATATCCATCTCGATAAGGCCTGCCTGCTCGACCGCTGCGGCCACGATCACGGCAGTCTCGGCGACGCCATCCGGGCCGTGTCGGCCATGAAACGCGACTTCACCGTCGAGGACGTCTACGCCCGCGGCGCCAGGGTGCTCGAACGCGCGATCGTGCACGGTACGACGCGGATGCGCACGCATGTGGAGATCGATCCGCGAATCGGCTTGCGCAGCTTCGAGGCCGTGGAAGCGTTGAAGCGCGACTACGCGTGGGCGCTCGACCTGTCGCTCTGCGTGTTCCCGCAGGAGGGACTGACCAACGATCCCGGAGCTGAGGAGCTGCTGATCGAGGCGCTGCGTGACGGCGGCGAGACGATCGGCGGCTGCCCCTATACCGACACCGATCCGACCGGCCATCTCGCGCGCATCTTCGATCTCGCGCAGGAGTTCGATGTCGACGTCGATCTCCATCTCGATTTCGATCTCGATCCCTCCTGGTGGCACCTCGACGAGGTCTGCCGCCAGACCGAGCGGCGCAACTATCACGGACGGGTCACGATCGGCCACGCGACAAAGCTCTCTGCCCTGCCGCCCGAGCGGATGAAAGCTGCCACCGCGCAACTGGCGAGAGCCGGCGTCGCCGTCACCGTGTTGCCAGCGACCGATCTCTATCTCATGGGGCGCGAGGCCACCCACAACGCGCCGCGCGGGCTGACCCTCGCCCACAAGCTTGCGGACGATGGCGTGCTGTGCTCGGTCGCGACCAACAACGTCCTCAATCCCTTCACGCCGTTCGGCGACGCCTCGCTGCTGCGGATGGCGAACTTCTACGCCAATGTCGCGCACGCCTCGGTGGGGGATTTCGACACCTGCCTCGATCTCGTGACCGAACTGCCGGCACGGCTGATGAATCTCGACGATTACGGCATCAAGGTCGGCAATCCCGCCGATCTCATCGTGCTCGACACGCAAGACAGCCGCTTCGCGATCGCCGAGCTGCCCGACGTCATGATGGGCTTCAAGGATGGCCGGCAGACCTTTGCACGGCAGCGGCCGGTCCTGTTCCGGCCAGGCAGCTGAACGCGTTTCCATCGGTTCCAACGGTAAAATCGTCGGAACGCCCCATCGATCATTGGACCGTTCCGGCCCGGTTTCACGGTCCCAATTCGAGTCCGGTAGAATCCCGGACCGTAGCTGCGCGCATTGCACAACGTGCGATCCAGATCATACTAAGAGGACGCACTGAAGGATCAATGTTCAGTGGAGTATGTATATGTTCAGCGCATTCAGTAGCATGGATTACCGTTCCATTCGGGCCAGGACGCCGGCGGAAACGGCCGTCAAGCGGCTGAATGGAATCGGCGAAGTCCTATCGAGCCTCGATATCGCGGCGATCCACACGCAGGACGACATGACCCATGCGCTCTGGACACTCGATACCGCCGACAAGTGCATCCGCATGATCCTCAGCGAGTTCCGCACAGCCCCCGCCAAGGAGCAGGTCGTCCGCGAGGCCGCGCGTCTGGTCGACCTGATCGAGCTCGCCCGTGACGAAATCTCGAACTATCGCGACCGCGGCAGGGTCCTGAGCTGAACCTACGCGTTCGGCCTCAGCGTTTGACCCTGGCCAGGATTCGGTCTGCCTCGGTACGCCAATCGGCACTGCGGGCGAACTCTTTCGTGCCCTTCATTCCGAACAGCCCTTCATCGGCAAGATCGGCCACCCAGGCCTGACGCTCGGCTGTTCCCTGCGCTGACCACGGCGTCAGCCCCACCTCGCGCACGGTCTCGGTGACCTCCCGCACTTCCTCGGCACGGCGGCGACCGTGCTCGATCACGCGCTGGAAGAAATAGGCGCCCTGCTTCTCCCAGTTGATCGCGGGAAAGGTTTCCGAGAGTGAGGCCAGCACGGCGTCCTCGACGCCATAGGCGCGCGCGGTCGTAAAACTCTCGATGACCATGGCCTCCAGACCCTTGATCATGATGCTGCGGCACATCTTCACCGCCGAGGACACGCCGAGCTTGTCGCTCGCAACCTTGGCGGCAAAGCCGATTGCGTTCAGGAGCGGCTCCAGCTCTCTCGCGCCGGGGCCACCGAGCAGCAGCGGCACCTTGATGCGATACGGCGGCACTGAGGTCATCACGGCGCCCTCGACATAGCGACCCGCAGCGCCGTCGATCAGCGCAGCGGCACGCTGCTTGGCTCCGGGCGAGGCCGAGTTGAAATCGAGGAACCAGGTGCCCTGGTTGATCGCGGCAGCGCAGGACTTTGCGACAGGCACCGCCTGGCTCGCGGTGACGGCCGAAATGATGAAGTCAGATTTCGCCGTCAGCTCGGCATGAGATACCGCCAGCGTCACACCGAATTTCGCCGCATGCTCTTTCAGCGGCGCGGCCTGCTCGCCCGCGAGCTTGATGTCGTAGGCGGCGACCTTGATGTCCTGCCGACGCAAATCCTCGGCCAGGATACGACCGACCTCGCCGTAGCCGACCAGCCCGATCTGCCATCGCCTCGGATCAGCCATCAGTTCAATCCTCGTGTCGTCGCGTCGAACAGTTCCTCGACCGCATAGCGGCGCGGGACCAGCGCCTGCTGGAATGCGTAGTCGACGATCAGCTCCAGCGGCTTCCGGTTGGCCTCGACCCCGAACGGGACGAGGTCGGGCTCTGCCGCAGGCCCTGCCTGTTCCTTGTTCCGCTTGAGCAGATCATAGATGCCCGCAACGATCTCGGGACGTGTTCTCGCGAGTTGCTCGGTCACGACCACGAGATGATTGACTGGAACGACGCCACGCCGGGCGTACCATTTGGCAGCTTCCGCCGCGGGATCGGGGAAGAGCGGCTTCAACTCGGGATTATCAGAGGTCTCGCCGAGGACAGCATCGAGCTCGCCGTCGAGCAGCATCTGCAGGATCTTTTTGTCCTTCGGCGCGCGCTCGGTGGTGTCGACATATTCGGCGACATGCGGATCCTCGAAGGTAACCCAGCGGATCTTGTCGAGATTGACGTCGTAGTCGTTGGCGAGGATGCCCCTGATCCAGGCGCCGGTCGTGGTCGTAAAGGAGCGGATGCCGACGCGTTTGCCTTCGAGATCCGACGGCCCGAGCGTTCCCCGTGTGGGGCTGTAGAGCGCATAGGAATGCTGGAAGCGCCCAAGCATGGTGGCCGGCAGCAGCACCAGCGGCTTGCCGTGTGCCTTTGCCATCAGATAGGTGACGATCGCCATCTCACAGACGTCGAAGGCCTGCTCGCGCACCATCGGCTTGAACGCGGTGTTGGTCGGCGTGTACGCAATGAAGTCCAGATCGAAAAGATCGGAGCGCAGGTCGCCGCTCTTCACAGCCTGCACGTGGGGGTGGCTACCGAGCACGGCTTTCAGCTTGAGACGATCCATCCGCCCGCTCCGCTTCTCTTCAGACATCCTCAGGATCGTCGACATAGACGAGCCCGGCTTTCGCCAGCGCCTCGCGCATGCTGTACATGTCGAGACCCAGCTCGCCCGAAGCAAGCCGCTTGCGCTTGCCGCCTTCGTCCGCGTTGCGCTTCTTCGCCTTCTCGGCGACTTCGGCGGCGTAGCGCTTTGGCACCACGACGACCCCATCGTCATCGGCCACGACGATGTCGCCGGGATCGACGCTGACGCCGGCGCAAACGACGGGAATATTGACCGAGCCGAGCGTCGCCTTGACCGTGCCCTTGGCCGATACCGCGCGCGACCACACCGGAAACTTCATCTCTTGCAGCGCTTTGACGTCGCGGCAGCCGGCATCGATGATCAGCCCCAGCACGCCGCGTGCCTGCAGCGAGGTCGCCAGCAATTCCCCGAACATGCCGTCGGTATTGTCGGTGGTGCAGCCGACGACGAGGATGTCGCCTTTCCTGCACTGCTCGACCGCGACATGGATCATCCAATTGTCGCCGGGCTGCGCCAGCACGGTGACGGCAGGTCCGGCAATCGACGCCCCTGCCCAGACCGGCCGCAGATAAGGCTTCATCAGGCCGATGCGGCCGTAAGCCTCGTGCACGGTCGAGACGCCGTAGTCCGCCATGCCGGCGGGATCGGCTCGCTCGACGTTGCGAACGACGACCGGCTTCATGCCAGCTCCTCGGCGACCGTCGGGAACAGGCGCTGATAGGCTTCGCCATAGGTCATGGGCACGCCGGTGTTGCGGCTGCCCTGAATGCCGCGGTTGAGTGCAACGCGCTCGTAATAGCCCCAGAGATGCTTTTGCGCGGCGAGGATCTGGAACGCCTCATACTTCTCCTTCCAGACCTCGTCGATCTTGAGGAGCAGATCGGGCTTGTAATTGCACTGCTCGGGCTGGTGCGGCTCGAACAGGAACACCGGCGGCGCGGAGTATTTGTACTGCGCGCCGGGCTTGTGCCCCATCGCCTGCGCGACGATTCGGGTCTCCTGCGCGAAATGCGCCGCGTTCGGATGGTCGAAATTATAAGGGTCTTCCAGCGCGTGGGTCAGCACGAAGCTCGGATTGAGCTCGCGGTAGATGTCGACCATGCGATCGAAATGCGCCTCGGTGAGCTTGAGCGGATAGTCCCCGCAATCGAAGAACTCGATCTCGGCGCCAAGCAGCTTCGCCGCCCGCTCCGCTTCGTCCTTGCGGCCGGCCTTGACCGATTCCAGCGTCGCGCCTTTTTCTTTCCATGCGAATTGGCTCTCGCCGCGTTCGCCAAAGGACATGCAGACGATCTTCATGCGATAGCCCTTCCTCGCATGCAGCGCGATGGCGCCACCGGCGCGCCAGACGAAATCGCCGGGATGGGCGGTGATGACGAGACCTGTCTTCATGGGACGAACTCCCCTCCTTCATTCGTAGGCTTGCATCGATCGCGCGCGCCGTCATCTTCGAACCCGAACAGGCGCGCGGGATTGGCGACCAAGATCTTCTGCTGCAACTCCGGCTCTGGCGCGAACAGCGGGATGAGATCGACGAGGTCGCCGTCATTCGGCATCACCCAGACGTTGGGGTGCGGCCAGTCGGTGCCCCAGATGACGCGATCCGGCGCGGTCTCGACGATCTTGCGCGCGAACCGCACCGCGTCGGTAAAGGGCGGCCCGGCGGAAGACACCCGCTCCGAACCGCAGATCTTGACCCAGCATTTCTCGTCGCGCTGCATCAGTTCGATCAGAATCCTGAACGGGAGCTGGTC
>LNAP01001226.1_pt1 | contig 29412 bp, 26 predicted proteins | sample 602601 | NCBI WGS metagenome assembly LNAP01 (sample SAMN02440304, study PRJNA202911) | soil metagenome | biome: Subtropical and temperate rainforests or woodlands; isolation source: soil samples (1 kg each in a 20% v/v slurry with milli Q water) were... ... | reverse complement strand
CGCGGCCAGCCGCTCGACCGCGGCCTGATCGGTGCGACCACGCTTGAGGCGCGCGACGAGCTGGATGCCGCCCGAGGGAACCTCGACCGAAAGCACCTCACCGAGATGGCGCTCCAGTCCCTCGGCGAGGTGATCGCGGCGCGCGTGATAGAGCCGGCGCACCCGGCGCAGATGCGCCAGGAAGTGTCCGTCGGCAATGAATTCGGCCAGCGCTTCCTGGACGTGGCTGGCAGCGATCAGCCCGATATGCCGCTGCGCGATCTCGAAGGTGCCGACCAGTGCCGGGGGCACGACGAGATAACCGAGCCGGATATCCGACGTCATCGCCTTCGAGGACGTACCGACATAGAACACGCGGCCGTGGGCATCCAAACCTTGCAAGGCCGGCACCGGCCGGCTGTCATAGTGGAATTCACCGTCGTAATCGTCCTCCACGATCCAGGTCTTGCCCGGCCTGCTCAGGCTGAGAAGTTCGGTGCGCCGGGCCAGCGACATCAACCGCCCGGTCGGGTGCTGGTGCGATGGCGTCATGAAGATCAGCTTGGGAGCAACGAGGCCCGGCATCCGTTGCATGCCCTGCTCGTCCAGTCTGATACCGGTGAGCCGTGCGCCGGACGCGCGGAAGGCGGCTGCTGCGCCGGGATAGCCGGGGTCCTCGACCCAGACCTCGTCGCCGGGCGTGATGATTGCAGCCGCAATCAAGGTCAGCGCGGCCTGTGCACTCGGCAGGATCATGATCTGGTCCGCCGTGGCGCGGACGCCTCTGCTGGTCGCCAGATAATGCGCCAGCGCCTCGCGCAGGCTGGTTCGGTTGACCGATCCGAGCTCGCGCCGCGCTGCCTGCGCTGCGCTGCGACGGAGGCAACGCGCCCAGACCTCGTTCGGAAACTCCCTGACATCGCCGTGCCCTGGACGCAGCGGCTTGAACGGAGCCTGATAGGACATCGGCCAATCGGTCTGCTTCAGCCTGGAAGCCCAGGGTGAGAGCCGCGGCTTGCCCGGGCGCACGCCAGACGCGACGGCGCCGACCCCTTCGACACGTCCGCCGCCGTCGACCGTGACCACGGGACGACGACCGTGCGACGCCTCAAGATATCCCTCGGCGGCGAGCTGCTCAAAGGCATAGGTGACGGTATTGCGCGAGACGCCGAGATCGCTCGCAAGCCGGCGGCTCGAAGGCAGCGCCCGCCCCTTGCCGAGACGGCCGGTCGCGATCAGGCCCCGCAACTGACTCGTCAGTTGCGCGACCAGCCCCTCGTCGTCGGTCCGCTTCAGCTCGATCAGGGCGGAGATCACACCTTCGGAAACTGGCACCTTGTTCCTTTCCGATCTGGCACCTTTTCAGGTGCCAATCCGGATGCTATCCGCCTGATAGAACTGCTTCAAGGATCTTGCGATGAACTCCCTGTCACCCCGCGCGGCCGTCGGCCTGTTTCTCATCGTCGTGCTGGCCTGGGGCGTGAACTGGTCGGTGACGAAACAGCTCGTCCAGTTTCTTCCGCCGCTGTGGGCTTCGGCGATCCGGAGCTGGATCGCCCTGGCTGGCTTGTTCGTGATCCTCGGGCTAAGCAACAATCTGGTGATCCCGGAGCGCCGCGACATTCCGGTGGTCCTCAGCGTCGCGCTGCTGCACATGACGATATTCTCGGTCCTGGTTGCGGCCGGCGTGCGATTCCTGCCCGCGAGCAAGGCCATCGTGCTCGGCTACACGACGCCGCTCTGGGTCGCGATCGCGGCGCCCCTGCTCGGAAAAGACACGCTGACCGCGCCAAAGCTTGCCGGCGCGCGGCCTTGCCGTCATTTTGAACCCGACCTCGATCGACTGGACCAATTCCAACGTCGTGCTCGGCGCCGGCATGGTCATTCTGGCCGCGATGTCCTGGGCGGCGAACATCATCTACATCCGCGCGCATCACTGGATCGCGTCACCGCTCCAGTTGCTGATCTGGCAGGTTCTCGTGGCAACCATCGTGCTGACAGTCTCTGCACTCATCACCGAAGGCCTGCCTCATGCGGAATTGTCACGGAAGCTCATCCTGCTGTTCCTGTACTCCGGCCTGATCGGAACGGCGCTGGCCTATTGGGCGATGTCGATGGTCAACAGGAGCATCTCGGCGCTGACGACCGCACTCGGCACCACCGGGACGCCGCTCGTCGGCATCGCCAGTGCTGCGATCCTGCTGAGCGAGCCCATCGACATGAGCCTTGCCATTGCAGCCGCGCTGATCGTGACCGGCATCGGGCTTGCGACGCTGGGCGACCGGCTGCGCAGTCAGGCCGCAGCAAGAGGCTGAACGCGCAGGCTTCCGCGCAGGCCCGCCGTCGTGCCGAGCAGGATGCCGGCAACCGCGACGAACGAACCGAGGGCCAGCGTCGAGACGCCTGTGAGCCCCTGCCCGACCGAGCAGCCGAACGCCATCACGCCGCCGATCCCCATCAGCGCGGCGCCACCGGCCGAACGCAGCATGTGGCGCGGCGAGGAATAGCCTTCGAGATGAAAACGGCGCGTGGCGAGCGCGGTGGCCAGACTCCCGGCGAAGACGCCGGCGACTGTCGCGATGCCGAAGTTCAGCGTCAGACCGGTCGAGAGCATGGCGTATTGCAGGGCGTCCGCGATCGGCGCGATGAAGGTCAGCGAGGTCACCGGAACCGGGTTGAAGTCGTCAGCACCGAGATAGCCGGTGACGAACCATCCTCCCGCAACGAGCAGCCCGACAATGATCCCCGCCGCGATCTGGCCCGGCGAGCGACGGAACGCCGGATGCGCGAAAGCGAACAGGATCAGCGCAACGACAATCAAGGCAGCAGCCAGCGCGCGCGAAGCCGTTTCGTCGAGGCCAAGCGTCGCCAGCAAGGACGGCAGCGAATTGGCGTTCATCGTGGCCTGCGAAGCCTGAACCAGCGCAATGCGCGCGGGCGCGATCAAGCCCTTGAGCGTCATCTGCGCGGCGATGCCAAGCACGATCACGACGACGAAGGAGCGGAGATTGCCGCGGCCGAGCAGCACCAGCGCACGCGAGCCGCAGCCGTTCGACAGCACCATGCCGTAACCGAACAGCAGGCCGCCGAGGAACAGCACAGGCGCCGAAAACGATTGTTGCAGATAGATCGACTTGCCGAGATCGACCATTCCGCTGCCGGCGAGGAACTGACTGGCTGCGATCGCAACGGCGATCGCCAGCGCATAAGTCCGCACCAGGCGTCCGTCTCCCCCTGCGAGCCAGCCCCGCATGCTGCTCATCAGGCAGAAACCGCTGAGCAGGCCGACCGCGCCGTAGATCAGACCGATGACGAGACCGGCAAGAATGACGAGTTGAGCAGGCGATTCCATTACGGCTTCAGGATCACGCGGTCGCGCGAGGAGCCGGCCACCGCAACATAGGCCTCCCTGGCGCGCTCCAGGGGATAGATGGCATTTGCCTTGATCGGGAACGGTTTCAGGTGCCCGCTCGCAAAGCCCGGGCCGAGATCGCGCAGCACCGCGCCCGTTGCCGCCGACGACAGCCCGAGCGTGTCGATGCCGACATAGGTGTGCTGCCCGCGGTAGAATTCGAGAATGTTGAACTGCACGATGCGATCGATCGCGGCGATCAGGATCTGGCGGCCACGAAGTGCCAGCGACTTGTGCGCGGCCTGGAAGTAAGGATCTCCGACCGTGTTGAAAACGATGTCGGCGCCCTTGCCGGCGGTCAACTCGCGCACGCGCAACGCAACATCGGTCGCGGAGGCGTCGATCACCTCGATCGGCGCATTGGCATGGCCCTCATAGGCTTCCGCCTTGCGCACCACGCCGATGACACGCGCGCCCTGCCACGTCGCGATCTGCACCGCGGCCTGGCCGACCTTGCCGTTGACGCCGAACACCAGAACTGTCTCGCCGCTCTTCGGCACGCCGGCGCGGCGAAAGCCTTCCATCGCGGTGACGAAGGGCACGCCGATGCCGGCAGCCTCCTCCCACGACACGGTCTTCGGCTTCTCGACGACAGCATCGGCCTCGACGACGAGATGGGTGGCATGGGTGCCGTCACGGCGGATACCGAGATCACCGGAGGAGCCGAACACCTCGTTTCCGACCGTGCCGGCCGGACCGTCGATCACCACCCCCGCATAGTCGCGGCCGGGTGTGCGTGGGAACACGGCGTAGGGCATCAGCCCGGTCGCGGCCTTCACGTCGGACGGATTGACGGCCGCTGCCTTGACTTCGATCAGGAGATCATTCGGACCGCGCGTCAGCGCATGACGCTCGACAACCGGCGCAATCGTCGCCGCGTTCTCGGCCTTGGCATTGAGACGCACACAGCGCGCCTCGACGGTTTTGGTATCGGTGGCAGACATGGAATGACCCACGATTGAACGCGGGCCTTGTCGCCCTTGCGGGGGACCAAGTCAATCCTTCGGCCGCTTGTCGTAGAGCCGCCTTGCCTTGCCGAGCGAGCGCTCCAGCGTGTCGGGGGGCACCACCTGAACCTTTGAGCTGATCCCGATCGTGTTCTTGATGTGGGTCGAAACCCGGTCGGCGTGGTCGACGAGCCCCCGGCCGTCCCAGCTCTCCGACCGCGCCTCGGCGATGATGGTCAGCTCGTCCATGCGACCCTCGCGAGTCAGCTCCAGGATGAAGTGCCCGCCGCACCAGTCGGTCGCGAGCAGCACTTCCTCGATCTGGGTCGGGAACAGATTGACGCCGCGCAGGATGATCATGTCGTCGGAGCGGCCCGTCACCTTCTCCATCCGCCGCATGCCTGGCCGCGCCGTGCCCGGCAGCAGTCGCGTCAGGTCGCGGGTGCGATAGCGGATCACCGGAAAGGCTTCCTTGGTGAGCGAGGTGAAAACCAGCTCGCCCTTTTCGCCATCCGGCAGCACCGCGCCGGTCTCGGGGTCGATCACCTCGGGATAGAAATGGTCTTCCCAGATGTGCAGGCCGTCCTTGGTCTCGATGCATTCCTGCGCAACGCCGGGGCCGATCACCTCCGACAGGCCGTAGATGTCGGTCGCGTCCATGTCGAAAGCGTCCTCGATCTCGCTGCGCATCGCATTGGTCCAGGGCTCGGCACCGAAGATGCCGACCTTGAGAGAGCACTGGCGCGGGTCGAGCTTCTGACGCTTGAACTCATCGAGGATCGCCAGCATGTAGCTCGGCGTCACCGTGATGATGTCCGGCCGGAAATCGTTGATGAGCTGCACCTGCCGCTCGGTCATGCCGCCCGAGATCGGCACCACCGTGCAGCCGAGCTTCTCGGCGCCATAATGCACGCCGAGCCCGCCGGTGAAGAGACCATAGCCATAGGCATTATGGATGATCATGCCGGTGCGGCCACCGGCGGCGCGGATCGAGCGCGCCATGACGTCCGACCATGTGTCGATGTCGGATTGCGTATACCCGACCACGATCGGCTTACCCGTCGTGCCGGAGGAGGCATGCACACGTACCAGCTTTTCGCGCGGCACGGCGAACATGTTGAAGGGATAGTTGTCGCGTAGGTCCGTCTTCACCGTGAACGGGAATCTGGCGAGATCGGACAGTTCGCGAAAGTCGGACGGATGCACGCCGGCCTTGTCGAAGGCCTTTCGGTAATGCGCGACGTTGTCGTAGGCGTGCTTCAGCGACCAGGCCAGCCGCGGCGTCTGGAGTGCCAAGATCTCGTCGCGAGAGGCGCGCTCATGCGCGTCCATCTCGGCACGATAGGCGTCGCCACCTTCCTTGAGCCTCGTCAGAGCCATCCTCGTTTCCCCACACCATTGGTCCGTTCTTTTTTGTTGGTCGCTTTATTGATCCTGCGCCGGTAGCCATGTGCCGGGAATGACCCGTGAATGCCCGCGGAATTCCGCAATGACGGTGTCGCCTGCGGTGACGCGCACGTCGTAGATGCCGGAGCGGCCGCTGCGGGTGATTTCCTGCGCCTTTGCGACAAGTCGATCGCCTAGCTTGCCCGGCTTGATGAACGTGATCTGGCCCTGCGCCGCGACCACGCGCTCATTGTGCGAATTGCAGGCAAACGCGAAGGCAGAATCCGCCAGTGTGAAGATAAAACCGCCATGGGCGATGCGCTGGCCGTTGACCATGTCCGGCCGCACCGTCATTGCAAGCGTCGCGAAGCCCGGGCCGATCTCGACGATCTCCATCCCGAGCCCCTTGGACGCATCGTCCTCGGCCCACATCGCATCGGCGCAGGCGCGGGCAATATCCTCAGGCGACAAGGTGGTTTTGACGTTCACGCGCTTCTCCCGGCCGATTGTTTGCACATGATGTTCTGCTGCTTGGCCCAAGCTGTCAAATAATGCGACACATTTGCATTGTCGGGCCCTGATACGCCCGATCAGACATGGTCGTAGTCGACCACGACCCGCTCCGACGACGGCTTGGCCTGACAGGTCAGAACGAAGCCGGCCTTCAGTTCCCAGGGCTCCAGCGAATAATTGATATCCATCGGCGCCTCCCCCTCGACGAGCTTGGCGCGGCAGGTCGAGCACATGCCGCCCTTGCAGGCGAAGGGCAGATCGACGCCGGCGCGCAGCGCCGCATCGAGGATCGCCTCATCCTCGGCGACCGGCACGTCACGGCGCTTGCCGTCGATGATCAGCGACGCCATCGCCTTCGGCGGGGCGTCAGGCGCAACGGTCTTCTTCGGCCGCGGCCTGCCGCCAAATTCGGAGACGAAACGCTCGACGTGGATGCGGTCCTGCGCGATGCCGAGATCGCGGCAGGTCGTCTCGATCTGCTCGCTCATGCCAAGGGGACCGCAGATGAAAACGTGATCGACGCTCGCCGCCGGCACCAGCGATCGCAACAGCACCCTCACCTTGTCGCCGTTGAGCCGGCCATGCAGGATGGGGATGTCCTGCTCCTCGCCGGAGATGACGTGGAAGATCGAGAGCCGATCGATGAAGCGGTCCTTGAGCTCCTCGAGCGCCTCGAGGAACATGATGTTGTCGGTCGAGCGGTTGCCGTAAAAGAGAAAGAAACGGCTGCCCGGCTCGCGCGCGAGGATGCCCTTCACGATTGACAGGATCGGCGTGATGCCAGAGCCTGCGGCAAAGCCGACATGAATGCGCCCGGCATCATCAGGCGCGACCACGCCGAAGCGCCCGGTCGGCGTCATCACGTCGAGCTCGTCGCCGCATTTCAGCTCGTCTGCTGCCCAGCTCGAAAACGCGCCGCCATCGACCTTCTTCACGGCGATGCGGATCTCGCCGTCGTCAGGGCCGGAGCAGATGGAATAGGAGCGGCGCACTTCCTCGCCGTCGAGCATGGTTCGCAGCGTGAGATACTGGCCGGGCGTGAAGGCGTAGTCCCGGGCGAGTTCGCCCGGAATGGCGAAGGTCATCGAGACGGCGTCCGACGCCTCGCGGCGAAGATCGTTGACGGCGAGGCGATGAAAGCGTGGTGCGGCTGCGGACATGGTCAATGACACTTGAAATAATCAAAGGGTTCGCGGCAGGCCTTGCAGCGCCAGAGCGCCTTGCAGGAGGTCGAGCCGAACTCGGACAACAGCTCGGTCTTCTCCGAGCCGCATTGCGGGCAGACGACGACCTGCTCGCCGAACAGCGCGCGGCGCGAGCTAGATGCTTGTGGCGGCGCGATGCCGTAGGCGCGCAGCTTCTCGCGGCCCTGCTCACTCATCCAGTCCGTGGTCCAGGCCGGCGACAGCACGGTGCGGACCTTCGGGCGATGGAACCCGGCGCGCTCCAGCGCGACCTCGATTTCGAGCGCGATCATGTTCATGGCCGGGCAGCCGGAATAGGTCGGCGTGATCGCGACCTCGACATGATCGTCGGCGAGAACGACATCACGAAGCACCCCGAGATCGGCAATCGTCAGCACGGGAATTTCGGGATCGACCACGCTCGCAGCCGCATCCCAGGCGCGCCGGCGCAACTCTGCGTCGCCCTCGAGCACCATCACCATGTCAGCCCCGGAAAAGTCCGCTGCATCGATTGCAGCTCGGACAGGAGATGGCCGAGATGCTCGCTGTGCCGGCCGGAGCGACCACCCTGCTGCATCCAGTCGTTCTGCGGCAGCACCAGCGTTGCCTCGCTGACAACATCGGAGAGCGTGGTCAGCCAGCGGCCGCGCAGGGTCCCGGGATCAATGGCGATACCGGCATGGATCAGGACGCGCTCGCCGTCATCGACCGCGAACATCTCGCCGGTGAAGGCCCATAGGTGTTCGATCGCGGCTTGCACACGTCGATGGCTTTCGTCCGTGCCGTCACCGAGCCGGATGATCCATTCCGAGGCATGGCGCAGGTGATAGGCACTCTCCTTCTCCGACTTGGCGGCAATCGCGGCGAGCGTCGTGTCGCGCGAGGTCATCATTGCGCGCCAGTAGAGATCGGCAAAAGCGGAATAGAAGAACTGCCGCACCACGGTGTGGGCGAAGTCGCCGTTCGGCTGCTCGACCAGCAGCAGATTGCGGTACTGCCGCACGTCGCGCAGGTAAGCGAGCTTGTCCTCGTCGTTGCCCTTGCCTTCGGCCTTGGCCGCATAAGTGTAGAGCTCTCGCGCCTGGCCGATGAGATCGAGCGCGATGTTGGAGAGCGCCATGTCCTCTTCCAGCATCGGCGCATGCCCGCACCATTCTGACAGCCTGTGGCCGAGGATCAGCGCATCGTCGGCGCGGCGCAGCGCGTAGAGTACCAGTGGCGTTTCGGAGACTTCCGTGTTGGCAACCGGCATCACATGTGCCCCACTTCTTCCGGCACCTCATAGAAGGTCGGGTGCCGGTAGATCTTCGATTCCGCCGGCTCGAACATCATGCCCTTCTCGGCGGGATCGCTCGCGGTGATCGCGCTGGACGGCACGACCCAGATCGACAGGCCCTCACCGCGCCGTGTGTAGATGTCGCGGGCGGCCTGCAGGGCCATGGTGGCGTCGCCGGCATGCAGCGAGCCGACGTGCTTGTGCGCAAGCCCGTTGCGGCTGCGAATGAAGACTTCCCACAGTGGCGTGTTCGGCGTGGCCATCGTGCTTCTCCTATTCGGCAGCTTGTGCGGTCGGACGTTGCGCGCGCTTTGCGGCATAGGCGGCTGCCGCCTCGCGCACCCAGGCGCCCTCGTCATGCGCCTTGCGGCGCGCGGCCATACGGTCGCGGTTGCAGGGGCCGTTGCCGGCGAGCACCTGCTTGAATTCGGTCCAGTCGATCTCGCTGTAGCGCCAGTGTCCGTCGGCATCTTGAACCATGCCGGGATCGGGAATGGTGAGACCGAGATATTGCGCCTGCGGCACGGTGGCATCGACGAATTTCTGGCGCAGCTCGTCGTTGGAGAAGCGCTTGATCTTCCACTTCGTCGAAGTGTCGCTGTGCTGACTGGTGGCATCGGGCGGGCCGAACATCATCAGCACCGGCCACCACCAGCGGTTCAGCGCATCCTGCGCCATCGCTTTCTGCTCATCCGAGCCGCGGCACAGCGTCACCATGATCTCGTAGCCCTGGCGCTGGTGAAACGACTCTTCCTTGCAGACGCGGATCATCGCGCGCGCATAGGGACCGTAGGAGCAGCGGCACAGCGGGATCTGGTTCATGATCGCGGCGCCGTCGACCAGCCAGCCGATGGTGCCGATATCGGCCCAGGTCAGCGTCGGATAATTGAAGATCGAGGAATATTTCGCCTTGCCCGCAAGCATGGCGTCGACCAGCTCCTCGCGCGAACTACCGAGCGTCTCGGCGGCGGCGTAGAGATAGAGCCCGTGGCCGCATTCGTCCTGCACCTTGGCGAGCAGCGCCGCCTTGCGGCGCAGGGACGGCGCACGCGTGATCCAGTTGCCTTCGGGAAGCATGCCGACAATTTCGGAATGGGCATGCTGGGAGATCTGGCGGGTGAGCGTCTTGCGATAGGCCGACGGCATCCAGTCGTTCGGCTCGATACGTTCCTCCGCATCGATGCGCGCCTGGAACTGCGCAGCCTTGCCCGCGTCCTCAAGACCGCGATCGTCGGTCTCGGCCGTATTCAGCGCCTGGGTGTACATGCGCATCCTCCCATTTTATTGGGAGGCAATATATAACAAGAATTATGTCATGCAAGATATTTCTGTAACATGATGGTCAGGCCTCGAACCGTCTTTCCAGCAGTTTTCGGGCCGGCGGCAGCGGGCCTTTTTCGTTCGTTCCGTGCCCATCAAGCCATTGTTCCGACGGCGCGAGCAATGCGCGGTAGATCTCGCCGCAGAGTTCGCGGGCAGCCCTGCCCGGCCAGTCTGCCGGCAGCAGGCTGCCCGGCAGCAGCGGATCGCGCAGCACAACGCGGCGGTAATGGTGGATCAGCAGGATGCGTGCGGTGAAGGCGTCGGCCTCGGACAGATCCTTACCGCGCGCGAGCGCGGCGCGCAGCGGCTCGAACGTCTTCATGAATTTCAGATAGGCATCCGCGGTACGCTTCAGCGGCCAGCTCGCACTGAGAAGACGGCGGCCACTGTCATCCTCGGCCGAGACTTCGAGGCGGATCGCAGCCGCGGCTTCGTCGGGCACCGGCACGCCTGACGGCGCGACCCACACGCCCGGCAGCGGACTGCCGAAACCGGCGTTGCGCAGCGCCTCACGCGAGGCGTCGCGATCCTCGCCGTTGCCGATCAGCAGGAGTTCGAAACGGCCGGTCCAATCCGACGGCGGCGGATCATAGATGTGGCGTGTCGCTGCTTCAAAGGTCTGGCGGCCTTTGTCGGCCAGCCGATAAAAGCTGTTGCGGCCGACCTTTTCACGCGTCAGCCAGCCATCGGCGGCAAGGCGCGACATCGCGGTACGCACCACGCCGCTGTCGATATCAAGGCTTTCGAAGAATTCCAGCAGCGTACCGAGCCACACCACACCGCCACGCGGCACGATGGCGTCGCCGAACACGGTGATGACGATGGAGCCGGTGCGCGACGGTTCGCGCTTGAGCTGGTCGATGATGCGAGAGAGCGGATGCGCCATGGCCGAGGCATAGCGCGTTTGGTGCGGGCGCGACAATGGACGGGAACGACAATGCCTCTACTCCTTCTCCCCGCTTGCGGGGAGAAGGTCGGGATGAGGGGGAGTTTCCGCAGAGTCGGTGAGAGTTGGATTCGCGGAGAGTCCCCCTCACCCGCCCTCACCCGGATCGCATCTCCGATGCGATCCGACCTCTCCCCGCAAGCGGGGAGAGGTGAAGAAAGCATCACCTGTGCGGATCTGGATAAGCCAGGCTGCGCCAGCCGCTGCGGTCGAACGGGCGCCACTGGCCTTCCTTCTGCGCGAGCCGATCGGCCACCGCATAGACGACGGCGGGATGGTGGCCCATACCGCAATGGCTGCTGTCGACCTCGATGCTCTCGGTCTCGGCTCCCGTCTTCTCCATGCAGCCCTGCCAGGCGCAGACGCCGTCGGTGCGGCTGAAGATGGCGGTGGTCGGTACCGGCGGCGGGACGGCCAGCTCGCCGCCGAAATGCGGATCGACCTGATCGGCGCGTTGTCCACTTGCCCATTCGTAGACGCGCCAGGCATTGGTCGATTTGGGATCGCCGGCAAAGGGACTGCCGAGCGTGATCACCTGGCGCACACGCTCGGGCATCATCTTGGCGAGTTGGCGCGCATAGAGGCCGCCGAGGCTCCAGCCCACCAGGCTGATCTTGCGGCCATGCGTGTCGCTCAGTTCCTGCACCAGATCCACCATCGCATGCTGCACGCCCTCGCGCAGGCCATAATTGCGGCCCTGGCGCCAGCCGCTCACCGCGTAGCCCTTGCCCGACAAAAAGGTGCGCAGCGCGCGTGTGGATTCATCCGAGGCCACGAGGCCGGGCAGCACCAGCACCGGATGCCCGTCTCCGCGTGGCGCGAGGCTCAGCAGCGGCAGCGCGCCGAGGAATGCGCCGAACTCGTGGATCGCGCGCCCTTCCAGAAACATCAGAGTACGTGACGGCGGGCGGAGCGTCTGGGCGGTAGCGGTCATCAATGAATTCCCTGGAAAGAGGCCGGCCGCGATGCCGGCAAATCGGTATGAATTCCAATACGCCGGCTTCTCGAACGTTCCGCAGCGCAGCATGAATCATGCTAGGCGGCCGGTTCCAAGCATTCAAGCCGGTGGAACGCGGGGCGACAATAGGCCCGCGCGCTAATGCTAACGTCCGTGACGCAAAAGTCACAACAATCGGAGCAGGGATTCTACGGAGTAGAGCGCGAGTCCGGCGAGGCCGCCGATCAGCGAGCCGTTGAAGCGGATGTACTGCAGGTCGCGCCCGATGTTGATCTCGATCAGCGAAATCAGCTGCGCCATGTCCCACGATTTGACCTGGTCGGAGATGAAGGTCGAGACGCCGCTCTTCTGGTCCGCGACGAAGCTGCGCAGCACCGCCACCAGCCCCTTGTTGATCTCGCGGCGCAGCTCGGCATCGCCCGCGAGCGCTTCGCCGGCCGCGACGAACATGCCGGCGAGATGATGCTGCAGCACCTGCGTCTCACCACTCGCGCTACGCTCGATGAAGGAGCGCGTATTCGCCCAGACGGTGCGGGCGAGATCGGCCAGCTCGGGCCGTGCCAGCAGGTCGCGTTTGAGGCCGTTGATGCGATCGACATAGGCCTGATCAGTGCCGAGCCGGTCGACGAATCCCAGCACCATGCGGTCGAACTCGCCGCGGAACGGATGCCTGGGATCCGCGCGCACTTCATCGAAGAAGGCGGTGGCGGACGCCACGATCTTATTCACCAGAAATTTGTCGGCGCGGTAGAGCCGCAGCAGGGTCGGCAACTCCGCGCGCACCTTCTCGCGGATCATCGCCATCGTGTCCTTCTGATTGAGCGTCTCGTGCATCACGCGCAGGAGATCGTCGAACAGGATCTGGTGCCGCCCCTCCGCCACGAAGCCGCGCAGCGTGCCGGCAGCAAGCGGCGCAAGGTTGATCGCCTGAAGCTGCGAGGACATACGGCGAATGATGAAGGTCATCAGGCCCGAGCTCTCGGTCGCAGCGAAGGCCTCCGGCAACAGGCGCAGCGCAAAGCGCGCCAGGTCGTCGCTGCGTTTGCGGTCGCGCAGCCAGTCGGCAACGAACGAGCCAAAATCAATCTCGTTCAGCTTGGCCTCGACGGGACCTGCCGAGAGGAAATGCACCTGGATGAACTCACCGAGCTTGTCGGCGATACGGGCCTGGTTGCTCTGGATGATCGCGGTGTGAGGGATCGGCAGGCCGAGGGGCCGCTTGAACAGCGCGACCACCGCATACCAGTCGGCGAGCCCGCCGATGGTCGCGGCTTCCGCGAAAGCCGCGATGAAGCCGAACACGGGATGCACGGGCAGCAGCCATTTCGCAACGACGAACAGCGCGAGCGTAGAGGCCAGCACCAGCGTCGCCAACGCTTTCACGCGCCGCAGCTCGGCCGCGCGCTCGGCATCGCCGGGGGTGTCGAAGGAGAAGGTGGCAGATGAATTCATGACTGCATCACAGTACTCCGTCATTGCGAGCGAAGCGAAGCAATCCAGAGTCTTTCCACGGAGAGACTCTGGATTGCTTCGTTGCAAGGGCTCCTCGCAATGGCGGCTGCGGCGGCGCAAAAAACAAAAGGCCCGCCGAAGCGGGCCTCAAATTTCAGTTATGACTCAAGCGCCGGATCAGGCGGTCTTGTTGTAGACCTTGGCAAAATTGTCCTGAGCGGACTTCGCACCATTGGCGGCGAGCTTGCCGAGATAGTCGGTGGTCGCCTTGGCGCGCGAGACGAACGCTTCGCCGCGGGCGCGGAGCAGGCCGGACTGGATCTCGACGGCTTCGCTGAACGACTTGGCGGACGCGAGCTTGTCGATGCCCGAGAAGAACGCCTCGGCGTCCTCGTAGATCGCCTGCTGGATGTTGCGGCTGATCTTGCCGGCTTCAGTAACGGATTCGGTCACCGCGTTCTCGACGGCGGCGGTCACCCGCTCGGAGCCGGCGAAAGCCTCGGCCGCGCGATCCTTGGCGGTGCTGGCGGTCTTCTTGACGAACTCGCGGGCAGCCTCGGGAACTTCCAGGTTCTGGATGTTCTTGAAAGCGTCCTTGAAGCCTTCGAAAGCGGTGTTGGTTTCGGTGGTCATGGGGTTCTCTCCATCCTCATTGGGCTGAGCTATGGGCTCACCCCGTCCTTGTTGGCCCGGGGCACTCCTTATATGGCATAGTTAATGGTGCACTGCAATATTCATATTGCAGTGCGATATCACGAGTTCGTGAACAGCCTTAGCGGAAGGCATTCTGGTGCCTCTGTGACCAGCCCGATCCTTCGAAGCCTAGTGCTGGACGGCGCCTGGCAGGCCATAAGCCTCCATCTGGGCCTGGACCTGCGCGACGTTGTGGCCGAGCACGACGATGTCATGGGTCTTGCCGTCGACGTCCCGGACATGGTCTCGCAGCAGTGCCTCGGCCTTGAAGCCGAGGCTCTCGAACAGCGCGATCGCCGCCTGCTGGTCGACCGTCATCTGCACAGAGAGCTTTTCGAGGCCGGCACCGAGCGCGAGCGCAAAGGTCTCCTGCGACAGCGCCCGTCCCACGCCCTTCCCGCGCATGTCGAGCGACACCACCATGCGGATCTCGCCGACATGGGGCGACCAGGAATGCGGATCGCGCACCAGGGTGCCGCAGCCGACGACCTTGCCGTCTTTCACCGCGAGCAGGCTGGTGATCGCGCCACGCTCGATCTCCTTGACCCAGGCCGACAGCACCTTCGGCTCGCTGATGTTGCGCGGCAGGAACAGGAGGTCGTGGGTCGGCAGACCCTTGCCGAAGGCAAGCACCGCGGCCTCGTCCGCGGGCGACATCAGGCGAATCTCGATATCGCCGGCGTCGGTCCTGACGTGGCGCGGATAGGAACGCTGCTCGCTCATGTCGATCTCTTCCCCAGCCAGGCATCCAGTTTCGGCCACAGCCGCTTCACTGCGTTGGCGCCGGCGACGAGGGAGACGTGACCGCCCTTCAGCATCACCTCTTCCTTGTCCTCGGACCCAATCTTGGCGATCAGGTGCTTGGCGGCATCATACGGCACGATGTGATCGTGCTCGGCGACCGCGTGCAGGAACGGCACCTTGATCTCTTCCAACTTCGCCGCGCGGCCGCCGACCGACATGGTGTCGTTGAACAGCTTGTTGTCCCACATCAGGTCTTTGGTGATGGTGCGGAAATATTCCCCCGCCAGCGGCAGCGTGTCGGTCGCCCAGCGGTCGAACATCCGGTACGACTTCACGAACTCGTCGTTCCAGATGTTCTCCCAGAGCTGGATCTGGCTCGCCGCGCGCGAAGCCGGGCGCAGCATCTCGAACGACGACAGGATCATCTCCGGCGGCACGTTGCCGACGCTGTCGACGAGGCGGTCGACGTCGAAATAGCGGCGGTCGGAGAAGTTCGAGAACAGCTTCATCTCACGGAAATCGATCGGCGTGGTGAAGCAGATCAAGTTCTTCATTGGCCCGTCCTTGTGGATCGCGCCGTAAAGCAGCGACAGCACGCCGCCGAAGCAATAGCCGATCACGGAAACGTCCTGCTCGCCGGAATCGGCTTGCACGCGGCGGACACAGTCCGGGATAAAGTCGAGGACATAGTCCTCCATCCGCAGACTCTTCTCCTCCGGCCGCGGCGCGCTCCAGTCGAGCATGTAGACGTCGTATCCGCGCTTCAGCAGAAACTCGATGAAGCTCTGTCCGGGCACGAGGTCGAGAATGTAGCCGCGGTTGGTGGTCGCCATCACGATCAGCACCGGCACCCGGTAAATCTCGTCGGACATCGGCCGGTAGTGATACAGGCTCATCGTGCCGCGCGAATGCAGCACGTCCTTCGGAGTCGCGCCGAGGGTCGGGCCCGAGGTCGAGAAATATTCAACGCCCTTGATGCTGCGCTGGATGGCGCGCTGCACCTCGGACTGGATGCGCTCCGGGATCCCCGCGAGATCGAGTCCGGCGGGAGCATTCATGCCTGCTCTCCGCCTTCGGATGGCGGGCGCTTCGTGCGCGGCGGCCGCGATGCGGTATCGGAGCCTTGAGGTAAGCCGGAACTCGCCGCCATCTGGCTCAGCATCGACTTGATCTCGCCGATCTGGCCTTCGATCGCCTGCAGCCGTTCGGCAAGGCCGGTGACCTGCTCGCGGCTCGGCAGGTTCATCGTGACCAGGTATTTCTCCATGAGCTCGCCGAGCTGCTTCTGTGCACCTGCAGCAACGCCGCCGGCCCGGTTCACCACTTGCGAAAACTCGGGCGAGGCCATGGCCTGATTGGCAAAGGAGTTGAACCCCTTTTCCATCTCGCCAACCATCTTCTGCCACATGGCGACCGGGTCATGGGTCTTGTCGGTCATCGGCGTCCTCCTGTGATCGAGAGCTGCGATGCCCTTTTTTTTAGCCATACCACACCGTTGCGAGGTGCCGGTCAACCGGCAACGCCCCGGCGCGCGCGGCTTCATTGCGACGGCAAACCGTGCGATACAGCGTGGGTCAAAGCAGAGGAAACGCAGCCGTGACCGCCCATCAGCCGCCCCAGACCGTCCGTGCCAATGGCATCGACATCTGCCACGAGATCTTCGGCGACGACAATGCCGAACCGCTGCTGCTGATCATGGGGCTCGGCGCGCAGATGATCCATTGGGACGATGCGTTCTGCGAGCAGCTCGCCGTGCGCGGCTTTCGGGTGATCCGCTTCGACAACCGCGACATCGGCAAGTCGAGCCATCTTACCGGCGGCAAGCGCCTGACGCCGCTTGAGCTGCTGAAGCTGCGCTTCCTCAGGATTCCCGTCGCGGCAACCTACAAGCTGATAGACATGGCAAGAGACACGGTCGGACTGATGGATGCGCTCGGCATCAAGTCGGCGCATCTGGTCGGCGCCTCCATGGGCGGCATGATCGCGCAGGAGCTGGCGCTGTCGTTTCCGCAGCGCGTGCGCTCGCTGACCTCGATCATGTCGACGACAGGCAATCCACGCGTCCCGCCGCCGACACGCGAGGCTGCAACCATGCTGATGGCGCCACCGCCCCGCAGCAAGGAGGAGTTCATCGTCCGCTTCGGCCAGACCTGGAAGGTGCTGCGGGCCGGCTCCTTTCCGGAAGAGGAAGCGCTCGATCTCGATCGTGCCGAACGCGTGTTCGCGCGCGGGCTCAATCCGGCCGGCGTCGGCCGGCAGCTGCGCGCCGTGCTCGCGTCCGGCAGCCGCAAGGAGCGGCTGCACAGCGTGAAGACACCGACGCTGGTCATCCACGGCACCGTCGATCCGCTGGTGCCGCCCGAAGGCGGCAAGGACACCGCGGAGTCAATTCCCGGCGCAAAGCTGCTAATGATCGAGGGCATGGGTCACGCCCTGTCGATGCGCTTCTGGCCTGAGATCATCGGCGCCATCGACAAGCATGCGCACGGCGCGGTGGCCGACGCGGCCTAGAAAGACGGCTTAAGCCTTCCGCGCGATCCAGATCACGTGACGCGCGCCGCCGCCCCTTCCCGTGGCGCGAATGTTCACTTCGTTGACGTCGAAGCCGGCGCTGCCAAGGCGCTTGGTGAAGGCGGGGTTGGGTCCCGACGACCAGACCGCAAGCACTCCACCCGGCCGCAGTGCGACCTTCGCCGCCTTCAGCCCGGTCGCGCTGTAGAGCGCGTCATTGCCCTTTCGGGTCAACCCTTCCGGGCCATTGTCAACGTCAAGGAGGATGGCGTCGAAGGCTGAGCTCTTTGCCCGAATGACTTCGCCGACGTCGATTTCCCGGATGCTCACTCGCGGATCGTCAAGACTGTCGCCGAACACCTCGGCCATCGGACCTTGCGCCCAGGCGACTACCGCCGGCACCAGTTCGGACACCACGATCTTCGCCTTGCTTCCGAGCACGGTCAGCGCCGCACGCAGCGTAAAGCCCATGCCGAGGCCACCGATGAGGACGACGGGCTTTGCGACCTTCTCGATCTGCTTGGCCGCGAGCGTCGCAAGCGCCGCTTCCGATCCCGACAGGCGGTTGTTCATCAGCTCGTTGGTGCCGAGCTTGATGGAAAACTCCTTGCCGCGCCGCATCAGACGAAGCTCCTCGTCGGAGCCGGGGATCTTGGCGGTGTCGATTTTTTCCCAGGGAATCATGGCAGAGCTGTAGCACGATTGGGCCGGCAGTCACCCGCCAGCCCAGACGTCCAGCACATACCGGTTCTTCGCGCCCATCTCCTCGATCCAGCGCGCGCTTGCCACCGCATCGCTGCCGCTCTTCTCGCGATGGATCGCGACGAGGGCCGCCTTCACGTCGGGCTCCATCTTGCCACCGTCGCCGCAGACATAGATGATCGCGCCCTGCTCGATCAGCGGCCAGACCTTGTCCTTCTGCGCGGCGAGTACGTGCTGGACATAAGTCTTGGGACCATCCGCGCGCGAGAACGCCGTGAACAGCTCGGTGATGCCGCTTGCCGCCAGCGCGGTCAGCTCATCCTTGTAGAGAAAATCCTGATCCGGATGGCGGCAGCCGAAGAACAGCATGGCCGGGCCGAGGGCGGCGCCCTTCGCCTTGCGCGCGGCGCGCTCCTGGAGGAAGCCGCGGAATGGCGCAAGTCCCGTGCCCGGGCCGATCATGATGACCGGCACGGACGGGACGTCGGGCAGCCGGAAGCCGGCCTTGGTCTCGCGCACCGTGGCGTAGATCGCATCGCCCGCGCGCCGATTGGCGAGATAGTTCGAGCAGATACCCTTGTAGATGCCGCGCCCGGAGGCGGCCGGCCCTTCGACCACGCCGACCGTGATGCTGCAACGTGCCGGGTCGACCGAGGGCGAGGACGAGATCGAGTAATAGCGCGGCGCCAGCAGCGAAAGCATTTCCAGGTAAACATGGAACGGCAGCTCGCAGGCCGGATATTCAAGCAGCAGGTCGAACACCGATTTGCGCCTGGCCAGGATCTCGGTGCGGTAACGCTCGAGCGGCTCGGGCTCCTCGCCGACGAAGGCCAGCAGCTTCGGCTTGGTGACCGGGCAGCGGGTATGCTCCGCCATGATCTGGATCTGCTTGCGTGTCGCCACCTGCTGCAACTCGACGAACTCGCTCAGCAGGCGGCCGACCGACACGGCGTCGCCGACCGGCAATTGCGCGCGGCGGCCCTCGGCGACCTGAAGCCGGATCTGGTCCGCCGGCAGGAAGCCGAAGCGACGGGCAACCGAATCCACCAGTGTCGGATCGTTACGCGGGACGACGCTTAAGTGATCGCCGACGCGATAGCTGATGTTGGTCGGCAGCTGCACCTCGATATGGCGCGTCGAACGCTCCGACGGATTGGACCCGGTCTTGTTCTGGAGCTCGTCATTGACCAGCACCTTCATCGCCACCGCGCCGCCCTGTGCCACGATGGTGTTGACGGCCGTTACCGCCACCGGCTCGATCGCGTAGAGCGGATCGTCCTCCGCGGTGCGGGTGAAATTCCAGTCGATGCCGAACTCCTTGGTCGCGACCTGGGCAGCCGCCGGGAACCATTTCTGGAACTGGCCGTCGAGATCGCTGCGCGCATCGCCCTCGCCGCGCGGATAGACCGGCCGCCCACCATGCTTCGACAATTGCTCGTCGATGAAGCGCGGCACCGATTGATACGTCGCCGCCCAGTCACTGTTGCCGCAGCCGAATACTGCGTAGCGCACATTGGCAAAGGCATCCTTCGGCAGATCGTCGCCGAGCCACTTGACGAATTGCGTCGCGTTATCCGGCGGCGCGCCATTGTAGGAGGCGCAGATGATCAGCACGCCGCCTTCCTGCGGCAACTTGCCGACGTAATCGTCGAGCGGCCCGAGATGCACGGCAAAGCCGTTGATCTCGGCAAGGTCGGCCATCCTCGTCGCCAACTCCTCGGCCGTGCCGAGATTGGAGCCGTAGAGCACCAGCATCGGCGTATTGTGGCCGGGCCGCGCGGTCGGCTGACGCGGCGCCTTCGGCGCGGCGGACGCCGCCACCGGTCCACCGTAGGCGCCTCGCTCGCGATCGGCGCGCGGGCGCACCTTGATCTTGAAGCCCTCGGGCTTCATCGTCAGGGTTTCCTTCAGGTGCATCTGGTAGCGCTGGTGGTCGATCAGCTTGAAGCGCTGCAGGATCATGCCCAGCGCAAGCGCGGCCTCGTGCATGGCAAAACCGCGGCCGATACAGGCGCGCTGGCCGTTGCCGAACGGCTTCCAGGCATTGATCGGCCGTTTTGCCTCGGCCTCGCGGCTGAAATTCTCGGGGTCGAAGGCGTCGGGGTTGGGTCCCCAGACAGAAGGATCGCGATGCAATGCCGTCACCAGGATGGTGGTGAAGGTGCCCTTCCTGAGCCTGTACTTGCCGCCGCCGATGGCCTCATCCTTCAGCGGGGAGATGCCATAGGCCGGCGCAGGCGGCCACAGCCGCAGGGCCTCCTTCAGGATCTGCGTGATGTAGGTGAGCTGCGTCACCTGTTGATAGGTCGGCTTCGCATTGACGTCGGGGCCGAAGACGCGGTCGACCTCGTCATAGGCTTTCTTGAGAATGTCGGGATGCTTGAGCAGCGCATAGATCGTGCAGGATAGCAGGCCGCTCGTGGTCTCGTGGCCCGCGATCAGGAACGTGTTGATCTGGTAGCGGATGTTGACGTCGTCGAGCTGCTCGCCGGTCGAACGATCGACACCGGTCATCATCGCGGCGAGCATGTCCTTCTTGTCGTCGATTGCTTCCGCGCTCTTGCGGCGCTCGGCGATGATCTCGTCGACCATCTTGTTCATGAAGGCGACATCTTCGCCCAAGGTCTTGCGCCGCTTCTGCATCCAGAGCTGCTCGAACGGCAGCCCGCGCGTCATCATGATGGTTTCGAGCGAGCGCACCAGCGACTCGACGAAAGGATGATAGTCGCGCCGGTAGAACGAATTGAAACGGTAATCGAACCCGCACAGGCCGATCGTGTCCAGCGTCAGCGCGGTCATATCGTGGACGACGTCAATCTCGTCATCGGCGTTGAGCCGCTCCCATTTGTTGACGAGTTGCTCGGCGATATCGACCATGCTCGGGTGATAGGACTGCATGGCGCGGTTGCCGAAGGGCTGAAGCAGGATGTTGTGCGCCTTGCTCCAGTTCGGCTCCCTGGTGTCAGCCGTGAACAGGCCGTCGCCGCCGACCGCGCGCACGCGCCGCAGCGCGCCGCGCACCGTCTTGTCAAAACGTTTCTCGTCGGACAGCTCGTCGACGAGATCGTGGCCGGAGACGACGACGATCGGCGAGCCCATCATGTCGAGCCAGAAGATCGGGCCCAGCTCCTTGGCAAGCCGCGTCAGGTGCTGCACCGGAGCGGCCGAGTCCAACGACAGCATGTTGCCGACCACCGGCTTTGTCGGCGGCTGCGGGATCGGGTCCAGTCGGTTCTTGGACGACATTAAATGCGCTTCCCCCTGCCTCGTAATGACGAGCTACCCAAACCGCCTTCTACGCCATTCGATCAGCTTGGTGCTGACCTCTTCAGGCTTCTCCTGTTGCGTCCAATGGCCGCTGTCTTTGACCAGATACTTCTCCAGATCGGGTACGAGCTTCTCCATGCCGTCGGCCGCCGAGGGCGGTAGCACGGCGTCGTTCTCGGCCATGATCATCAGCGACGGCACCTCGATGTGATGATCCAGTCCTTTCGACCTCTCCCAATTGCGCGTAAAATTGCGATACCAGTTGATGCCGCCGGTGAAGCCGGTTTTCGTGAAGGTGTCGACGAACACCTTCTTCTCGTCCGCCGACAGGATCGGCGTACGCGGATCGTGCCGGGCGTCATAAGCCGCAATCATCTGCGGAAACGCCAGGTTCGTCGTCGACGAGGCGCCGACGCCCGCGATCGGCGGCTCATCAGGCTTTGCCGCCGGCCGCGGCAGCGGCTTGCGCATGAAGGCATCGAACGTCTGTTCGACCCGGCTGCCAAAAATCCTGTCGGGCTCGCGCGCGGGATCCTGGAACTGGACGATGTACATCTGGTCGCCGAAGCGCTGGCGGAACAGCGCGATCGGATCGATCGGCGCCCGGTCCCAATGCGGGGTGTTGACGCCGACGACGCCGGCGACGCGCGCGGGATGGCGCAGCGGCATCTGCCAGACGACGAAGCCGCCCCAGTCGTGTCCGACGAAGATCGCCTTGTCGATCCCGAGATGATCCAGCAGCCCGACGAGGTCACCGGTCAGATGCTCCATGTCGTAGGCTTCGACCGGTTCCGGCCGGTCGGTTGCGCCATAACCGCGCTGGTCGGGCGCGATCACCCTTATGCCGGCCTCGCTCAGCGCCTTGATCTGATGGCGCCAGGAGAAGGCGAGCTCCGGCCAGCCGTGACACAGCACGACCGGCGGGGTGTCCGTGACCGGACCCGCCTCGTAATAGCCCATGCGGATTCCGTTCGTCTGCGCGAATTTGAGCGGCGGCATTTCAATCATCATGAGATTCCTGGCAGAGGTCCTATTCCGCGGCGCCCTTGATGTCCGCCGCTGGCGGCGCATAGGCCGCCTCGAGCGCGGCAAACTCCGCCGGCAGCATGTCGCACATCACTTGCACATGCGGAATGATGTTGGCGCCGACAATGAAGCCAAAATCGAGCTGGTCGCGATAGCTCTGCACGGTGATGTTGAGCGCCTGCCCGTGCGTCGAGATCGACACCGGGAAGATGTGCAGCAGCTCGGCGCCCGCGGCATAGAGCGTCTGCCGAGGCCCCGGCACGTTGGACACCGTGATATTGGCGGCCGGCGGCAGCACGTCGGACAGATTGGAGCGGCTGTAGAGCAAAGCCAGTATCTGCACCATCATCGGCGCGCCGAGCATCGAGATGTTGGAGACCTGCGGCATCAGCGCACGCAGCGGGTGAGACATCTCCTTGGACTTGGTTGACTGCGCGATGATGGCTTCCAGCCGTGCCTTGGGATCCTCGATATTGGTCGCGATCGAACAGATCATGCCGAACACCTGGTTGTTGGCCTCGGTGTTGCCCTCCTCGCGGAGCGAGATCGGCACGGCGGCGGTCAGGGATTTCGCCGGTAGCGTGCCGTATTGCTGGAGGTAGCGCCGGACCACGCCGGCGGCGAGCGCGAGCACGACGTCGTTGAGCTTGCCACCGGCCTGCTTGGCCAACGCCTTCGCCCGCGACAACGAGATCGACACGCCGGCAAAACTCCGCTCCGACGAGATCGTCTTGTTGAGCACGGTCGGCGGCGACACCATGCTGGCGAGGCTCTCGCGCGACCCGGGATCGGAGATCTTGCCGAGCACGTCGGAGACGCTCTTGACCATGGTCGGGATGTTGCCGGCGAAGCGCACCGCGCTCTCGATCTGGTACATCGCATTGTCGAACAGGATCGAGCCGATGTCGCTCTTGCCGGTACGCGGCAGTTGCAGGTTCTTCGCGGCCGCCGAAGCGTCGAGCGGCTGGGTGAAGAGTTGCTGGTAGGAATCAAGCAGGTTCGCCGCGATGTCGCGCGGCTCCTGTCCGGGCTTGGCTCCCGCCGCCGGCGGATCGACCTGCCGCGGGATCGGCGAGACGTCGTAGATCATGTTGGTCAGCGCCGCACCGGCGCCACCGTCGATCGCGGCGTGGTGCATCTTGGAATAGAGCCCGACCTCGTTGTCCTTCATGCCCTCGAAGACGTAGAACTCCCACAGCGGGCGGGCGCGGTTCAGGAGCTTGGCATGCATCCAGCCGACGATACGCTCGAGCGTGGCGCGATCGCGCGGCGCCGGCAGGCTGGCGCGGAAGATGTGACGGTCGATGTCGAATTGATCGTCCTCGACCCAGGAGGGATGGTCGATGTCGAGCGGCGCCTTCTCCAGTCGCGCTTTCAGGATCGGCGCGACGTGCAGGCGCGAGACGATCATCGCCTTGAAGTCTTCGAAGAAGTCGCTCTTGTAGTCGTCAGGTAGGCGAAAGATCGCCATGCTGCCGACGTGCATCGGCATTTCCGGCGTTTCCAGATAGAGAAACGATGCGTCCAGCGATGACAGCTTCTTACCGTCAGCCATGATTCCCTCCCACGCATACCGACGGGCGCCTTGGCCGGCGCTTCTCGTCAGGCCGATATTGCCTGTTCCGGCGGGGCATATGCAATGGCAAACGGCCCGGCCCGGTCAAATGGGGAGAACTCTCCCTCCGGTTGCGCCAGGCGATCCGCCACGGCCCACAGCGCGGCGGGGTTCACGCCGAGCCCGATATGGCTCGCCAGGCGCACCTCGATGTTCTCGGCGCGGTCCGAGGGCCGCAACAGACAGGTGCGCCAGTTCACGACACCGTCGGTACGCGAATAGATCGACGTCGCCGGCACCGGAAGATCGCCGGCGATCGCCTCGCGCAGCTCCGCAAAATCCTCGACACGCTCGCCGGACATCATCTCGTAAAGCCGCGTCGCATTGGTCGCTCGGACATCGCTGGCAAACGGGCTGCCGAGCGTGACGACGCAGCGGACCATCTCGGGCGCCTGAAGCGCGAGATCGCGGGCATAGACGCCGCCGAGGCTCCAGCCGACCAGGCTGACCTTGCGTCCGCCCGCGGCATGGATCTCGGCGAGACGGGCGTGCAAGGCCTCGCGCATCCGCCCCAACCCACCCAGATTGCGGCCCATCCGCCAGGCATGCGCCTCATAGCCGAGTTCGCTGAGATAGCGCCGCATCGGTGCCATCGAGAGGTCGCTGGCGAGAAAGCCCGGCAACGCCAGAACCGGATGGCCGTCGCCCCTGGGTGCGCGCATCAGGACCGGTGACAGCAGCAGGCTGGCGTTGAACTCGAACAGTCCGCGGGCTTCGGCAAGCAGCAGGCCGAGGCCCGGCGGACGAAGCCGACCCGTCGCCTGCGGCCCGTCCGGCCCGCGCGCCATTATTTTTTCTTGTCGCCGGTGCGCGTGCCGCCGAGGCCGGCCATGGTGACGAACATGTCCTGAAAACGCTCTGCGATCTTGGGATCGAAGGTGAACCAGCTCTGCATCAGGGATTCGGGCGAGACCTTGTCGATGTTGGACATCATCTGCTGTTGCAACTTGTCCATCACGGCGGTCTGCATCGGCATCACGTCGGGTAGTCCGAAGAACTGGCGGGCTTCAAGGGGGGTGCAGTCGATTTCGATGTTAACTTTCATGTCCCCTCCGGAAGAGATTCGAGCGGCGTCCTGCAGTATCGCCGCGACGCGGTGTGCAACGCAAGCGACCTGAGGCGGATGACCGGGCCCCGGCTTCTGCGATCGGCGGGTATGGTCAATTAAATCCGCCCCCTCGCCCCCAGATTGTCGGTCAGCATTGCTGCACAGCGGCGCAACTTGGCGCGTTCCTTGCTGGAATGGCGCTTGCACGGGTCGATAACTCTGGGCAACATGGATTGGGATGCCCGCCGAACAATCAAAAATCAAGGCGCGGCAGAGTGGAGAGGGTGAAGAATGTCAGTCGGTCGAACTCTGTTTGCGGCGACGCTCGCCGGTATGCTTGCGTTGGCGGTCTCGCCGGCGTCGAGCCAGACGCTGCGCTATGCCAACCAGGGTGAGCTCAAGTCGCTCGACCCCTATACGCTGAACGAGTCGACGACCCATGCGCATCTCGGCCATGTCTATGAAGGCCTCGTCACGCGCGACAAGGACCTGAAGATCATCCCGGCGCTTGCCGAAAGCTGGGAGACGCCGGAGCCGACGCGCTGGCGCTTTCATCTGCGCAAGGGCGTGAAATTCCACAATGGCGACCCCTTCACCGCGGATGACGTGGTGTTCTCAGCTGACCGCGTGCGGGCCAAAGGTTCGAACCTGCTGAGCCGGATTCCGGCAGACGCCAAGGTCGTCAAGATCGACGATTACACGGTCGATTTCGTCCTCACCGCGCCCAATCCCATCCTGACGGCGCTGTGGGCGACCTGGTACATCATGGACAAGAAATGGGCAGAGGCGAACGATGCGGTGGCACCGACGCCGGCAGCCGCCACGACCCCGAGCTACGCTTCTCTCCATGAGAACGGCACCGGGCCCTTCATGATCGAGAGCCATCAGCCGGGCGTGAAGACCGTCTTCAAAGCCAATCCGAACTGGTGGCGCAAGCCGGAGCATAATCTGAAGGAGATCATCTTCACGCCGATCGCATCCGAGGCCACGCGTGTCGCGGCACTGCTGTCCGGCGAGGTCGACGTGATCGAGCCGGTTCCTGTCCAGGACATCCAGCGCGTCAATTCGAGCCCCAACGCCACCGTGCTGACTGGGCCTGAACTCCGCACCATCTTCGTCGGCATGGACCAATCGCGCGACGAGCTGCTGTACTCGAACATCAAGGGCAAGAACCCTTTCAAGGACATCCGCGTCCGCGAAGCCGTCTACAAGACGATCGACGTCGACCTGATCAAGAACCGCGTCATGCGCGGCCTCTCCACGCCCTCCGCGCTGATGATCGCACCGGAGCTCTATCCGCTGTCGAAGGACTTCACCCGGCCGAAGCCCGATCCCGACGCCGCCAAGAAGCTGCTGGCGGAAGCCGGCTATGTCGACGGTTTCGAAGTGACGATGGACTGCCCGAACGACCGCTACGTCAATGACGCCGCGATCTGCCAGGCCGTCGTCGGCATGCTCGCCCGCATCGGCATCAAAGTGAACCTGCTCGCGCAGCCCAAGGCGCAATACTTCGCCAAGGTGCTGAAGCCCGGCGGCTACAAGACCTCGTTCTTCATGCTGGGCTGGACCCCGGATACGCTGGACTCCCATAACGTGATGCACGACATCATGGGGTGCCGCGAAGATCCCAAGGATCCCAATCGCGGCGAAGCCAATCTCGCCGGCTATTGCAACAAGCAGTTCGACGAGCTCGCGGACAAGGTTCTCCTGGAACCCGATACGGCCAAGCGCGATCTCCTGATCAAGCAGGCCTACGAGATCGCGATCAAGGACTACGCCTACGTTCCGCTGCATCAGCAGGCGCTCGCCTGGGGCGTGTCGAAGAAGGTGAAGCTGACCCAGCGCGCGGACAACCAGGTCCTGCTCTATTGGGCAACCAAACAGGGCGAGTAGGTGTCGACAAGTTGTGAAGTCCCGGAAGCCATGACTTATGGGATTTGGCTTCCGGGACTTGCCGTTTCGGGCTAACGCGATGACGCGTGCCACTGAAGAGATGTGAAAGGAACAGATGCTCGCTTTCACACTGCGCCGGGCGATTCAGGCCGTCGGCGTCATGATTGCCGTCGGAATCATCTCGTTCTCGATGTTCCGCTTCGCCGGCGACCCCGTGAACCAGATGGTCGGCATGGATACGTCGGGCGCCGAACGCGCGGCGATCCGCAAGTCGCTCGGTCTCGACGATCCCGTGATCGTGCAGTTCGGCCGCTATGTCGGCAACGCCGCGCAGTTCAAGTTCGGCGTGTCCTACCAGTTCCGCCTTCCCGTCTCTAGCCTGCTGATGGAGCGGATGCCGGCCACGCTGGAGCTGGCCATCGTCGCAACCATCTTCGCCATGGTCAGCGGCATCCTGATGGGGGTCTATTCCGCGCTGCGTCGTGACAGCTGGCTCACGCATGTGTTCCAGGCCGTCTCGCTGATCGGCATCTCGCTGCCGACTTTCCTGATCGGCATTCTCCTGATCTACCTGTTCTCCGTGACGCTCGGCTGGCTGCCTTCGTTCGGTCGCGGCGATGTCGTGCGGATCGGCTGGTGGACGACGGGCCTTTTGACGTTGTCGGGATTGAAGGCCCTGATCATGCCCTCGATCACGCTCGGCCTGTTTCAGATGACGCTGATCATGCGCCTCGTCCGCGCCGAGATGCTGGAAGTGATGCGGACCGACTACATCCGCTTTGCGAGGGCCCGTGGCCTGACCACCCGCGCGATCCATTTCGGGCACGCGCTGCGCAACACGCTGGTGCCCGTGATCACAGTTGCGGGCCTGCAATTTGGCTCGGTAATTGCATTTGCGATCATCACCGAAACCGTGTTCCAGTGGCCAGGCATGGGCCTCCTGTTCGTGCAGGCCGTTCAGAACGTCGATATCCCGATCATGGCGGCCTATCTGATGATGGTGTCGCTGATCTTCGTCACCATCAATCTCGTGGTTGATATCCTCTACACCATCGTCGATCCGCGGCTGCGTTCGACGGTCAGCCGGGCGCATTGAGATGAGCGACGCCGTCGTTCCACACAAGGTCGAGGGGCGCGACGCGCACGCCGCGCCGGGCTGGTTCAAGCGCGCGCTCGACAGCGACGTGTTCTTTTCGTTCCGCCGCTCCAGGATCACCATGATCGCGGCAACGGTGACGCTGCTGTTCTTCCTGCTCGCGATCTTCGCTTCAGTGTTGTCGGTGCAGAATCCGTTCGACCCGGCGCAGCTTCAACTGATGAATTCGCGCATCTCGCCGCTATGGACTGCCGACGGCCAGAGCCCGTTCCTGCTCGGCACCGACGAACAGGGCCGCGACGTGCTGTCCGCGATTCTCTACGGCATGCGCATCTCACTCCTGGTCGGCGCGCTCGGCGTGGTTTTCTCCGGCGCGCTCGGCATCCTGCTCGGGCTGACGGCCGGTTATTTCGGCGGCGCCGTCGACGGCCTGATCATGCGCATCGCCGACGTGCAGCTCTCCTTCCCGGCGATCCTGATCGCGCTCCTGATCAACGGCATCGCCAAATCGGTGTTCGGCAACAAGCTGGACGAGATGAGCATGCTGGGCGTGCTGGTGTTCGCGATCGGCCTGAGCTTCTGGGTGCAATATGCCCGCACGGTGCGCGGCTCGGTGATGGTCGAGAAGAACAAGGACTATGTCGCCGCCGCGCAGCTGATCGGCCTGCCCGCCCCCGTGATCATGCTCCGCCACGTGCTGCCGAACACGATGGGGCCGATCCTCGTGATCGCCACCATCAACCTCGCGCTCGCCATCATCACCGAGGCGACGCTGTCCTTCCTCGGCTCGGGCATGCCCGAGACCATGCCCTCGCTCGGCACGCTGATCCGCATCGGCAACAACTATCTGTTCGCCGGCGAATGGTGGATCGTCGCCTTCCCCGGCATCGCGCTGGCCGGCCTGATCCTATCCATCAACCTGCTCGGCGACTGGCTGCGCGACGCGCTCAATCCGAAGCTCCGATGACCGAACCCCTCCTCTCCGTACGCAATCTCCAGGTCGAGTTCGCCGCCCGCCGCGGCACGCTGCGCGCCATCGACGGCGTCTCCTTCGACATCGCCAAGGGCGAGGTGCTGGGCGTGGTCGGCGAATCCGGCGCCGGCAAATCCGTCACCGGGCTTGCGGTGATCGGCCTGATCGATCCGCCCGGCCGCATCTCCGGCGGCGAGATTCGCCTGTCGGGCCTGCGCATCGACAATCTGCCGCCGGAGGATCTGCGCCGCGTCCGCGGCAAGCGCATTGGCATGATCTTCCAGGACCCGCTCACCTCGCTCAATCCGCTGTACCGGGTCGGCGACCAGATCGTGGAGACGATCCGGACCCATCTCAATCTGTCCGAAGCCGCCGCCCGCCGCCGCGCCATCGACCTGCTGGCCGAAGTCGGCATTCCCGCGCCGGACAAGCGCATCGACGGCTATCCGCACGAATTCTCCGGCGGCA
>LNAP01001085.1_pt1 | contig 29419 bp, 26 predicted proteins | sample 602601 | NCBI WGS metagenome assembly LNAP01 (sample SAMN02440304, study PRJNA202911) | soil metagenome | biome: Subtropical and temperate rainforests or woodlands; isolation source: soil samples (1 kg each in a 20% v/v slurry with milli Q water) were... ... | reverse complement strand
GCAGTCAAAGCGGTGACCTTCGAACTTGTATGCCAGGACACAACCGCTTTGTGCCTGCTTCATCAACGCGTCAGTGATCTGGATCTCACCGCCCTTGCCAGGCTCGGTATCAGCAATCAAGTCAAAGATATCGGCCGTCAGAATGTAACGGCCAATAATGGCCAGATTGGACGGAGCATCTTCCGGTTTAGGCTTTTCAACCATGCTGTTGACCCGGTAAATACCTTCGCGAATCTGCTCGCCAGCGATAATGCCGTACTTGTGCGTCTGGTCGTTGGGTACTTCCTGAATGGCCACGATCGAACAGCGGAACTGCTTATAGAGTGCGATCATCTGCGACAGCACACCATCGCCTTCCAAGTTCAAACACAGGTCGTCAGCCAGTACCACCGCAAACGGCTCGTCACCAATCAACGGCCGACCAGAAAGAATGGCGTGCCCAAGCCCCTTCATCTCCACCTGACGGGTGTAAGAGAAGGTGCAAGTCTCCATGAGTTCACGAGTACCCAGCAGGAACTTCTCCTTTTCGCTGCCGCGAATTTGATGTTCCAGCTCGTAGCTGATATCGAAGTGATCTTCCAAAGCCCGCTTGCCACGACCGGTAACGATCGCCATATGCTGAAGACCCGCATCCCGCGCTTCCTCTACGCCGTACTGGATCAGAGGTTTATTCACAACCGGCAGCATTTCCTTGGGCATGGCCTTTGTGGCAGGCAGAAAGCGGGTGCCGTAGCCAGCTGCAGGGAAAAGGCATTTACGGATCATGGGAAAGTCCTGTATTAAAAATTCCAGTGTATATTTCAATAAATAAGCAGCCACCCAATGAGTAAAGTTGTTTGGTGGCAAAAAACTGATGCAGCTTGCATGCGAATTTATACTGGGGCAAAGATAAAAAACATAAATAGTTATTTATTGTCGTTGTTTTCGCTGGCTGGTGTTATTTATTGTCGTATTTTCGCGCGATGGGGATTTGTAGCGAGAATAAAATGGAATAACTCGCAAAGTTCCGGCGGGGTGTTTCGAAAAGATCTCAATGTATAACAATGTAGTCAATCAATTATTGATGGTTGACTGAGGGTGAGCGAAAGCAGGCGCAGAAGCACCGGCATCTTTAACAGTTAATCCCGGCAGGTGTGACATTGCGACCAAGATCGATGTTAATAATGAAAAAAGCAGATTTTTTTTAACATTCGTGTGCCTGTTGCATCTATTGCTAATATGATGTAGCTAGCAGAGAAAAAGCAGATGCGATCAGACAACGATTCGCAAAATTTCTGATCCAGAGACTGCGCAGAAGTTGTGACTCGATATCGGACTTCATGTAAAGATTAAAATAAAGTCTTCTTTTTCAAGTACTAATTTGGGAAAAAAATGAACGCAGAAATATCAATCGACAATATCCACGATGAAAATATTCATCCAATGGATCAGGAACTGTTTAAGTTAAGAAGGTTCTTGGTACAAGAAGATATCTGGTTCAAAGAAGATTACGATATAAAATATGACACGTATTTTAAGTCAGGCGGTTTGGTAAAGCTTTTTATTTGTCCTCAATCGGGCGAGAAGATGAAGCTTGCAGTTGAAAAACTAATTAAAAGTGACATCGAATTTAAAGTTATTGGGTTTACATCAAATATACTTCTTTTTGACCAAATTGAATACTCTGTAATATTGTCCACGAAAAACCTTACCAGTATTAGAAAGAGTGACGATGTCGTTGAGGTGGACAGTGGCTATTCTTTGCAGGACTTTGTTCGTATTGCTGTGCTTGCAGAGGCACACGGATATGAGGGGCTAGAAGGTATCCCTGGAAGTATTGGCGGTGGTGTGTGCATGAATGCTGGTGCATACGGATATGCAATATCTCAAAATATTGTTTCAGTAGATTGTATAGATGAGAACGGAAAACTAATAACACTAACAAAAGAAGAGTGCGGTTTCAGTCATCGAAAATCTCGCTTCCAAAGCAATGAATATATAATTCTCTGTGCTCGATTTAAGTTTATTAAGGGGCGAGCGGTTGCAATTGCGGATAATATAGAAACTTTCCATATTGCGCGTCACTCGTATCAAGAGTTTGTATATCCTAATCTTGGGAGCATGTTTTCAATTAGTGGTGATCCATATGGAGCACTTCTGAAGCATGAAGGGAAGATAGAGCGGATCATCTATCATGCATTCAAATTGCTATATAAGAACCCATTGGTAAAATTTATCAATAGGAAAAAGCCTAGAAATACGGCAATGAATAACTTGTTTTCTGGTAGGTTCAAACATACTCAGTATACGCCGTCTAATAAAAGTCTGAATATATTAATTAACGACGGAAAAACTTCGGTTGAGTCGCACCTTAAGTACATTATGGAATTCGACAGACGATTGGGTGATCGTTTTAGTATAGAAAATGAAATGATTATTGGGCCTGCGTATCGGGTTGATGATAGCTTTCAAAAGAATCACCAAAAAATAACTAGTTACCTACTGTCAAAGAGTCAGTCTGTTGCAAAGGATTGAGTGAGAATAATGAACTGCTGTTGGTAAAATAGAGTTTCTTAGCGGAATGTAACGAACGAGATGATTAGGCTTTCGTGATCAAAATTATCTTGCCAATGTGGATTGCAACGATCTATAGACCGGGCTTTTAAAGCCCGGTATCATTTGTTAGGAGGGGCACTGATTTTTGATTATGAGTAGGTTCGTGGCTTTTTTTGTCCAGGCGCAATTTGATCAAGGGCGCGTACTGGAATCTTGCTATGTTAGCAAAAATCACCACCTGTTATTTTAGATATTTCTGAATCCCTTCTAAGTATTTGAATTGGTATTTCTTTGTGGGTTCTATGTATGAACCTTCTCCGTATTCATTCCAGCAACAAATAACAACAGAGTTCAGTGTTTGATTTGGATGTTTATTTAAAATGGCCTTTGCATTTTGTAAATGCTCATAGAAATTTTCTGGTGTACTTAGTGAGTTGTCATGGATTGGATCGGCACTACCACCCCATGGGGATCTATCCCAGCCTGAAGTTAGTGGTAAGATGTAAGGGATTTTACTCTTATTTACAACCCGCCTCCATGATTGAGCATAACCAGCCGAAAGATCCGGATAACTTACAGATAGCTTCCTGTTAGAAGTTTTTTCTGAGAATCCGAGGTGATAGTTGTAAGCGGATAGGGCGTCATATGTATTCCCTAAGTCTGCGAAGTCCAAACGTTTTTTGTCCGCTGATGCTGAGCCCACAAAATATATACCTTTGTATCCAGCTTTTACTGCTGCCGCACGGGCGCGCTCAAGCAACTCTTGAGGTGTTGCTCCAAACGTTTTTGCGTCGGCGTTCAGTCGATCATGTGAAAATATAAAAACTACCGGTTTGTCATCAATTCTTTTATACCGTCCATTACCAAAATAATGGGTGATCCAATAGTTTACGATTTCATCGAATTGCTGGTAGCTTACGGGCGTACCGGAGTGGTTAGCCCAGAGCAGGGAAAATCCAATGGAGGTCGGGGTCGAATTTTTCATAAATGAGTCAACGGCATAAGTAGTGTCCTTTACTCCTCCATTTTTTTCCCAGTACCAATCATAAATTACATAATTAATTCCATAATCTTTCATCCATTTAGTATATGTTTTCGTATATGTGTCAGTTCCTTCTTGATACCATCCCAGCAATGGTTCCCTGTCTGGGTAAGGTTTGATTTTAGCCCAAGAATCAATATCCGGTTTATTCCATCCAGGGTAGTAAAAAACGCCGACATCAGTCGCAAAAACAACCTTGGAAACTAACATAAAAAAAATAGATAGTGCCAGAGAGAGCTGGTTCATCATGGTTCCTGTAAAAAATTCTCGAATAAAAATTTTGACAAAATAATCAAGCTGGTACCACTTGGAAATGCAGACAAAGACTAACACGAGGCGTGAGTTGTAATCTGAGCAGTTACTGCTCTGCCAGCGTGTCGTATATAGATTATGCGAGGTGCTATGAGGTTGGATATCTGATAGTCGTTACTGCGATAATAATTTAGTCCGGCGGTTCAATAGTTAATGTCTAATTGGTTTAATCTGAATTAAAAAATTCAGTGCATCTATTATTAAATGTATGGGGCGTTAGTGTGTGGTTTTTCGCGCTAGTATCACCTACATGCTCTATGAGATTGGCACTTAAAGTGTGTTGAGGTTATCAATTTTGCTGGTCGATGGTGTGTTTTTTTTGATATCAATAACAACGCTAAACGCAAATATTCCAAAATATCTGTCACCGAGCAAAAAAGTTATTTACGGATTTCGAATGGAGATAGGGTGAGTATTTTAACATCTTGGTGTTATTTTTGGTCGCACAACAATTCTCGCGATGCGTATGATTTTATGCTAATAATTGCAATGCTTTTTATAGTCGCACGATCCATGTATTTTTAAAAGGTATGAACTGTTTTTGGTCGAACTGATGAATGTCTATAACATTTCAGTACCACTGCTCTCTGTAATGCCTGGTTAAAGGCCCTATTGTGTAATGTATTTGATTCTCGGTGTCTTGTTTTTGATAAATACCTTTTTAGAAAGACGAGGGTGATGAACTTGTTCAAGCGAATTCTAATCGTCTGCATAGGCAACATTTGCCGAAGCCCCACGGCGGTAACCCTATTGCGTGAGGCGATGGCTGGAACTGGCATTGAGATTGATTCAGCTGGTTTAGCTGCAGTAAAAGATCACCCGATGGATATGCTGGCTAAAGCGGTACTCGAAGAGCATGGACATATACCTATTGATCATTCTGGACGTCAACTGACGAAGGAGATTGTCGCGGAATCAGATCTAATTTTGGTGATGGAGAAACGTCATTTAGACGGTGTGTTTAGCATCTCGCCTGAGGCCCGTGGAAAAGTTTTTCTATTGGGTAAATGGCAGAATGATCGTGAGATAGCTGACCCTTATCGTCAAGGGAAGCCCGCGTTTGTGCATACTTATGCACTAATAAATGAAGCGTCGCATGCATGGGCTCTACGTTTTGCACGTTGATTATATAATTTGAACTAAACTAGAGGCATAAAAGCAATCTTATGCAGCAACAAGCACCGATAATCAAAGTACAAAGTGATGAGAATGATGAAATTGATCTTCTTGGTCTTATTGGTAGTCTTATAGACCATCGATGGTTGATTGCCACGATTACGGGCGCCTTTATGGCTGCTGGGATCGCTTACGCTTTTTTAGCTGTACCGATTTATCAAGCGACTGCGATGCTTCAGGTTGAAGCGAAAAAGAATGACATCTTAGGGTTTTCCGATGTCAGTAGTATGCTTGGAAAAGAATCGCCTTCAGCGACTGAGATTGAGTTAATTAAATCCCGTTTGATAATTGGTAAAACTATCGACGATTTAAAGCTTAATATCATAACAGAACCAGATTACTTTCCAATATTCGGAGAGTTTCTCGCGCGGAGATTTCGCGCTTCAAATCCTGGACAATTATCTCCAGCTCTATTCGGACTCAGTAGCTTTGCTTGGGGCGGGGAGTCGTTAAAAGTTTTTCAACTTGAACTACCTGACGATCAACTAGGAAAAAATTTAACGCTGGTTGCAGGAGAGAATGGTGCTTTTACACTGTTTGATGAAGATGACAACGTACTCGCGGAGAGTCAGGTTGGAAAGGATTTCGATAAAAACGGTGTAAAAATTCAGGTAGAAGAAATGCTCGCCAACCCGGGCACGCAATTTTGGGTAACTCGCAATCCTAGGCTTACGACGATTCTCGACTATCAAGATGCACTTGATGTAGCTGAGCGAGGAAAAGATTCCGGAATTATAGGTCTTTCTCTTGAAAGTAAAGACCCTAATCTTGCTATACAGACGCTAAACAAAGTAACTGATTTATATGTACTGCAGAATGTCGAGCGTACATCTGCAGAGGCAGCGCAAAGCTTAGAGTTTCTTAAAAAACAGCTTCCTCAAGTTCGTAAGGATTTAGAGAAGGCTGGAGACTCGTTAAACAAGTATCAGATCAGACAAAAGTCGATAGATATCACTTTGGAAACAAAGGCGATTTTGGATCAGATCGTATCTATAGATACAAGCATTTCGGAGCTGAAGTTGCAACAAGCCGAGATGGATAGAAAATTTACACCACAGCATCCCGCTTATCGAGCTCATCTATCTCAGCTAGCTGAACTTAATGACAAAAAAAATAGCTTAGCAACGAAAGTAGAAAATTTACCTGCGACGCAACAAGAGTTGTTAAGCCTCACACGAGATGTAGAGGTCGGGACGGCTATATATACTCAGCTTCTGAATAAGTCTCAAGAGTTAGATGTGATGCGTGCAGGGACCGTTGGAAACGTCCATGTTATCGACAGTGCAGACGTCAACTTACGAAAGCCGGTGAAGCCTAAGCGTTTATTAATTGTACTAGTCGCGACATTGGCTGGTGCATTTATTGCAATTACGTTAGTACTCATTCGCAGATCGCTAAATCGAGGGTTAGAGAATCCTGAGTCGATTGAGCAATTTGGTCTTCCAGTATATGCATCAATTCCCTTTAGCATGTTGCAGAAAACGGAAGAAGACAAATTTTCCCGATCAAACGATCGTACGTCAAATAAAGCTTCATTGCTGGCCATAAGTCACCCAACAGATCTTTCAATTGAGGCTCTCCGTAGCCTGCGTACAAGCTTGCACTTCGCAATGTTGGAGTCTGGTAACAATAGACTTATGATATCTGGACCAAGTCCTCAGGTGGGGAAAACGTTCGTGTCCGCAAACTTGGCTGCTGTAATTGCTCAGTCGGGACAGAGAGTACTATTAATTGATGTGGATATGCGTAAAGGGTATCTGCATAAAGTTCTTGGAAGTACTGATAAGGATGGTTTGTCAGACCTGCTAATCAAGAGGTGTGACTTGTCAAAAGCTATTAGAAAGACAACGTTGGATAATTTTGATTTCATCAGTCGCGGGGAGATTCCTCCTAATCCATCAGAGCTTTTGATGCATCAGAACTTTACTGATTTGTTGGATAGTGTCGGAAAGCAGTACGACTTAATAATACTTGATACCCCACCAATATTAGCCGTGACAGACGCTGCTATTGTAGGTCGTCAATCTGGAACTAGCTTGATTGTTACACGATCTGGCATTACGTCGGCCAGGGAAATTGACTTGACGGTAAAGAGGTTTGCACAGAATGGTACTTCGATTAAAGGTGCCATATTCAATGGTGTTGAGAAAAAAGCATCTGATAAGTACGGCTATACTAATTATGGCTACTACCATTACAAATACACTTCGGATGGTGCATAAAAAGACTGGAAGACGGTAAGATAGTAAGAATAAGCAACACGAGAGGGTTGTCGGCGTACCAATAACCCTCTTGGTCCGCATTAGTAAAAATGTATAAGTGTATTAGTGCAGTAACTGAATTTATAGCCCTCGCTAATGAAAGCTGAACTGCTTTCTTCACGTCCTCAGGAAGTTGTCGTAAAATCCTGGGGCGGTAGCGTGGGGAATAGTTATTCCACGACGAGTTAGTAAGCCCTCATCGAACGACAGGCATGTGTTACAAGTTGACCCTTGTTTTGTTAATAGGGTGTCGTGTCTAGTTGAAATTTTTATTAATGCTAGTCTTGTTGAATTGAAACCCAATGATTAAAACGAACGCAATTAAAGCGATCTCTCTTTTGTGGGTCGGATCATTAGCAGGTGCAGGATTCGCGTTTTTAACTCAGGTTTTACTCGCGCGTGGCCTAGGTAGCTCAAGCTTTGGTATTTTTTTCTCTTCACTCAGCACAATTACCCTTCTTGCCCCATTAGCAGGCTTTGGGATATCTCAATTTTGGTTGAAAATATTTGGAGCGGAAGGGTGGGCAGCAATTAGATGGATAAAACCATCAATTAAATTTGTAGTGGTTAGTACGACTTTATTGATATTAGTAGTGATTTTCGGAACTGCCTTTTTTAATCATGATGTAGAGTCAAAGAAAATTTTGACGATTCTCTCATTTTATATTCTTGGTCAGTTATCAGTTGAGTTGGTCAGTAGCAAGCTTCAATTGGAAGAGAGGTATACCAGGCTCGCACTGTGGCAATTACTTCCGCACCTTTTGCGCTTTATAATTGTGTTGGCGGCAACTACTTTTTACGCTGAATATATTAGTGTTTATATTTATGCGTTGTTTTACTCGGCAGTTGCTATCGTTTTTTTTGTTTTTTCGCTCCCTGAACTGTTAGCGATGAAAAATGGAGACTTTAAATTAAGGGGACATAAGCAAGCAGCTTTGTTGTCGAGAGCTAGTGATCCGACAGCCCTAAATGCCGCAAGCGAAAGTTGGCCATTCGGAATTGCTGCGTTTGCCTATTTAATTTATTTTCAAAGTAATATCATATTGCTTAAATATATTTCGGGAAATCAAGAGGCCGGACTTTATAGTGTTGCCTTCACAATAATGACAGCGGTGTATTTGTTGCCAAGTGTTATTTATCAACGTTTTTTGACGCCGAAAATTCATCGTTGGGCAAATCATGAACCTGAAAAATTTTACAAAGTGTATCGAACAGGCAACTGGGTAATGCTCGTGTTGGGTGCTGCGGCAATGATTGCGATATATATATTGGCAGATTGGGCGGTGCCATTGTTTTTTGGAGAGCAGTACAGGGAGTCAGCTGAAATTTTGAAAATTCTTTCGTTATCAGCGCCGATAATATTTGTGGCATTCAGTGCGGGTGCGACATTAGTAACTCAGCAGCACATGAAGATCAAAGTAAAGTATATGATGGCTGTAGCGTTGATAAATCTATTGCTAAATTTATTGCTGATTCCAAAATTACATACGACTGGAGCTGCAATAGCAACTGTGATTAGCAATACAATACTGCTTATACTTTATATGTATGGTGCCAAGAAGTTTGTTTTCAAAATTGTTCAGGTTAAATCTTAGGTGCGGGTTTTTAAGGTTGATCAGTTTGTAGGCGTTAAGTGTAAAAATAGTAATAGTAATAACTTTCAAGGTGTTAACTCAAATAATCAATTAATATGCCATGAAGAAGTAGATAGCCCAAGCTTTCGGACTCGGGTGAGAAGCCACCAACAGAGGATTAAATGTTTTGAAAATCGCACTAATTACTATCCATTATGCTAATAGCTATGGTGGCACGCTACAGGCTCTAGCAAGTCAAAAAGTACTAAGCGCTTTTGGTGATGTCGAAATTATCGACTATAAAAGCGACGAGTTGAGAAATACCCTTAAACTTATTCGTGTTGATGGCAGCATACGGAGCATTTTACGAGCTGGTAAAGATTTGTTCAGAATAGTGCCAAGAAGACGTCTCATAAAAAAGTTTAAGCTGTTCATTCAAGGTAATTACAATTTGACCGAGGAGTGTAAAGGTTTTAAAGATCTCCAGGATGTTTCGAAGCTCTATGACTACGTGGTTTGTGGGAGTGATCAAATTTGGAATCCTAAGATCACTGGTAAATTAGACCTGAACTACATGCTTGAATTTGCTACAGAAGCAAAAAAGGTTTCATTTTCTTCAAGCTCAGGATCGTATACATATACAGAATCTGAGGCCTTGGAAGTGAAAAAAAATCTCTCAACATTTCATAGTATTTCCGTAAGAGAAGAAGATACGGCGGAAAAACTTCAGTGTTTGCTAGGCGGAAAGGCAATCCATCATACGTTAGATCCCACACTAATGCTTAATAAGCAGGAGTGGTTGCAAGCTATCGGCGGTTACAAGTCACAGAGTAAACAAACTGATAAATATATCCTTGTGTATACGCTGAAAAAAGACGTGTTGACAAGGGAGGCTGTAAAGAAAATAAGAAGTATATTGGGTCTGGAAGTTATAGCGATTGACCAAGATCCTTATCTAGGGTATCGAGCGGATCATCACATAATGGACGCAAGTCCTTCTGATTACATTTCGCTTTTTTCAAAAGCATCTTTTGTGGTTACTAACTCATTTCACGGGACCGCATTTGCTGTGAATTTCGAGATTCCATTCATTACGACCCAACCAGAAAGTGGATCAAATAGAATAAAGGGCTTGCTTGATAATTTAAGTCTGTCGAGACACTTTATCGAGTCCTTGGACGATATTGATAGTGTGGCGAAAGGAGTTGTTGACTTTGCACAAAGCAAGTCAAAGTTAGAGGTTATGCGCGTTTCCTCTTGGAATTACCTTAAAAATGCTTTTGCGACTAATTCGAAAAGTGAAAAGCCAGGGATATTATGACCTCGTTACACACCTATGGTATGCCAACATCTAGACTATCTCCTCGGTATTTACTAGCTCTGATAATAGGTTTTACAGTAACGTTTAACAATATAGAGTGGTCCTTTGGTGGTAACACCTTAACCCTGGAACGGATATTATCCGTTCCGCTTTTTTTAACTATATGTTTATTATTGCTTGGTTCAAGAGTTCCGTTTAGTCTTCCTAAGACTGGATTGATTCTTATAGTATGGGTCGTGCTAACTTTTTGTTCTTCTGCATCTGGTCCAGTTCCTGCCTGGTCTCTAAAAATGTTTTTGGGGCTTCTATTTGCTATTAGTTTTTATTATATGGTTATTTGGCTGAAGGCCAATCCATTCACTATATTCAAGTCTAGAGCATTTTTGCTATTGGCGTGGTTTTGTGGGCCGTTTCTTTCTTTAATCTACGTGGCTTCAGTACTTAACTTTCAACTCCCCGATGTTGCAGTTCATTGGCTTCAAGAAGGGAGTGGTGGAACAAGAATTAGAGGAGGTATAACTGAAGCTAACCTGTTTGGTGTGTTTGTTTCCCTTATAACTCTGGTTGTCGTAGCACTTGGAAAAACTAGGAAGATTTGGTGGTGGATTCTAGTTTTAGGGCTGCATACTTCTCTCCTGTTTTCCTTTTCTCGAGCACCCTGGGTTTCCTATATTTTGTCTGTTGGGATTTATTATGCACTAATCAAGCGAAGTCGTTATAAGGCCAGGGGGCTTGTTTGGTATACGCTTGCGGCATTATCGCTAGTCGGGCTTATAGTTGCGGCATCCTATTTTATAATGGCAGAATTTGGGGACTATGAAATAGTAGGCAGAACGCACTCTGTAAAAACCCGGTTTATCATGTGGGGCCTCGCAGCTGAGTCAATACTTAAAAATCCGTTCTTAGGGAATGGAATCTATAGCTTTAGCGAAATATATTCGTTTGCACCAGAGCTAGTTGGCTCGGATAGCCATCGTAGCGCTTGGATATCAAATCTGCCTTTAGCATTACTTCATGATACTGGTATTTTTGGTTTGCTAATTTTCTTCTATTTTATAATTTCAGTAATTCGACGTGGTTTGGTATCTGTTCGTAAGGCCGCAGTAAACACAGCAGTTGATATTTACCAAGTGAAAGTTGGCGCTGCGCTTGTAGCATTTATGATAGCGATGGCCTTCTCCAGTCAGTCTATTCCGGCACACTCCATCGCCATTTTTTGGGTCTGCATTGCCCTTACTGAGCGTTTTTCTACATTAAGTAATACCTTGCCATTAAAGGATAGGTAAATGAAACAAAGGAAAATTATTTTCTTTCATCTCTTTAATGATCGGAGTGGAAGTCCAAAGGTGCTGTCTCAGATTATAAAAGTTGCCAGTAGAAATAATAATAAAACAGAAGTTGTGACTAGCGATCATTCGAATGGATTTCTTTCGGGGTTGGGTGATACTCAGAGTCAACTTTTTTACAGGCGGTCGGAGAATAAGCTAATAACTCTTTTGTATTATGTTTATTCGCAAATATCATTGTTTGTGCAATGTTTGAAATACAGTGGGAGTGATACAGTATTTTATATAAATACTATGATGCCATTTGGTGCAGCTGTTGCGGGAAGAATAAAAAGAATACCGGTTTACTATCATGTGCACGAAACATCTATAAAGCCTAGGCCATTAAAAATATTTCTTAGGTGGATAATACAAGTAGCAGCGAAGAAAGTGATATACGTTTCGAAGTACTTGAGGCAGGTTGAGGGTTTTAGCGGCCTGAAATCTGAGGTTGTACATAATGGTTTGGATTGTATTCCAGTTGTAAAGTCGAAAGAGATAGTTGATGAATTTCAGGTTTTGATGGTTTGCTCATTGAAAAAGTATAAGGGTGTTTTGGAGTTTGTCGAAATAGCCCGTCTCAGCAGTGAAGATAAACAGTTAAAGTTTACTCTTGTGTTAAATGCTACTTCTGAAGAGATTGATAAATTTTTCGAGAAAATTGATATTCCAACTAATTTGACAATGCATTCGCGTCAAAAAAAATTAGAGAGGTTTTACGAGCGCTCGCACCTGTTATTGAATTTGTCTAAACCAGAAGGGTGGATTGAAACATTTGGCTTGACCATACTGGAGGGTATGTCTTTTGGGCTTCCTGTTATTGTTCCTCCAGTAGGAGGTCCAACAGAAATCATACGTGATGGAGTTGAGGGTTATTTAATAGACTCAAAAAATACATCTCTTATTCGGGATGCTATATATTCGTTTTCTAGATCGCCTGGACATTACCAGGAGTTTTCTCGTAGAGCATTAAAGCGCTCTAGCGATTTTAGTCTGGAGAGGTTTGAGTCAAAAATAGTCAAGTTGCTAAATGAAATATCATATAAGCCTTAAATGCTGTTTTTATGCTGGCTTAAATAAACAGAAGTTTGGGGTGTTCGGTTGCTTGTTTTTAACGTGCTGCGGCATGTTAGAGTCAATCGTATCGCCGATTTACGAGTGACGCGAACTCTTGATTGATATTTAAGTAATTCAACTGATTATATTGGTGGTTGGGGATTTATTCACGATTTGCTTATTAATCTGCTTTTGATAGAAGCTGATTTATTAGTTTCTGGGTGGGAAGGTTGTTTGTGGTATGTTGGGTTTTGTCTTGCTTGTATGCATATTGATACGCTTTCTTGTTTTAGGTTGTGGGTTGGCGGTGATGTTGGTTTTTTGGAGAGTCTAGTTCGGTCATAGAGATAAGGCGTCTAACGGGTAAAGTTGTTTTATATTCTTAATTATTACTAACTAAAGTTGTAGAGCCCTATGAAGAAATTATTTGTCCTTGGCATACGCGGAATACCAGCAAGGCATGGTGGGTTTGAGACCTTCGCTGAAAAACTCTCTCTCTATCTGGTCAAACAGGGGTGGCAGGTCACTGTCTATTGCCAGGAAGAGGGTTCCGGCGATATCTCTAAAAGTGAGTGGAACGGTGTTCAGCGCATTCATATCCCTATAGCCAATAGAGGCGTTGCAGGAACAATGTTTTTCGACTGGAAGGCCACTGCTCATGCATTAGATCAGAAGGGCCTGTTTCTAACGCTTGGATACAACACTGCCGCTTTCAATATTCTCCAAAGGATCAAAGGCCAGACCAATGTCATCAATATGGATGGCATCGAATGGAAGAGAGAAAAGTGGGGCTTGGTTGCAAAAATCTGGTTTTGGCTCAATGAGCGGGCAGGATGTTGGTTTGGTAATCATTTGGTGGCCGACCATCCGATGATTAAGGAGCACTTGGCCACTCGAGTTTCAAAATCAAAGATCACCATGATTCCTTACGGTGGCGACCGAGTAACCGGTGCAGACCCAACAGCATTAGTTCGCTACAACCTGGAACCCCATGGTTTTTCCGTGATCATCTCCCGGCCCGAACCGGAGAACTCTTTTCTGCAGATCGTCAAGGCGTTCAGTAGCAAGCCCCGCAATCACAAATTGGTTGTGCTGGGGAATTTCACTCCGGACACGAACGAATACCACAAGCGGGTAATGGATGCGGCCGGGCAAGAGGTGATTTTTCCCGGTGCTATCTACGAAGCTGAGGTTGTTCAAGCGCTACGCTATTTCAGCCGTTTCTATATTCATGGGCACCGTGTCGGCGGTACCAACCCTTCGCTGGTCGAGGCAATGGGTGCCGGCTGTGCAGTAATCGCCCACGACAACCAATTCAACCGTTGGGTGGCAGGCAACGCCGCGGTGTACTTCAACGACGAGAATGACTGTGCCGAGTTGTTCGAGAAGTACTTACGCGATGACCATAACTTTTTGATTGCGACGATGAAGAAAGAAAGCACTCGCCGTTTCAATGAAAATTTCACTTGGGAAAACATTCTTTCTCAATATGAAAAATTACTGATCCAGTGGTATCCCAAGGAGCACAGCAAGTGACCAATCGTATTATCGTTACCGGAGGTGCCGGGTTCATTGGTTCGGCCGTCGTGCGCCATCTGATCGTGAACACCGACGTGACTGTCTGTAATATCGACAAGCTCACCTATGCCGGCAACATTGAATCTCTGGTTTCGGTGGCAGATAGTTCGCGCTATGAATTCCAGCAAGTAGATATCTGCGATACCACCGCGTTGCACGAGATTTTCGCCCGCTTCCAGCCCGATGCTGTGATGCACCTGGCGGCGGAATCCCATGTGGACCGCTCGATTGACAGTCCCTCAGACTTTATTCAAACCAATATCGTTGGCACCTACAGCATGCTGGAGGCTAGCCGGCGTTATTGGTCGACATTAGTGCCGGAGCAGAAGCAAGGCTTCCGTTTCCATCACATCTCCACGGATGAAGTGTATGGCGATCTAGAGGGGACCGATGATCTGTTCACCGAGACCACGTCCTACGACCCAAGCTCACCTTATTCGGCTTCCAAGGCCGGTTCTGATCATCTGGTCCGCGCCTGGCACCGTACTTATGGGCTGCCTGTGGTGGTCACCAACTGCTCGAATAACTACGGGCCATACCATTTTCCCGAGAAGTTGATCCCCCATGTCATTCTTAATGCCATTCATGGCAAGCCGCTGCCAGTGTATGGCGACGGTTCGCAGATCCGTGACTGGCTGTTTGTGGACGATCATGCAAGGGCACTGTTCGAAGTGGTTTCTCGCGGCGTAGTCGGGGAAACCTACAACATCGGCGGTCATAACGAAAAACGCAATCTGGAAGTAGTCGAAACCATCTGCGAACTGCTTGATGAGTTGCGGCCTCGGGATACGGAACTCGGCTCTTATAAAGAGCTGATCACCTTCGTAACTGACCGTCCCGGCCATGACCGCCGATACGCCATCGACGCCGCCAAGATCCAGCGAGAACTGGGATGGGTACCGCAGGAAACCTTCGACAGCGGCATCCGTAAGACGGTGCTCTGGTACCTGGAAAACAGCCAGTGGTGGCAGAACGTGCTTAGCGGCAACTATCGCCTTGGCCGGCGTGGCGAAAACGCCTGAGTTTCTGTCTGCAACTTTCCCATCTCAGTTAAGGAGTAACTTACATGAAAGGTATCATTCTGGCCGGTGGCTCGGGTACGCGCTTGCATCCAATTACCCGTGGCGTGTCGAAACAGCTTTTGCCGGTATACGACAAACCGATGATCTATTACCCGCTATCGGTGCTGATGCTGGCCGGTATTCGCGAGATCCTGATCATCTCCACCCCGGAAGATCTGCCTAACTTCGAGAAGCTGCTGGGTGACGGATCGTCTTTCGGGATTGAACTCAGCTACGCAGAGCAACCTACACCTGACGGTTTGGCCCAAGCCTTTATCATTGGTGAGTCGTTCATCGGTGACAGTAACGTTGCGCTGGTGTTGGGAGATAATATTTTCTACGGGTATGGTTTCAGCGCCAGCCTGCAGGAAGCTGCCAAACGCCAGTCAGGTGCCACGGTCTTCGGCTACCACGTAGCGGATCCCGAGCGTTTTGGTGTGGTTGAGTTTGATGACAATGGCAAAGCCATTTCTATCGAAGAAAAGCCCCTGCGCCCGAAATCCAATTACGCTGTCACCGGCCTTTATTTCTACGACAACGATGTGGTGCAGATCGCGAAGAAGGTGAAGCCTTCCCATCGCGGTGAGCTCGAAATTACCGACATCAACAACGCTTACCTGCAACGCGGCGATTTGCACGTCAGCGTATTGGGTCGTGGCTTTGCTTGGCTGGACACTGGTACCCATGATTCATTGATGGAGGCCGGGCATTTCGTTCAGACGATCGAAGCGCGTCAAGGCTTGAAGGTTGCGTGCCTGGAGGAGGTTGCCTTTAACCAGGGCTGGTTGAGTGCAGCGGCGCTGGACAAGCAAGCCACCGCTCTGCATAAAACCGGTTATGGCCAATATCTTGCTGGTCTGTTGGCTGCGAGGCCTTCAAAATGAATGTCATCCAGACCCAACTGCCTGGCGTTCTGATTATTGAGCCTAAGGTGTTTGGCGATGAGCGCGGCTTTTTCGTGGAGTGCTACCAGGAGCCGCGCTATCGTGACGCCGGAATTGAGTTGCCGTTCGTACAGGACAATCACTCAAGGTCTCAGTATGGAGTATTACGTGGTTTGCATTTCCAGCGTAATCGACCTCAGGGTAAGTTAGTACGCGTAACTCGTGGCGCAGTCTACGACGTGGCGGTCGATATCAACCCAGAGTCTCCGACCTGCGGAGAGTTTGTTGGCATTGAGCTGACGGCGGATAACCATCTTCAGCTATGGATTCCACCGGGTTACGCCCATGGGTTCTGTGTATTGAGTGATGTTGCCGACTTTCAATATAAATGCACCGATTTGTATTATCCGGAAGAAGAGGGTGGTCTTATCTGGAATGACCCTGACGTGAATATTCCCTGGCCAGTGGAAACACCCAAACTCTCGGAGAAAGACCTGCGTAACCCGAGGTTGCGGACTCTACTGGGTGGGGAATGAGTATGCGTGTTCTTGTCACGGGCGCTCATGGCCAGGTCGGATACGAGTTGCTTCAGCGAGTACCTGAAGGTTTTTCCGTTTTCGGTTATGGATCGCAAGATCTGGACATCAGTAATGCAGAACAGATCCGGGCGGTGTTTGAATCGGTTAAGCCAGAACTGATCATTAACGCCGCTGCGTATACGGCGGTGGACAAGGCTGAAACTGACGTAGAACGTGCCTATGCGGTTAACTCGGACGGAGTGGGGTTTCTCGCATCTGCTGCGGAAAATCTGGGCATTCCACTCCTGCACATCTCCACGGACTATGTGTTTAGTGGGGAGGGTGATAAACCATACACGCCCGAAGACATTACCGGCCCTACCGGTGTATACGGTTTGAGCAAGTTGGCTGGAGAGAAACAACTTCAGGCGCATTGCTCACGTCATCTGGTGCTGCGTACCAGTTGGGTGTTTGGTGCGCACGGAAACAACTTCGTGAAGACGATGCTTCGTCTTGGGAGCGATCGGAACACTATATCTGTCGTCGCTGACCAGCACGGGGCGCCCACGTCTGCAGGCAGCATTGCCGATACGCTGTGGGCATTGGCTGTAATTTTCAAACAGGAAGGCCGTCTGGGCTGGGGGGTGTATCACTACAGTGGTGCCCCTGCGTGCAGTTGGCATGATTTTGCCAACGAGATATTCACACAGGGTGTAAGCCTTGGCCTGCTGGAAAAGTCCCCGGAGGTAAAGGCAATCACCACCGCAGATTATCCAACTCCAGCCAAGCGGCCTGCGTGGTCGGTGCTGGACTGCGAGAAGCTGGCAGACGTACACGGTTTGCTACCCAAAAGTTGGGCGCAAGAGCTCCAGGCGGTTCTTCAGCAGTTAGGGAAGCTTCGAAACGTTTGACGGCTAAGAATCTTGAGTATAAAGCCGACCATTAATAACATCTTTCGCGATAACTCAGGCTGCTGCCATCCAGCGCTGTGCACTGGAAGGCCTCTGAACCCGTTGAGTTTATTGGATAAATCTACAGATGTTAAAAAACCGTATCCGTTATCTATGAACCGAGCGAACGGTCGCGCCACGCGCAATCAGTAGCATAGATGATCTGTCAGTGACATGATCTACAGAAGGTAAAGGGGGAATGGGCAAAGTCATTTGAGGTTGATTTGTCGTTGCCAGTTCAGTCTTTCGCTTCTTGGTACTTAGTATCAAATCCTGTATATCGAGAAGGAGTCTGATATGAAAAAGCTACTTGCTGTCACGCTGTTGGGTCTTTTGAGTGCCTCAGCAATGGCGGCAGAAAAACCGCTGACTCTTAGTACTCCGTTGGTCGGTTCGGTCACCGTAGGTACAAGTTTGTTGGTCGGCGCTGCGGTGGTTGCGGGTGTGGTTGCCGCGTCCAACAGTGGCGGAAGTTCTAATGGTGGTACAAGCGGAACAACCGGAACAACCGGTACAACCGGTACCACTAGATAAAACAGCCGTTGGTGTTTTGGACAAGGTCACACAGGGCTCCCTGGGTGGCCTTGTTTTTTTGGATGTGCTCTCAACTAACGTAGTGCCAATATGATTCGTAATCTTTCTGTTGCCATACTGGCAAGTATTACTTTGCAAGGTTGTATGTTTTCTCCTGGTCAACATATGGACACCAGTGAACTCGTTCGGGATGGAACGCCTGAGAGCAGTCGTGTTGAGCTGATCCCTATCACGCCTAAATTGATTGCGATGAATGCCGCCACTCAGGTCGGAGAGACCATTCCAGCCGATTTGTTGAGCTATTCGCCGGGAAGTTATCGGATTGGTGCCAACGATTTGCTGTTTATCACCGTTTGGGATCATCCAGAGCTAACTGCTCCGTCCGGGCCACAACAGCAAATCGATGCGAACGGACGCCTTGTTCGCCCGGACGGTAATCTTTTCTATCCCTATGTAGGTAATGTCGCTGCTGCAGGTAAAACAATTGAAGAGCTGCGAGCTCATATTTCAAGTCGTCTATCGCAGTTCGTTGAAAGTCCACAAGTTGACATCAGTGTATTAAGGTTCGCCAGCCAAAAAATCGTCGTTTCTGGTGCAGTTATCAGGGCAGGGCAACAGCCAATCACCACAACACCATTGAGTGTCGTTGAGGCAATTGGTGCTGCTGGTGTCGATCCTCTTAATGCTGACCTTTCGAGCCTGACCCTTACCCGTGATGGCCACGAATATAAACTGGATCTGGACTCGCTAAACCGTCAGAACAACTCTCAGTTGCCCAATGTCTACCTCAAAGGTGGTGATCAGCTGTATCTGGCTTACAACGACCGCAAGCGAATCTATGTCATGGGCGAGGTTACCCAGCCACGCGCATTGAGCTTCAAAACCAAAACCATGAACCTGTCCGATGTGCTGGGTACGGTGGGTGGCTTGAACCAGACTACCTCTAATGGCAACGCTGTTTATGTCATCAGGGGCGTCGAAAATCTGGATAAAGAACAGGCGAAGATTTTCCAGTTGGAAGCCACCTCGCCTTCTGCAATGGCATTGGCCACACGGTTCGATGTGCAAGCGCAGGACGTGGTCTATGTAGGGCCTGCCAACGTTACCCGTTGGAATCGCTTTATCAGCCAGTTGCTTCCGTCTGCATCCATCGTCGGTATCGGCGCAGCTGCAAGAAATGACATGAGCGAAGCCGGCAGCAGATAAGGGCAAAGTCTACCCGTGAATATTTTGCGCAGCAGCGCCTACTGGGCGATGGCTTTCATGCTGTGTGGGTGTAACCCACTAATGAAAGCCTCCTTCGATACCCTCAAAGCGTCCACCATGGGGCCCGACTCTCTGGAGTTGACCCAGGCCCAGTTGGACGCTGTTCCCTTTCCTCAGATCAAAGTCACCACTCCATCAAGCGAGGGCGTCATGGCGATGATTCGCCAGCGAGGCGACCTGCAGTTCTGGGTTGCCTCCGGTAAGCAGGTGTTGTTGATGCGCGACGGCTTGATCGTGCGCAGCGTCGGTCTCGGTATCAACCTCGATGGTACCCGCTGGGAGGGCGAGTCGCCGTTCAAGCGTGGACTGCACCTACTACCCGACGGGTACAGCAGCACTCGCTGGATCGATATCTATGACGGCTACCGCGTCGGCATTGCCGTGAACAGCCGGTTTACCAAAGAAGGCATCGAGGACATCAAGGTGATGGACAAGACTTATACCTTGCTCCGTGTTGATGAGCGTATTGATGCTCCTGAAATAGATTTCCATGCAGTCAATCGTTATTGGATCAGGCCACACGATGGGTTCGTCATTCAGAGCGAGCAGCATCTAACACCTCAAATTTCCCTGAAGGTCATTCAGTTGCGTTCTGCTCAGGGAGCTATCAATTGAAGCGTCTGAATATTGTGTTTGCGGGTTTGCTATTAGCCAGCTCAGGTCTGAGCCATGCCGATGTCACTGTCAGTGGTGACGTTCGCAGCCCTGGCCAATTCAAGATCCAGCCGGGCGCTCGTTTGATGGATGTTATTACCGCTGCGCAGCCCAACGCTGAAAGTTACTGGTTGGGCGCCGCCTGGCTCCGCCAGCCTTTGCTGGAAGAACAGCGCCGACTGAAAGTCGGCGTATTGTTTGATCTGAAAGTCCTGCAGCGTGGCGCCATGCTGTTTGACAAGCCTACCCGGGCTGCCTTGGCAAATCAGCTCTTTGAGGAGATCGGCCGGTTACCGGTAACGGGTCGCCAGGTTGCGGTACTTGACCCCGTTGCCGTAGAGGTCGGGTTTGCGCTTAATGAGCATCTTGCTGATGGCGACCGTCTTGTCTATCCGCTTCGCCCCAATACCGTGGAAGTGTTGGGCGCTGTCGCTCATCCTTGCCGACTGCCTTATCGCGCGATGCAGGAAGCCCGTGACTACCTTCGATTCTGTCAGGCCTCGTCCGACGCAGAGACGGACTACCTGTGGGTTATCCAGCCCGATGGTCACACCCAGCGGATCGGTGTCGCACTGTGGAATCGGGAAGAGGGGTATTGGCTCGCCGCAGGCAGTAAAATCCTCGTGCCGATCAAAAACGATGATCTTGACCCACCCACACCCGAACTCAATCAGCAGTTGGCCGAATTTCTCGCCACTCAACCTGTGGCTGAGGTGGCCCCTTGAAGTTACGTTTTGCAGCGGTCCTGTTGTTGCCTTGTGGTTTAGCTCATGGAGAGCCGCGTTATACCCAGAATGATTTCGGTGGTGTGGGCTTGTTACAAACGCCTACCGCACGTATGGCACCTGCCGGCGAATTGAGCGTCAATGCCAGTCGAACTGATCCCTATAGCCGTTACAGTCTTTCGCTACAGCCTTTTGACTGGCTTGAAGGTTCGTTTCGATATACCGCCATTACCAACCGGCTATATGGCCCTGAGTCATTGAGTGGTAACCAAAGCTTCAAGGACAAGGCTATCGATGCTAAAGCCCGGCTCTTGAAAGAAACCCATTGGTTACCAGAAGTTGCTCTGGGCTTTCGGGACATTGGCGGTACCGGATTGTTCTCCAGTGAATACTTCGTTGCGAACAAGCGCGCTGGAAACCTTGATTTCAGCCTCGGTATTGCTTGGGGCTACATCGGTAATCGCGGAGATTTCACTAACCCGCTTTCCGTGTTTGGGGACAAGTTTAACGACCGTCCGGAAACCTCTGCTGCAGTTGCCAGGGCGGGCGATGTGAATGCGGACTCCTACTTCAGAGGATCCCCGTCTTTGTTTGGCGGTGTGTCTTATCAGACGCCCTGGGCACCCCTCAGTCTGAAACTCGAATACGAAGGCAACGATTATAAAAACGAGCCACTCGATAACGACATCAAGCAAGACTCGCCCATCAACATCGGCGCAGTTTACAAGCTGACAGACTCGATCGACCTCAGCGCTGCCTGGGAGCGCGGTAATACCGCTATGTTCGGTATTACGCTGCACACCAACTTTGCCAGCCGCAAGACACCGACAAAGACCTATGACCCGCCAGCGGAACCCATACCGGCCCAAACGCCAGTCACCTCCCCGGATCAGGTCAATTGGGCCAATGTGTCCCAGCGCCTGCATAACAATGCCGGTTATAAAGTGGAACGCATTACCCAGCGTGGCTCTGAATTGTTAGTGTACGGCGAGCAATCCCGCTACTTCTATTCGGCGAAAGCCGTAGGGCGGGCTAGCCGGATTCTGGACAACAGCGTCAACGACGATATCGATTGGTTCACCTTGGTGAACAAGCGATACGACATGCCGCTGGAAGAAACCAGTGTGCCCCGCGAAACCTTTCGCGAGGTGGTCAAAAACGAAGAGCCGCTACAAAACCTGCATCGCGCCACCGAGGTCAACGCCGCGGTACCGCACACCGAAACCACACTGTATACCGGGGCACGGGATCCCTTCTCTTATGGGCTGGGTCTGGGTTACAAGCAGAACATCGGTGGCCCTGATGGCATGCTCTATCAGGTCACTGCTGACGCGGATGCTGAGTATCGCTTTACCCGTAACACTTGGTGGAGTGGTTTGCTGAGCGTCAATTTGTTGAATAACTATGACAAGTTTACCTACGACGCACCGAGTGGATTGCCGCGAGTGCGCACGGACTTGCGCGAGTATCTGACGACCTCCGATGTCACCATGCCGACGTTCCAGCTCAACCACGCCAAGCAGTTGGATAAAGACCTGTATGGCATGGTCTACGGCGGCTATCTGGAGTCGATGTTTGCCGGTGTCGGCGGTGAGGTGCTGTTTCGTCCGGCAGGACAGCGCTGGTCTGTAGGTGCCGATCTGAACTTCGTTCGTCAGCGTAACTTTGACCAGGGTTTTGGTCTGCGTGATTACTCGACCGTCACAGGCCATATAACAGGCTATACCGACTTGCCTTTCGAGGCCCAGGCTGCCGTTAGTGTCGGCCGTTACCTGGCTCGCGATTGGGGTACCACAATCGACCTGTCCCGTGAGTTCCGCAACGGTGTGCGATTTGGTGGCTGGGTCACGCTGACCACGGCAACTAAAGAGGAGTATGGCGAAGGTAGTTTCGACAAAGGAATCTACATTTCCATCCCTTTCGACGAGTTGATGAGCGTGTCGACGATGCGTCGAGCCAATATCGTCTGGGCGCCTTTGACCCGGGACGGTGGTGCACGGCTTAACCGTAGTTATTCGCTGCACAGCATGACAGATAGTCGTGACAGTGATCTGTTCTATCGCAACTTTGAGAAGATCACGGAATGAGGGCTGGCGATCGACAGGGCAGGTGCCCTGTCGATTGTGATCAGTCAGAAGGGAATGCTAAGAGGGGGATGTCGAGCGGGGCGCTGGTTGAAAGTCGCCTGCGCCAGGCAGCTTCGGTACAGCGCCCTGATGTTTCTAAAGTCTGGTGATGCTCGACAGCGGCAGGTTGATACGCTGCTCGCGTTGTAGAAAGTTCATCAGCAGTACAACCCGTTCATCACCATCCATCGCTAGAAACAGCGCTTCCAGCTCTGCAAAAGTCCCTTGGTTGATACGTACCAGGTCGCCCTGTGTCAGCAGCAATTCTGCCGACGGTTCGCACTCGCGTAGCTGAATTTGGCCGATCACTTCATCAGCAATCGTCACCGGCTGCCCGCCAAAACTGACTGTCCTCAATACGCCTCGCGTTGAACGCAGTGGTGCCCAGTTGTCGTGCCCACTGAGCTGGATAAACAGATAGCCAGGAAACAGTGACTCGCAGAACGTTTGTCGTTTGCCCCGCAAGAGACGTTCACGTCGATAAGTCGGGCGATAGCATTGGTAACCCTGACGCTGCAGATTTTCCTCGGCGCGCTCATCCTGCTTGGCTTTGCAATGAATCAGGTACCAGGCGGGATTGGCATATTGTTTATTCGCGATCATCCGAGTCTTCCTTACTTGGCGAGTTGATAGTCTTGAGTTGGCGCCAGACCAAGCGCAAAGGGGACTTTCGTCCCCTGATTAAGTTGCTGGCGCACAATCAACTAGAGTCTTTTCCGTCAATAAATGTCTTTTGACAGCAAGGTGAAGGGCGTCTTCACCAAGATTTTCAGATCCAGCCACAACGACCAGTTATTGATGTACTTAAGGTCGATCTCGACGCGCCTCTGCATTTTGTCGATGGTGTCGGTCTCGCCGCGGCAACCGTTGATTTGAGCCAGCCCGGTGATCCCCGGTTTGATTCGGTGGCGCGCCATGTAGGCGAGAATCTTGCCGGAGTAGTAGTCATTGTGCGCAACGGCATGAGGACGTGGCCCGACCAGCGCCATATGGCCCTGCAAAACGTTGAACAATTGCGGTAGCTCATCGATGGAAGTGCGACGGATAAAGCGCCCGATTGGGGTAATCCGCGAGTCGTTACGACTGGCTTGCTTCACTTCGTGATCGTCGTGCATACGCATAGAGCGAAACTTCCAGACCTTGATGACCTTCCCGTTCCACCCATGGCGGTCCTGTTTGAAAAATACCGGACCATGGGAGGTGAATTTGACGGCCAGGCCAATGATCAACAGTAACGGGCTTAGAGCGACAATGGCCATCAGCGCCACGCTTTTATCGAGCAGGCTTTTACTCAGCGCGGCAGTGGGTTGGCTGGTCAGCGGGCTTTCATTCAAATGAATTGCTGGCATGCCATCCACATCACTGACCGAGTGATTGAGCAGCGTCAGGCTGTTCAAGTCCGGGACCCATACAACATCTACGTTGGCATCCAGCAAGTCGACATACATGGCTTCGATTTGTGCCGCTTCACTCAGTGGCAGCGTGATGTACAGACGTTGGATGTCATGGGTCTTGATCAGTTCCAGTAGTTCTTCCTGCGGACCTACGACAGGTGGCATACCTGACTCCAGCAAGGGAGTGGTGTCGGAGCTTACCAGACCGACCAACGGGAAGTGTTCAAGGGTACGAAGCTTGTTTGCTAATCCCAATGCCAATTCGCCAGTACCAACGATCAGTGTTTTACGCTCACTTTGAAGTGAGCGTTGGTAGTACTTCGAAAAACCATGCAACGGAACATACAACAGTGCCTGGCCGATGTAGCTGCAGATCGCCCATACCAGGATGATTTGACGAGAAAACAGTTCATTGGCCTTACAGAGGAAGGCGACAATAGCTAGCGCTGCCAGTGTCATTGACCAACCCATCAGTAGTCTTGTCAACCCCTCCAGGTAATTGTCCTTCTTTGCATAGACGCCGCACCATGTATAGGCCGGAACCGATGCAAGCACAGTAAGCGTTGCGCATACTCGATAATAGAACTCTACCGTTCCAGTCTGGTAATAAACCAATAGAAGTAACAGGGTGACAACAAAACCCTGGCCCAGTGCCCACTGACCCCAGAAGGTCAATCCTTTGAGGTTGGTATTTCGATTGATACGAAGATTGTTAACCATGCGATATCCCCAAAATACGTCCATTCGCGTTTCGACAGACAACAGCCAAGTTGATGAAGCAAGAGTTATTGTTTTTATAAGATGGCGTTGCATTGACGAGCGAAACGCCAACGAGCGGCGCTCTCATCAGTGAATAGGTTAATTTATTGACGCGAGTGTTGTCTGACGAGTTTTAACGAGGGATTGGCGTAACAGCCTGATATATTGGGAGACTGGGCGCGTTAGAAATGGTCGATAATGTGGGTTGGATTTTGGAGCAGTGGAGGAGGTAGGGAGAGCGATGAGGGAGAGGCAGAAGGATGAGAGTGAGGAGTGCATTTTTATTTTTGTTGTGCACTACCAGGAATCATTCCATTGAGTCAAGTAAGGCTTTTTTCTCGGACGATTTTTTGTATTAGGCAATAACCACGATTCCTGACTGCTCGGAAAAGACGTTCGCCGTTGCTGGCACTCTTAAACTTGTCCTGTAAGCGACTCAGACACATTTCCAGACCCCGATAGTGTTCGGGTTCCCTGCCAATGCTCCGGATAAGATCGTCTTTACTGACCACACGATCATCATGGTGTAGCATTTTTTCAACCAGTGCTGCTTCCAGCCCCGTCAAGACAACCTCAGCGTCATCCTTGACCAAGGTACCGCTGCCATTGCTCAGTTTCCAGGCTTCAGTATATGGGTAGTGCGGTTTGGCGCCCTTGGGTATGGAATCTCCGGTGTCATCCCTGGACTCATCTGCAAGTGTGTCGAACTGAGCAGCTTGCCACTCAGATTCGAATGTCGAAAGTATGCGTCGTGTATCCTGCTTGATAACAGGAGGGAGCATTCTGTCTATTTGCGGGGAAAAGAACTCCAACAGTTTAGGTGCGGAAGAGTGGGGGGCAATACCTTCAACAAACATTTTTGCTTGTGATGTGCCGAATGAGTTATATCGCTTGCTGGACAGTAATTCCTCAAGCTCTAGTTGTAGTGCGGGGTTGTGTGTAACCACGACAAAGTATTTTCTGGGGAGGTTTGTACTGCTATCCATGGCTCTCTCCTGAGTTGCGCGTCTGGGTCTTGGTTTAAAGGTTGTCGGCAGGGGAGTAATGACTCCCTTGAAAGTAGTTAAAGGGCAGCGCGCGTGCCAGTATATGGCTAGCAGCATGCTCGACTCTGTCCGCTATAAAGGAGACTTTTGTGTTGTGAGTGAGCATGGTCATACGTTCGTGGAGACGATTGAATAACTCTGGGTTGCCGCTGAGCTTGAGGCTCAAGTCTAGAGAGGAGGTGGAAATCTTTATATAGTCGAATAGGTTCAGGGTTGTAAAGATTTCGATACTTTCATCGTTGATGTTGTAGTCGTCGAGCGCGATTTCTATGCCGTGATCTTTCAGCAGATATACGTTGTGAAGGATTTTCTTTTTTTCTGCGAAACTGACTGCCGAGAGGGGGAGCTCATTGAGCGCGATAACCAGTGTCTGGCCAAATTCGCGCAGAGCAGCGCCGGACTGTATCAACTCTTCCGTGAGCGCAGAGTTGGCGAGATCTGACTGTCCTACGCAAACAAATCTACGGCTTAAGTATTTATTTCCGTTAGTGGTGTTATGATCTTTTAGCGAGAAGGCAATCAGCCTGGTTTGCATCAGTACTTCACTGTAGATGCCGCTCATCTGATACGCCTCTGGCGCGCAGGACGCGGAAGCGGAGTCGTCAAAATGTATTCTGATCTCGCTGCCAAACGGGCGATCATCCCGAGTGAGGATCAATTGTCGAGACAGGTAATGCTCTGCGTGACCGTAGAGTCGCACGCTCCCTGTTGCGTTCATAATACAGAAACTCCCTTCTACACTAAGAATCAGGTTGTCGAGATCAGACCCCTGATTAAACGATATCCATGCCCACGGATACTTTGAATGGCGTTGGTGCCATACATGCCTTTTATTTTGCCGCGAAGGCGACTGACCGACTTTTCCAAGGCTCTTGGGTCATAAAAATTTATATTCAGCCCCATGATCCTGGCTATTTCATCATGGCTCAATATTTGGTTCTTTGTTTGAGAAAAAGCCTCAAGAATTTTCATTTCTGCAAACGATACGTCCAGTTTTTTATAGTCGCCAATTAGGCACATGCGAGTGGGGTCCAAAAGCAAATTATGCTTTTTTTGCCATTCTGGACTGTTAAAAAACTCGGACAGTGCGTCGGTATTTTCGCCTGCAAAAGTGTCGCAATTGATACAGTAGTCGGCCCCGGCAAGATAATATTTCATCTTGTTGTAGGTGCCTCTGCCGGTGATGGCTACAACCATGATTGACGCCAAATTATCGGCGCGAATATTTTCTACCAGGGTGAGGCTTTCAACAAACGCTTGAGGGCTGTCGATAACGATAAAAATTGCACGGTATGAATTGGTACTTTTGTTCCTGAATGAGTTGCTATAGCACATTGCATCAACGGCAATATCCTTGCCTGTGCGGCTTGCGACTAATTCCCTGAAGCCCTCAGCTAGCGTTTGGGTTCGCCCAATGGTGAGAATACCTGTCTCCTCCTTCACGTCGCTGTGGCCTGTAGTCGTTATTTTCCCTGTAAGCATCATGCTTTGACTCGGATGGGTGCGGGCATTTGAATGTTAAAGCAGCAATTCTCGTTTGTGACTGACAATTGGTAACATTTCACTGTTTTTTCTAGCGGTCGTCTCGTTTTTTTAACATCGTCGGTGATTCTGGTGTGATCGTCTGCCCGCCTGTGGTTCGAGGTGTCTAATCATCGATGACAATCTCGTGGGCTGACCAGGCATAGCATTGTGCCATCTATTGGCCCGATGTCCCGCATTTTCGCATCCATATGACCGCGCATGTCGCTAAAGTTTCAGCTGCCTGATTTTTTTTGATTGGGCGCCATGAGACGGCGGGTTTTTGTTGTTTTAAGTGCTAGTTATCGCTCTTGTCTGGCCCGGTACTCTCCAATATTAACTGTTATCTAACGTTCATGTTGGTGAAGACGGTCATGGACATTTCATCGGGCCACAATGCCTGGGCCTTCATCACCGCCGCCAAAAGATTGTCCGCCTCGACGCTTCCGATTTCAGTCAGAAGCGGGCTGTTGGCTCCTGCCTCGAAATCGACGTGATAGACCGTCCAACGCCTCATTGCATTTCCGACAATTTGCGTCTCGGCACGGGCACGCGGATGGAAGCCCGGCTCGCTTCTTGTGGGTAGGCTTTTGAGGTCCGCAAGCCGGGCATGCGCCGACCGATGGGCGGGGGGCTTGGGGTTTACGAGCCGGTGCCGGACCGAACCGTCTCAGGCAACGCCGGTAAACTCGTCGGACATTGGGGCATGAGCGCGGATTATTTGTGGCAAGAATGTGGCGAAGTATCACCAATTCCAACATGCGTTTTGCAAACGTGACTGGACGTTTGGGAAACCGCGCGACCGCGCGCATGCCTCGCCGGGCGATGCAATTCCATCCTGCCCTTGCAATTCCAGCATGAAAGCGCGAACCTTGGCTGGCGCATGATTCAATCGAAGGATCGAGGCATGACCGATCACAGCAGCGGGACGGAGGATGGGGAAGCATCCGGAATATTGATCCCGTTGCACGAGGCGCGCAACGCCCGCCTCGACCAGCCGGTGCAGCACATGGGTCAGCTTTTCGACATCGGCCATTGATAGACCGACCGTGGGTTCATCCAGTACATACAAGGTATGCGGAATGCGAGAGGCCCGTCCGGTGGTGATGACGCCATCGGTAAGGCGCGCCTTGGTTAGTTCGGTTACCAGTTTGATGCGCTGGGCTTCGCCGCCTGACAGCGTGGGAGAGGGTTGCCCCAGTGTTAAATAGCCTAGCCCCACGTCTTGCATCAAACGCAGAGGCCGCGAAATCCTTGAGTGGGCCGCAAAGTACTCAATGGCATCATCGACTTCCAGCTTCAGGACTTCGCCGGCGCTTTTCTCGCGCCATTTGACGTTGAGCGTGTCGCGATTAAAGCGTTCGCCGGCGCAGGCGTCGCAAAGAACCTTAACGTCGGGCAGAAAGCTCATTTCGATCGTGCGCAGACCTTGCCCTTCGCAAATGGGGCAGCGTCCTTCCCCTGTATTGAATGAGAAGCGTGCCGCGCCCCGGCCGCGAATACGTGCGTCGCGGGTGTCGGCAAATAACTTGCGCACATCGTTCCAGAACCCCACGTACGTGGCCGGGCAGGAGCGTGGTGTTTTACCTATAGGCGCCTGATCAACCTCCAGTCCCCGGTCGATCTGTTCCCAACCGGTAATTTCATCGCAGCCTTGCCAGGCCGGAGCTTTGCGCTGAGACACTGCGTAGGCCAGATTATCCAGCAAGACTTCGCGCGCCAGCGTGGATTTGCCTGAACCGGAGACGCCGGTTACGACACTTAGTCGGCCTATGGGTATGCGTGCATCGACGTTGTGCAA
>LNAP01001236.1_pt1 | contig 29424 bp, 29 predicted proteins | sample 602601 | NCBI WGS metagenome assembly LNAP01 (sample SAMN02440304, study PRJNA202911) | soil metagenome | biome: Subtropical and temperate rainforests or woodlands; isolation source: soil samples (1 kg each in a 20% v/v slurry with milli Q water) were... ... | reverse complement strand
TAAGTCCGATGCAATACGAAAAGAATTGGCAAATGCTGCAACCTTAGATACTCAACCCGGACGCCGGGTTAAGGGATACGTTTCTCGGGGGCAAGGTCAGACTTCGGTCTGGCCGGGTCCCTTCTGCCGGTCTCTCACCCTGTACATAGCTGCCACCCCTTGTCGCGTGAGGGCGCCAAATGATGGCGCAAAAGAAGGAACTCTCATCTTGAGCCAAATCCCCCCCGAACCCCCACACAACCTCGAAGAAAATCTGGTGCGCGTATCCGAACTGCTGCGTTGCGCGGCAGCCATCGCCCACGAGACATGCGATCAACTTACCGGCCAGCAACGCGATCTGGCATGTTCGGTAATGCATCTGGTCGAAATGGCGCAGGGGCTGGTCGAGGGCTCTCTGACGGCTGTCGAAACGCGGTAACTCCTTTGCGGGCAAGTCGTATTCCAAGCCTGAAGGTTGGCCAGCCAACAACGCGGTATCTATAGATCTACATGTCGGGAAAACCAGCCATTACGCTGCGGCCTTGTCATTCCAGGAGCCTGAGCCAATGGCCTATATTTCCGAATACTCATTTATCGCCACGTTGAAGTCCGTACACCCGGGCTATCCGGCGGCGCTGGATTTTTCCCGGCTGTATCAGCACACCGTCAATACCGTCAATGGCCCGGTCGAAGAGGTTGTCAGCGACGAATATGAATACCTGTGCCTGACCACCAAACCCAGACACACGCAAAAATTCTGGTTTCTCTATCACCAATGGGAAAGCGGTGACTTCAGCTACGAAATCAAAGCCCAACACCCGATGTTCCATGGCGAAAAAAGAAACTTCAAAAGCCTGATCAGCGGTCGCCGAAGCTATATAACGCCAGACATCTACACGCCTTCGGCACAAGGCTGGCGAATCACCTGGGACAACCAGTGCAGCTGCCCTCCCGCGACGAAAAAACCGGGGAAGATTCTCTACGAGGTGGAACCCTCTGAACTGAAATCCGGCACGTTCGGCCCGGTCCGCCTGAACTCACCCGAAGGCAATGACCTGCAGGTTTATAGCCGAAGCAACTTTGGCGATGACTGGTGGGCTTATGTCGTCGACAGCGGTGGAATCACCCTCCCGTTGAGCATGGAGATTCTGCAACTGGGGATGGCTCATCCATTGGAATGAGCCGGGTCTGCCGAGGAATATCCTCTGCTTACACTGGCCTCTTCGGGGACAAGTCCCCTCCTACCGGTTGCGTGTGGTTCGGTAGGACCGGCCGGGGTGGCGCTCCACCTTGTCCGGGAAGGCGCCGGGTTGTGTTGGCTCGGAGCGGCTCTTAACCCTGCGCTTCAGCCGCCACTTCAGCTGGCGACGTAATACTGGTTTTGCCACCACGCGAACGGCCTGAACTCAGGTATTCGGCGATGGACTCCTGAGTGACTTCGCCGAGGAATACGTTTTCGGCATCCAGCACCGGCAGCCATGAGCGGTTGAACTCGTACATGCGCGACAGCAGGATGCGCAAGTGTTCGTCGTAGGCGGCGGTGGCGTTGAATGCCTGGAGGAATTGCAGGCAGTTGCCGGTCTGGCGATGCAGGTCGCGGCGACGTACGTAGCCCATGGCCTTGTTTTCGCTGTCAGTGACGACGATGTAGCGACGGTCGTTTTCGTCCATGACTTCCAGCGCATCGGCAACCGGGGTTTCCGGGCTGACCGAGGGCGCGTTGTCGGCGGCGTCTTCGGCCTTGACCAGCAACAGGCGCTTGAGGGTGCTGTCCTGACCGACGAAGCTCGACACGAACTCGTCTGCCGGATGCGCCAGCAAGGTGTCCGGGTGATCGATCTGGATCAGTTTGCCCGCGCGGAAGATGGCAATCTTGTCGCTCGTCGATGTCGTGGCTGACCATGATCACGGTCTTGTTCAGCGCGCGCTGCATCTCGAAGAATTCGTTCTGGATCATCTCGCGGTTGATCGGGTCGACCGCGCCGAACGGTTCGTCCATCAGCAGCAGTGGCGCGTCAGCGGCCAGGGCGCGGATCACGCCGATGCGCTGTTGCTGGCCACCGGACAGTTCACGCGGGTAGCGATTCAGATACTGCTTGGGTTCCAGCTTGATCATGCTCATCAGTTCGCGAGCGCGGTCGTGGCACTTCTGTTTGTCCCAGCCCAGCAGGCGCGGAACAATCGTGATGTTTTCTTCGATGGTCATGTTCGGGAACAGACCGATCTGCTGGATCACATAGCCGATGTTGCGACGCAGGGTCACTTCGTCCAGGCCGGTGGTGTCTTCGCCATTGATCAACACCTTGCCGGAGGTCGGCATGATCAGGCGGTTGATCATTTTCAGCGTGGTGGACTTGCCGCAGCCCGAAGGCCCCAGAAAGACGCAGATCTCACCTTCGTTGACGGTCAGGCTTACCGAGTCGACGGCTTTGACTTCTTTGCCGTTGCTTTGAAAAATCTTGGTCAGGTTTTGAAGTTCGATCATTTGAGCAATCCTTTTGGAGTCAGCGTGCGTTGCAGCCATTGCAGAAGCAGGTCGGCGAAGATGGCCAGAAGACTGACCAGCACGGCGCCGACGATCAGCATCGACATATCGCTGCGGCTGATTGAAGCAAGAATAAGTACACCCAGACCGCCCGCGCCGATGGTGGCGGCGATGGTCATGACGCCGATGTTCATCACCACGGCAGTGCGCACGCCAGCGAGAATCACCGGCACGGCAATCGGCAGTTCAACCATGCGCAGGCGCTGGCCGAAGGTCATGCCGATGCCTTTGGCGGCTTCGCGAATACCCGGTTCGACGCCGGTCAGCGCCAGATAGGTGTTACGCATGATCGGCAGCAGCGAGTACAGAAACACAGCGGTAATCGCTGGCATCGGGCCCAGGCCCTGGCCGAACTTGGAATAGAACGGCAGCAGCAGCCCGAACAGGGCAATCGATGGCACGGTCAGCAATACCGTGGCGCTGGCTTGCAGCGGTCCGGCGAGTGACGGGAAGCGCGTCATTAATACGCCCAACGGCACGCCAACGATGATGGCCAGGGTCACGGCGATCCCGACCAGCGTGATGTGCTGCCAGGTCAGTTGCAGGATCAGCGGCCAATCCAGATGGGAGAAGGTACTTAAGAAATTCATGTCTTCTCCTTGATCAGTTCAATGGGTGCTGGCGCAGGAAATCTGCGGCAACAACAGAAGGGCTTTCGTGACCGACATCAATGCGCGCATTGAGGTCAATCATGGTCTGGTTATCCAGCAGATCAGCCAGCGGCTTGAGCAGCGTGGCGATCTCCGGGTGAGCATCCAGATATTCCTGACGAATCACCGGCGCAGCGGTGTAGTCCGGGAAGTAATGCTTGTCGTCCTCCAGGACTTTGAGCTTGAAAGCGTTCAAGCGACCGTCGGTGGTGTAGACCAGGCCGGCGAAGACTTGCCCGTTGCGCAGCGCGGTGTAGACCAGGCCAGCGTCCATCTGCCGGGTATTTTCACGACCGAGATTCATGTCGTAATGCTTGACCATGCCAATCAGGCCGTCGGAACGGTTGGCGAACTCGGTGTCCAGCGCTACGACATGATTCTCTTTGGCTTCGTCCTTGAGCACTTTCGTCAGGTCGCTCACGTTGTTGACCTGCGGGTACTGGTCAGCAATTTTCCGCGGCAGGGCCAGCGCGTAGGTGTTGTTGAATTTCGACGGTGAAAGCCAGACCAGGCCTTTTTTCGCGTCGAGTTCTTTCACCCGTGCGTAGGTTTGTTCGCTGTCGAGCTTTTCATCGACATGGTTGTAGGCCACCAGAGACACGCCGGTGTATTCCCACAGCATGTCCAGCTGACCGCTTTCCTGTGCGCTGCGCGCCAGGTTACTGCCCAGGCCGCCGGTGATTTGCACGTCGTAATTCTTGGTGCGCAGATATTGCGCGGTCAATTCCGCGAGCATGGTCTGCTCGGTAAATACCCGGGCTCCGATGCGCAGCAGCGGCTTATCCGCCGCCTGGGCGAATGCCGGGAACAACAAGGCAAAGCCTAGAAACAAGCATAATTTTTTCATTGGTATTCCTTTCGCTCAGCGAGTCAGGCCGCGTTCGAGCCACATACGACTGGCGAATGTCACCAGGCCATCGAGCAGCAGCGCGAGCAAGGCGGTACACGCCGCACCCAGCAGCAATTGCGGCTGATTGTTCAAGGCGATGCCGGGGAAAATCAGGCTGCCGAGGCTGTTGGCACCAATCAGGAACGCCAATGGCGCGGTCCCGACGTTGATTGCCAGCGCCACACGCACACCACCGATGATGATCGGCACCGCATTGGGCAGCTCGACACGCCACAACACCTGGCTTGGCGTCATGCCGATACCGACGGCGGCTTCCTTGAGTGAACCCTGAACGTTTTTCAGGCCTTCGTAGGTGTTGCGCACGATGGGCAGCAACGAGGCCAGGAACAGCGCGAAGATGGCAGGTCCGCTGCCAATCCCGAGGATACCCAGGGCGATGGCCAGAACCGCGAGAGGAGGAATGGTGTTACCAATATTGAAGATCTGCATGAAGCGTTCGGCGCGGCCAACCATGCTGGGTCGACTGAGGGCAATGCCCGCCGGGATCCCGACCACCAGGGCCGCCAACATTGAAACCAGAACCAGAATCAGGTGAGCTTGCAGATAAAACAGCAGGTCATCCTGGTATTGCTTGATGGTACTTATGCCGATCCAGTGGATCAGCAGGGCCAGGAGTGCGATAACAACCGCACCTCCAATCAGCCCCTTGCCATAGCGATTAGCCACAGGCGGACTCCTTATTTCAGTCGGCGAACGCGTTGCCGTTGATCAACCGTTGCGGGGGACCAAGGAATAACGTTCGCGAAGAGCAGCGGGTGGGTCGCCGTTGAGGGTGAACCTCGGCGAAAACACAAGCCATTAGCGCAGCTTCGTCAAGCTAACTCGTTGATTTAGCAGACCCTGACGGTGGCTGTATCAGGGGAGTGGACGTCTCCACGGTCTGAAAGGTTCCCACACAAGATAGTAATTGGCCACCGCGCATGTGCTGAACGGTTCGGTTATTGCATCGAGATAGGCTATAATCTGCGCCCTTTTTTGACTCACCTGCCAGGCGATTTCCCATGACCCACCAGGCCGCCGAAGTCGCGAAACGCCGCACTTTCGCCATCATTTCCCACCCGGATGCGGGCAAGACCACCATCACCGAGAAGCTGCTGCTGATGGGCAAGGCCATTTCCATCGCCGGCACGGTGAAGTCTCGCAAGTCCGACCGCCATGCGACATCCGACTGGATGGAGATGGAGAAACAACGTGGTATTTCCATTACCACCTCGGTCATGCAGTTCCCGTATCGCGATCACATGATCAACCTGCTCGACACCCCGGGCCACGAAGACTTCTCCGAAGATACCTATCGCACCCTGACAGCGGTCGACTCGGCCCTGATGGTGCTCGATGGCGGTAAAGGCGTCGAGCCACGGACCATCGCCCTGATGGACGTTTGCCGCCTGCGCGACACGCCTATCGTCAGCTTCATCAACAAGCTGGACCGCGACATCCGCGACCCAATCGAGTTGCTGGACGAGATCGAAGCCGTCCTGAAGATCAAGGCCGCGCCGATCACCTGGCCGATTGGTTGCTACCGCGACTTCAAGGGCGTTTACCACCTGGCCGACGACTACATCATTGTCTATACCGCCGGTCACGGCCACGAACGCACCGACGTCAAGATCATCGAGAAGCTCGATTCGGACGAAGCCCGCGCGCATCTGGGCGACGAGTACGATCGCTTCGTCGATCAACTGGAACTGGTTCAGGGCGCTTGCCATGAATTCAACCAGGAAGAGTTCATCAATGGTCAGTTGACCCCGGTGTTCTTCGGTACGGCGCTGGGTAACTTCGGTGTCGATCACGTGCTTGATGCCGTGGTGAACTGGGCGCCGATGCCGCTGGCGCGGGTTGCCAACGAGCGCACTGTTGAACCGGTCGAAGAGAAATTCACCGGCTTCGTGTTCAAGATCCAGGCAAACATGGACCCGAAACACCGCGACCGAATCGCCTTCATGCGGATCTGTTCGGGCCGCTATGACAAGGGCATGAAGATGCGCCATGTGCGTCTGGGCAAGGACGTGCGGATCGGCGATGCGCTGACGTTCTTCTCCTCCGAGCGCGAAATGCTTGAAGAGGCCTACGCCGGCGACATCATCGGCCTGCATAACCACGGCACGATCCAGATTGGCGATACGTTTACCGAAGGTGAAAACCTCGGCTTTACGGGTATCCCGCACTTCGCCCCGGAATTGTTCCGTCGCGTGCGCCTGAAAGATCCGCTCAAGTCCAAGCAGTTGCGTCAGGGCTTGCAGCAACTGGCCGAAGAAGGCGCCACGCAGGTGTTCTTCCCGCTGCGCAGCAACGACATCATCCTCGGCGCCGTGGGTGTGCTGCAGTTCGATGTGGTCGCCAGCCGCTTGAAAGAAGAATACAAAGTCGAATGCGCCTACGAGCCGATCACCGTATGGTCAGCGCGCTGGATCGACTGCGCGGATAAAAAGAAGCTCGAAGAGTTTGAAATCAAGGCTGTGGAAAACCTCGCGGTGGACGGCGGCGGTCACCTGACCTACCTGGCGCCAACCCGGGTCAACCTGGCCTTGATGGAAGAACGCTGGGCGGACGTGAAATTCCGCGCGACGCGTGAGCATCATTAAGTAAAAGTGCAAGATCGCACTTGTGTTGTGGGACCGGCTTGAGCCGGGAAGAGGCCAGTACATCCACTAAATCTTTATCGGATGAAATGTCGCCTTCCCGGCTAAAGCCGGTCCCACGAGTGCGGTGCCTGTCCTGGGCCGCTCTCAGATCTTCATCATCGGCCGGTGATCACTTCACCACCATCCCCACTCCCCTGCCCCGTGGATCGGACGCTGTCTCCAGCTTCGTGCCATCAATCTTGATCGCCTGCACATTACCCATCTCCCAGCCCTGATCCTCCAGCTTGTAGCCCATGGCCTTGAGGTCTTCGGCGGGCTTGCCGGTCAATGGCGCGTAGGCGTCGTAGTAAATGGTGTCCTTGGGCAGCAATTGGTGATGCACACGTTGCGCGCCGACGGCTTCCTTCAACGGCAACTTGTAGTCATAAATATTGTTCAGCACCTGAAAGATCGAGGTGAAAATCCGCGAGCCGCCCGGCGTACCCAATACCAGCGTCACTTCGCCGTCGCGGGTCACCAGGCTTGGGCTCATGGAAGACAACATACGTTTGCCCGGCTCGATGGCATTCGCGCTGCCGCCGACCACGCCAAAGGCGTTGGCCACCCCCGGTTTGGAGCTGAAGTCGTCCATTTCGTCATTGAGCAGGAAACCCGCGCCTTTCACCACAACGCCGCTGCCGTAATCCCAGTTCAGGGTGTAGGTATTACTGACCGCGTTGCCTTGTTTGTCGACGATAGAAAAGTGCGTGGTCTGATGCGGCTCAAGGCCGGGCTTGATGTTCGCCGTGGGTGAAATCGCCGTCGGGTTGATCTCGTGGGCGCGCTTGGCAAGGTACGCCTCGTCGATCAATTCGTTGACCGGCACCTTGGAAAACTCGGGATCGCCGAGATAATCAGCCCGGTCGGCAAACACGCGTTTCTCAATTTCCGCCAGCAAGTGGATATAACGCGCCGAGTTAAGCTCGACGCCCTTGAAGTCATCAGCGCGCTGCTCCTTGATGCCGATCAGCTGCGCCAATGCGACGCCACCGGAACTGGGCAGCGGCGCGGTATACAGCGTGTTGCCGCGCCAGTTGACGTGCAGCGGCTTGCGCCAGATGGCTTTGTAATCCGCCAGGTCCTGTTTGCTGATCAGGCCGTTATCGCGCTGCATTTGCGCCACCAGCAAATCAGCAGTCTGGCCGCCGTAGAACTCTTTGGCGCCCTTGTCGGCGATGCGTTCCAGGGTTTTGGCCAGCTCCGGCTGGCGCAGGGTTTCGCCAACTTTCATGTTGCCGAAATAATCATTGAAATTGGTCGTGCCGTTAAACAGTTGCAGCGCCTCCTGGCGATACATGTATTGCTTTTCGGCAACCTTGAAACCGTTCTGTGCGTAACCGATGGCCGGGGTCAACAGCTCGGACCAAGGCAACTTGCCAAACTTCTGATGCGCCTCCCACAAGCCCATTACCGTACCCGGCACGCCCACCGCGCGGGCACCGACCAGGCTCATGTTTTCAATGACTTCACCTTTTTCGTTCAAGTACATATTGCGCGAGGCGGCCTTCGGCGCGGTTTCCCGGTAGTCGAGAAAATACGGTTTGCCATCCATGAACAGGGTCATGAAGCCGCCGCCGCCAATGTTCCCCGCTTCGGGATAAGTCACCGCCAGGGTGAAGGCCGTCGCCACTGCGGCGTCCACAGCATTGCCGCCTTTCTTGAGAATCTGCGCCGCGACTTCGGCGCCGTATTGGTCCGGCGAAGCCACCGCGCCGCCTTCCAGCGTGACGGCGAATGCCGCCGACGAGCTGACAATGGCCACGGACAGGGCCAATGTCTTGAACATGACGAGTCGCATAACGCTTCCTTATTGTTTGCAGGACAGACCGCACTGATTAATGACCAGGAATGACATAAACGCAAACGGCCACCCGGAGGTGGCCGCTTTTTGGCAATTGCGCGTCGCAGGTCTTATACAACCAGCTCGTCACGAATCCAGTCGGTGACCGACGTGCGCTTCGGCACCCAGCCCAGCAGTTCGCGGGCATTCTTGCCCCGCACGCGGCTGTTGGAACCCAGGCCGTAGTTGGCCATTTCATAGCCCCATTCGGTTTCGGCATCCTTGAGCGGCCAGTCCTGCACCACGGCCAGGCCCAGCGCCTTGGCAATGGCGTTGCTCATGTCGACAAATGCCGCCTCGCCACTTTCGACAAAGTAGAAGGTGCCGGCCGAGGTTTTCTCCAGCGCCAGCGCGTACAACTCGACCACATCGTCGATGTGCACGTTGGACCAGATGTTCTCGCCCGGACCGACGTGGCGCATGATGCCGCTCTTGCGCGCCTGCTTGATCAATCGCGGCAACTGCACGCTGTCGCGCTTCACGCCCAGGCTGTGGCCGTAGATCAAGGTGTTACAGATCACTGCCGAACGCACGCCTTGTTTTGCGGCATCCAGCACCAGATTGTCGATGGCAACCCGCGCAGCCTTGTCGGCGGTTGGCTCCGGCAGCTGGCCTTCGTAATAGATGACGTCGCTGCCCTTGCCCCCGGACGCATCGCCGACAATGCTCGAACCGCTGGTGTGCAGAAACGGCTTGTTCGAACCCTTGAGCCCTTCGATCAGCGATTCCACCGCACCGCGATGGTCGCTGCTGGCGGCGTTGATCACGCCATCGGCCTTGCGCGCCTGCTCGGCAAGCAACGCGCTGTCGTCAAGCGTGCCGACTACCGGCGTGATACCCAGCGCGATCATTTCTTCGGCCTGTTCGGCGCTGCGCACCAAGCCGGTAACCTGATGCCCTTTTTTGACCAGACCGGTAGCGATGGAACCACCGATGAAACCGGCGGCACCTGTAATAAATACGTTCATGGTGACTCCCAGCGTTGCGATGAATGATGGGATCAGTATCGGCTGCGGATTCATGTAGAAAAAGACGGGATTGGTGAAATGACCTTTGCGCTGCAGGCACGAATCCCTCCTACCGGTTTACACATATCAGGCAGGGCCGGCCGGGGTGGCGCTCCACCTTGTCCGGGGAAACGGCGCGGCTGACACCGGGTTGGGTCAGGCATCAATCATGCTGGTCAATCTGACGCCATCGAGGACAAGTCCCTCCTACCGATGTTCGATGTTTGCCTACACCGCATACCCCGCCATCTTCTGCTGAATGAAATCCAGAAAACACTGAATACGCAGCGCCAGTTGCGAGTTGCGGTAGTACACGGCGTTGATCGGTTGGCGATAGCCGGTGTTGGCGTCGGGCAGGATGATGTTGAGCCGACCCAGGCGAATGTCTTCATGGGTCATGAAGTGCGACAGACACACGATGCCCTCGCCCGCCAATGCCAGCTGGCGCAAGGTTTCGCCACTGGAAGCGGCGATTGCCGGCTGAATAAACAGTCGATCACCTTCAGCGTGGCGCAGCGGCCAGTGGTTGAGGGATTCGGTCTGGGTGAAACCCAGCAGCACGTGTTCGGCCAGCGCTGCGACGCTGCCTGGCGTGCCGTGTTTGTTCAGATAGGCGGGACTGGCGAGGATGTTCAGCGGGCTGCTGCCCAACGAGCGCGCGTGCAATGTCGAATCCGCCAGGGCGCCGATGCGAATGGCGACATCGGTGCTTTGTTCCAGCAGATCGATAATCAGGTCGTTGCTGTTCAGTTCCAGCTGGATATCCGGATACAGCGCACGAAACTCCGCAACATAAGGCACCACCGAATGCAGCATGAACGGCGATGCCGCATTGATCCGCAAACGTCCGGCGGGCGTCTGCTGGCGCAGGGAAAGCCGCTCTTCCAGTTCCTCCATCTGCGCCAGGATCAACCTGGCCCGTTCGAGGAAGAATTTGCCTTCTTCGGTCAGGTCCATGCGCCGCGTGGTGCGGTTGATCAGCGTGGTTTCCAGCTTCGCTTCAAGGCGCGACAAGGTTCGACTGATGGCCGATGGCGTTTGCCCGACTTGTTCGGCGGCAGCGGAAATCGACCCGCACTCGATCACCGAGATAAACACCTGCAATTCATCGGAGCGCGCTTTCATTGTTGTCTTCCATTCCAAACAGCCTGGATATTAGCGCTGTTCAGGACAACAAAGCATGTCGATTCAGCCGCCAATCAACAGGTGCAAACCCAGCGTTCCCATGCCTGTGAAAAATACCCGTTTGAACAGTTGCGCACTGATGCGCTGGCGCAACCATTGGCCGAGCCACATACCGAGCAGCGCGGGAATCAGCGCCAGCAGTGAAGCGCCGAGTTCAGCGCCGCCCAAGGCATCGTTCCACAACAAACCGCCGGCCAGCGCCAGGGTCGAGACGGTAAATGACAGGCCCAACGCTTGCACCAGCTGGTTGCGCTCCAGCCCGAGTGCCTGAAGATACGGCACTGCCGGGATGACAAAGACGCCGGTGGCCGAGGTAATGATGCCGGTCAGCAACCCGCAAAGCGGCCCCAGCCAGGCTTCATGGCAGGCCGCGATGCGCAGCGTCGGCAGAAACAACCCGCTCAAGGCATACAACAGCAATGCCGCGCCCAGCGCCCGGGTCATCGAATGCCCGCCGCTCATTCCGACACCGATCGAGCCCAGTCCGGTGCCGATGACGATCATCAGCAGCAGCGGCCACAGGCGTCGGATCAGCACGCGCAAATGCCCACCCACCGCCAGTTGCCAGAGATTGGTCACGGTCGACGGGATTATCAATAACGCGGCTGCCTGCGCCGGAAGCATAGCCAGCCCGAGCAATCCCATCGCGACTGTCGGCAGGCCCAGGCCAATGACGCCCTTGACCGTGCCGGCCAGCAAAAACGTGCCCATAACCAGCGCCGACAAGGCCCAGCCGAGTGCCTGGTAGTGTTGGATAATTTCATTCATGGGCCTATCCTGACGTTAGCCAGCGGCTTTGGAAATCTGTCTTGTATTGATCCAGCCTCAACCTCAGACAGAGGCTGAAATTAACGCGCACGTTAAAGGTTGACCATGCACTTCGATCTGATTGATCTGCGACTTTTTCTGAACGTGCTCGAAAGCGGCAATATCACCGCCGGTGCAGCCAGCAGCCATTTATCCCTGGCCTCGGCCAGCGCCAGGATCCGGGGGATGGAAGCCTCGCTGAACATTGCCCTGCTCGAACGCGGCCGTCGCGGTGTGACGCCGACTCCGGCAGGCAAAGCGCTGGCGCAGCATGCCCGACTGATTCTGCAACAGGTCGAGCGCATGCAATTTGACCTTGCCGATTACGCCAAAGGATTCAAGGGTCAGGTCCGCCTGCTGTGCAATACCTCCACGTTGAGTGAACACCTGCCGGAACTGCTGGCCGATTTCCTGGTGAGTCATCCCAACATCGACATCGAAGTCGAGGAACATCCGAGCCTGCGCATCCTGCATGCGGTGCGTCACGGGACGGCGGACATCGGGATTATTTCCGACGCCGTCGATGCCAGCGACCTGCAGACCCGGCCGTTCCGCGCCGACCCGTTGGCGGTGATCATGCCGCTGGACCATCCGCTGCAGGATCAGACCACCCTGAGCTTCAACCAGCTGCTGGATTACGAATTTGTCGGCCTGGCCGTCAACAGCGCCATGGCGATTTACCTCGAAGGCCAGGCGCTGCACGCCGGAAAACGCCTGCGCATCCGGGTGCGGGCCGAAGGGTTTGCCGCCGCGATCAGGATGGTTGCCCGCGGCGCTGGCCTGGGCATCGTTCCCCAAGCCGCCATCGCGCGCTGGCAGGGCGAACGGCAGTTCAAAAGCATCGCCTTGACGGATCCGTGGGCTGACCGAAAACTGCTGCTGTGTGCCGTGGATTTCGCGGCCCTGCCAGGTTACGCCCGAGCGTTGCTGGCGGTTTTGAGCTGCGCTTCTGGATACCCGGATGTCGAGCACAGACAACCGGGCCGCAACCAACCGCCCTAAGGTAGCCGAGCGATTTTCGCCCATACCCTGGAGCTGTCCATGTCTACGCCGATTACTGTCCTGCGCGATACCCACCCGCTGCCGGTGCTCGATGCCTGCAAATGGGAAAAACTCGAAGGCGACCCGCACACCGTCAACCTCAACGCCTATACGTCCGAAGACGGCAGCAAGATCATGGGCACCTGGATCTGCACTCCGGGCAAATGGCGTGTGGACTATGTGAAGTGGGAATACTGCCACTTCCAGGAAGGCTACTGCATCATCACCCCGGATGGCATGGACCCTATTCATTTGCGGGCCGGTGACATCTTTGTGGTTGAGCCGGGCATGAAAGGCATCTGGGAGGTCGTCGAGACGGTCCGCAAGTATTTTGTCTTTGCCTGAGCGCGCCTCGCTTGATCGTACGCAGGTGCAGAAAGCGGCTTTTTCTGCACCCGCAGCAGATTCGGGAATTTACATGTAACTCTGGAGTTACACTTTCAATGAACTGATCATTTATTTGCATTCGGCACTTAGCGTTCGCTTTTCCAGCTATCTGCTTGAAACTTCAGATCATTATTCCCCCGGTCAGAGAACCATCCGCCACACACCTGTTAACTTGCTGATAAAACCCTGAAAGCTGTTCATTAGCACGCTAGACAGTTGCGCTAAAAAAAATCTAACCTCTTGAACAACGACTAGCCTCTCCCCGTAAATCAGAGTGCCCGCGAGCTGCAACGCGCAGGGCTGCTTACCTAATGTTTGACTATTTCAGGATGATTATGAAAATACTTGTCACGGGTGGAACCGGTTACATCGGGAAGGCGTTACTGGCGAAGTTGACCGCCGAAACGAATTACGAGGTTTCAGGCACAACTCGCACCAGACACCCAACTCCATCCGTTGCCCCGTTGATTCCCGTGGGCGACTGCTGTGCAACAACAGATTGGTCTGCAGCGTTGCAAGGCGTCGATGTCGTTGTGCATGTCGCCGCTCATCTCAAGGCTCCTACCGGCCACGGCATCAGCCAGCAGGAGCAACTTTGGTTAACCAATGTCGAAGGCACACTGGCCCTCGCCCAGCAGGCTTTGGCAGCGGGTGTAAAACGGCTGATCTTCATCAGTTCCGTAGGCGTCAATGGCTCGCACACGACCCACGGCCCTTTCAATGAAGAATCCGTCCCTGCGCCAGAAGACGACTATGCGCGGTCAAAGCTTGCGGCCGAACGCGGGCTGATGGTTTTGCTCGCCGACACAGCCATGGAGTTCGTGATTATTCGGCCACCGCTGGTCTACGCCGCTCACGCGCCGCGTAACTTCCCACGCCTGTTGCGTTGGGTTGCGTCCGGTGTGCCAATGCCGTTCGGTTTGATCGATAACAAGCGCAGCATGATTGCCCTGGAAAACCTGGTGGATTTCATTGCGCTGTGTATCGCACATCCCGCCGCAGCCAATGAACTGTTTCTGGTTTCGGACGGTGTGGATATGTCGACTTCGCAGATAGTCAGTGAGCTCGCCACCAGTATGGGAGGCCGGGCGCGATTATTACCGGTGCCCGACTGGCTGATGCGCTGGGGCGCGAGAATGATCGGCAAACAAGCCATGTATTCGACGTTATGCGCGTCTTTGGTCGTCGATTCGAGCAAGGCGCAAACGTTGCTCAACTGGGCGCCGCCATTAACGGCTCGTGAAGCACTGCTTAAAAGCGGACAAGCGTTCAGGCCGCGAGATTGGCCGAGCCCGCTGCCCCAATGAAAAAGCTCACTCCGTGGTGCGCGGAGTGAGCTTTGATTTGAACAGGAGTATCGCAACGCGTTACAGGATGCTCAGTGGGTACTCGACGATCACGCGTACTTCGTCGATTTCGCCGCCGCGATCCGAACTGCGATAGCTGGCGTGACGCACGCGCAGGCTCAGGTCTTTGGCTGGACCGGCCTGAACCACGTATTTGCCGTCAAAATCGCGCTCCCAGGCCTTGCCGTTGTCGCCGGTCGCCGTCGTGAAGTCTTCACCCTTGATATAACGCGCCAGGAACGACAGACCCGGCACACCATAAGTGGCCATATTGATGTCGTAACGGGCTTGCCAGGATTTTTCGTTGGCGTAGTTAAAGTCGGAATACTGAATGGAGTTGCCGACAAAGACTGTGCTGTTGCCGTCGACGCCGTACTTGTAGTCGCCGGTACCGTTGACTTGCTGGCGACCAATCTGGAAGGTGTGTGCGCCGATGGTGTAACCGGCGGTCAGGCTCCAGATGGTGTTGTCCAGATCACCGCCCAATTCCTTGCCGACACTTTTGGTGTCGTACGCATTGAAGTCAAACTTCAGGACGTCATTGGGGGTCAAGGCCAGGGCGTAAGTCAGGCTGCCGTAGTATTTGCGCCAGTAATCTTCAACGTCCGAGTAATAGAGGCTGCTGGACAGATTCTTGCTGAATTTGTACAGACCACCACCGAAGTTGATGCTCGTCAGGCCAGCGCTGTCATGGTTGCTCTGGTTACGGTTTTTCAACGCGGTGAAGTGGCCGCCTTGCAGGGTCAGGTTGTCGATTTCATTGCTGGTGATCAACAGGCCCTGGGCGGTTTCCGGCAGCAGACGGCTGTCGGAAGTGGCGAATACCGGGTTGTTGACGTACTGGTCACCGAACTTGGCGACGGTTTTCGAGACACGCATTTTTACCGCTGCGCCGGCATAGCCGTAGTTGTCTTTCGCGCCGCTGCTGTCTTGTTCCAGCAAACCGGTGCCACCGCCGGTACGACCGTCACCGGTATCCAGCTTCAATCCATAAAGCCCCAATGCATCAATACCGAAACCGACCACGCCTTGGGTGAAACCGGATTCGAAACTGCCGATGAAACCTTGCGCCCATTCTTCTCCGTAAGCCTGGGTTGCGCCGGTGGCGCGGTTATCACGGTTCATGTACATGTTGCGCGCCTTGACGCTCAACTTCGAACCTTCGACAAAACCGGTTGCATCCGCCTGGGATTCAGCAAAAACAGGTTGCACAGTGCCTGCCGCCATCGCCAGGGCGAGGACGCTCAATTTATTCACATTCATTACAGCTGCTCCGTTGGTTATCGCATCCCGCCACCTCTGTTGGGCGGTCGGGAAAGTTATTGGCAGATCTAAAAAGTGTGTGGCTCGCCAATACATCCGCGATGGCATTTCTTATTGGATGACTGTTTTAAAAAAGTGAACAAATAGTGCCTTACCGGTAGGAGGGGACTTGTCCCCGAAAATTTTCCGGACAATGCGACAGCTCAAGCCCTGCGCCGCCAGTGCAAACGCCATCGGGGACAAGTCCCCTCCTACCGGATTGCGTGGGCTCGGTAGGACCGGACTTGTCCGGGAAGACGCCGGGTCTGGCGAGGAAGATCTTCAGCGCTAGTCCCCTCCTACCGGTTTGCGGACTCAGCTTTCGCTAATAACCCTGCTCCGGATTGATCTCATTGGCCAAAGGCTTTCCCGCTTCGAGGCGCGCCAGATTGTCCAGAATTTGCCCGGCGATCACTTCATAGGAAGCAGACGATGCAATATGCGGTGTCACGCAAATCTGTGGGTGACGCCAGAATGGATCGTTAACCGGTAACGGCTCCTGCTCGAACACGTCCAGCAAGGCGCTGCGCAACTGACCGCTGTCCAGCGCGGCGAGCAAGTCTTCACGGTTCAAGTGTTCACCGCGCCCACAATTGATCACCACCGAACCGGCTGCCATTCGCGCGAAGGTTTCCTCGCCGAGAATGCCGACGGTTTCAGTGGTCAGGGGTAGCAAGCAGACCAGAATGTCCAGCCCGCTCAAAAACGCCTTGATCTCGCCCGCTTGAAAAGTGCTCACGCCCTCGATCTGCTGCGCACGACGTGCCCAGCCACGCGTATCGAAATCCAGTGCGGCCAGTTGCGAAGCAACCGCGCGCCCCAGTTCACCCAAGCCCATCACACCGACTTTGGTCTGTTTGGCCGGACGCTGTGCCGGGCGATCCCAGAACACCCATGCCTGATTGCGCAGGACTTGATCAAAACCCCGGTGGTAATGCAGCACACCCCAAAGCACGTATTCGACCATGCCCAGGCGATGATCCGGATCGACGATTCGGCAGACCGGAAGCTGCGGATTACGACTCGGGTCCTTGAAAATCTGGTCGGCCCCCGCAGCGATGGAATGGATCAGGCGCAAGTGCGGATACATACCCAGACTGCCGGGTGCCGGATTCCAGCACAGGGCGATTTCCGCCTGCTGCGCATCGGCATCGTCTGGCCGAACGATGTTCAACTCAGGCTCACGCGCCAGAAGCATTTCCCGAACCCGCTCCAGACCATTACCGGTGCCCAGCAACACGAGAGGCTTCATGAGCAGTATTCGCTGCGCTGGGCGTCGATCATGGTCAGCGCGGCTTCCCAGGCCAGTTCGGTAATGCCTTCAGAATCGTCGGCTTCGAACTGTTGCGCGGTGTGCTCACAGACTTGCGGGTCCGGTTGAACCAGCGCCGTGCCGCCCGCCAGCGCCTGGATCTGCGCCTGACAGGCGCGCTCCAGAAAGTAGATATTGGAAAACGCTTCGGCCGCCGATCCACCCGTCACCAGCAAACCATGGTTACGCAGGATCATCGCGCGGGTGCTGCCCAGATCCGCCACCAGACGTTCGCGCTCGGCGGTGTCCGTGGCGATGCCTTCATAGGTGTGATAACTCAGGCGGTTGTAAAACTTCAGCGCGTGCTGGCTCAGCGGCAGCAAGCCCGCCGCCTGTGCCGACACCGCCATGCCTGCTGCAGTGTGGGTATGAATCACGCAATGCGCATCAGGGCGCGCCGTGTGAATCGCCGAGTGGATTACGAAGCCGGCACGGTTGACGCGATGATTGGGGAAGAACTCATCCACGACATTGCCCTGGCCATCGATCTTCACCAACTGGCTGGCGGTCATGCGCTCGAACAGCGTGCCGTAGCGATTGATCAGAAAATGACCGGCCTCGCCGGGTACACGCAGGGAAATGTGCGTATCGATCAAATCGGTCATGCGCAAATGGGCCAGCAGACGATAGAGCGCCGCCAGTTCGCAGCGGGCGTTGCGTTCCGCCTCGGGCATGTGCAGCGGCAACGTCGTGGAGCGTGCAGAAGAGGACATGGTGCTTACCATCAGAAAAGGTCATGGCGTGTTTCGTGCAGTCTTTTTAAGAGCAAAGGTTACGCAAGCACAATGTGCGATTGCTTATATTCATTATTTTTTTCACCAATAAAGGCCGTGAAGTGACTCAAACCACCAGCCAGGCCACGCCGATACGCCCGTCCTCCAGACCCTTGGGCGAACGGCTGGACTGGAATCTGCTGCGCACTTTTCAAGTGGTCGCTCAAGAACTGAGCATCAGTCGTGCGGCCGCGCGTCTGCATCTGTCGCAACCAGCGGTCAGCCAGGCGCTCAAGCGTCTTGAAGAACAATTGGGCACGGCGTTGATCGAGCGGCGGGGACCGCGTTTTCTGCTGACTCAGTCGGGCATCGAAACCCTGCGTGTGGCCGCTGATGTGCAGGGGCATTTCACCCAGCTGGACGCCGCGCTGGAGCGTACGTCAGACCAGATCGTCGGCAAGGTTCGGCTGTTGACCGTGAGCGGTATTCATTGCGCTATATATGACAAGTTCCTCGCCCAGCTGCATCGTGACTATCCCGGCATCACCCTGGAAATCGACGTGCAGTCCAGCGACGCGATTCTCAGCGCGCTGTCGCAGAAAACCGCGAGCTTCGGCTTGGCGGTCAATCGCGCCGCGCCAGTCTGGCTCGGTCAGCAATGCCTGACCCAGGAGCATTACGCCTTTTATTGCAGTGACCTGCATCCACTGTTCGGGCGCGAAGATTTGACGCTGGATGATCTGCGCAACCAGCAGCTGATTATTTTCACCGGGGATTTGCTGGGCGGCACGCTGTCGTCGCTGGCCGAGTTTCGTGACCACCACGAACTCACCGGGCAAATCGTCGCCTCGTCGGCCAACACTCAGGAAATCTTGCGCCTGGTGCTCGCCGGTTTCGGCATCGCCTGTCTGCCGCAGCATATCTGTCAGAACGAATTGCAGGCGGGTCGCCTATGGCGGCTGCCACCGGAAGCGGGCGTGGGTTCGGTGGATATCAACCTGATGTGGAATCTGGACCAACGCCTGACCAAGGCCGAAGCGGTTTTCCTGCGAAAGCTGCGCGAGGCGGTTCAAGAGCAGCCAGTATCAGCCTGATGGGCAAATAAGGTGCACTTGTTACCGATATACGCAACACTGCACCGTTGCCGTGCATTTGTTGAGAAGTTATTACCCGACGTCATTAACACCTGAACTTTCCTGCATGATTTGCAGGAAAACATCCACTAACGGGTTACGCGGCACCTGTTGCCTGTACAACAGTTTGAACGGCGTCGCTATGCTGAATGTCTGCGCCATGACGGAGCGCATCTCGCCGCGCTCAACGTAACTTTCGGCCCAATGTGTCGGCAAGTAACCCAGATAACGACCGGTCTTGATCAAGATCGCCACCGCTTCTACCTGGGTTGCAACGGCGGTCACGTTACGCAATCCAAGGAGCTTTGGCTTTGCTGTATGCACGGCATAAGCGTGCTCGACAAACTCGGCCTGGGCGAGGCACTTTTCGTCAATATCTTCATCGAGCATTGCGAAAAAAGGATGATTGGATGCGCAATAAAGCTCTGATGTTTCGTCATACAACGGCATGACCTGAAAGTCATCTTTGCCGCTGTACACCGGCACGATACCGACGGCAAACCGGCCTTTGAGAATGCCTTGTTCGATCTCGTCCAGTGGCGCCACATTCAAACGCACTCTGGCCTTTGGAGCCCTGCCCTGCAAGGCTTTCAGGGCATCCACCAAGGGTGAGTCCGGATCGGAAACGGTGTTATCGATGACCGCGATATTCAGGTCGCCGAGCAATTCACCACGCACATTTCCGAGCCGATCGCGGAAGTTATCCAGGGCCATGAACAGGTCCAGACTGGCTTCGTAGATTATCTTGCCTTGTTCTGTAAGGCAGAACTTTTCCCGCCCGCGCGTACATAAACGCATGCCCAGGCGTATTTCAAGATCCGATATCTGTTTGCTGATAGCAGCCAGGCTGATATTGAGTTCTACCTGTGCGGCGGTAAATCCTCCTGATTCAACCACTGCCCGAAAAACCTTGAACAGTTTCAAGTCCATGGCACTGGCCATTGAAATCGCCACATCACCACTTCGCTTGGGCAGGTTTCCACTTTCAGTAAGTTGACTTGTCATTTAAAACATTTCCCCGCTTGTTGATTTTTCCTAGCATCCCTCCCATCGAATCGATTGATTATTGTTTGAAGCCAAACTTCCATTGCTCATCTGTCTACAGCCCGGCGATCTTCACATCGCTTGATAGTGCTTGAGCAATCCACGTGCCAACGGAGAATTTACATGTCTGATGCTACTGATCGTCTTTGGGGAGCCCGCTTTAAATCCGGCCCGGCCGAAGCCATGGCCAACCTGTCCAGATCTCCCAAAGCGTACTTTCGCCTGACCCCGTATGACATCGCAGGCTCCAAGGCCCACGCCAACGAACTGAACCGTGCCGGCCTGCTCGATGCCGCCGAAACCGCGCGCATCATCGAAGCGCTGCGCAGCATCGACGAAGATTTCGCCGCCGGTTCCATCGAGCCGATTGCCGCCGATGAAGACGTGCATACCTTCATCGAGCGCCTGCTCACCGAGCGCCTCGGCACGCTGGGCGGCAAACTGCGCGCCGGTCGTTCACGCAACGATCAGTCGGCCAACGACATGCGCCTGTTCCTGCGCGATCAAGTGCGGGTCATGACCCTGGCCATCCTCCAATTGCAGAAGGCGCTGGTGTTCCAGGCCGAGCAGCACATCAACACCATCGCGCCGGGCTTCACGCACCTGCAACAGGCGCAGCCAATCGTCTTCGCGCATCACTTGATGGCGCACGCCCAGGCGATTCATCGCGACATCCAGCGCCTGCAGGACTGGGACAAGCGTTTCAATCTGTCGCCGCTGGGCGCTGCCGCACTGGCAGGTTCGGCCATCGCTCGCGACCCGCAGCGTTCGGCCGCCGAAATGGGTTACGCCGGGCCGTGCGAGAACTCCATCGACGCGGTTGCCAGCCGTGACCACGTTGCTGAATTCCTGTTTTGCAGCAGCATGCTCGGCATCAATATTTCGCGTCTGGCCGAAGAGTTCTGCCTGTGGACTTCGCGCCAGTTCCGCTGGGTTGAACTGGACGACGGCTACGCCACCGGCAGCTCGATCATGCCGCAGAAAAAGAACCCGGACATCGCCGAGCTGGCGCGTGGCAAGTCGGGTCGCCTGATCGGCAGCCTGACCGGCATCCTCGCGGTGCTCAAAGCCCAGCCGCTGTCTTACAACCGCGATTTGAGCGAAGACAAACACGCGATTCTCGACAGCCTGGAAACCGTGCATCTGGTCCTGCCCGCCTTCGCCGGCATGGTGCAGACCATGAAAGTGCGCGCCGACGAGTTGCTGCGTCAGGCACCGCTGGGCTTCACCCTCGCCACTGAAGTCGCCGACTGGCTGGCGGTGCGCGGCGTGCCGTTCAAAGAGGCTCACGAGATCACCGGCAAGCTGGTGCAGCTCTGCGAAGAGAACGACATCGGCCTCGACGAACTCACTACCCAACAACTGGCTGACACCGATTCGCGCCTCACGCCAGAAGTGCTCGACGCATTGACCCTGGAAGCCGCACTGGCCGCCCGCAGCGGTTGGGGCGGTACTTCGCCGGTCCGCGTTGCCGAGCAAATCGAGCGCTTCAAGCAGCAGTTGATCGCCCAGCAACAATGGGCTCTGGATTACGCCGGTCCGCGCGGCTAAACCAACACCGGGAGCAAGGCACATGGCACAGATTCAAGTCCCAGGCAAAGACGAGCGCGTGTCGCTCGCCGCCAAGTACGACATCTCGGCCTACAAGGTCGTCCCGCGCCGCTACTTCGGCCGATACGCCGCCGCCACACTGATTGCGGTGCTGTTGGTCGGACTGGTTCAGGCGTTCATTCACGGCAACATCGAATGGTCGTTCGTGGCCCAGTTCCTGACCGCCGAATCGATCATGTTCGGCCTGTTGAACACCATCACCATGTCAATCCTGGCCATGGCGCTCGGGGTCGTCCTCGGCGTGGTGGTGGCGGTGATGCGCATGTCGCAGAACCCGCTGCTGCGTTACGTGGCGCAGAGCTACACCTGGCTGTTCCGGGGTACGCCGCTGATTCTGCAACTGCTGCTCTGGTTCAACCTGGCGCTGATTTTCCCGACTCTGGGCATTCCCGGCCTGTTCGAGTTCAAGACCGTCGAAGTGATCACCCCGTTCGCCGCCGCGCTGCTCGGCCTGGGCATCAACCAGGGCGCCTACACCGCCGAAGTGGTGCGCGCCGGTCTGCTGTCGGTGGACAGCGGCCAGTACGAGGCGGCCAAGGCCATCGGCATGCCGCGCTTGCAGGCGCTGCGCCGGATCATCCTGCCCCAGGCCATGCGCATCATCATTCCGCCGGTCAGCAACGAGTTCATCGGCATGGTGAAAATGACCAGTCTGGCCAGTGTCATCCAGTACTCGGAACTGCTGCACAACGCGCAGAACATCTACTACGCCAACGCCCGGGTCATGGAGCTGCTGATCGTGGCCGGCATCTGGTATCTGGCGGTGGTGACCGTGCTGACCCTGGGTCAGGCGCGACTGGAAAAACGCTTCGCCCGTGGCGCTGGCAAACGTAACTGAGCCCAGGAGGCTGATCATGCTGAACATCGTCAAGGCAGTAGACGTGAACAAGTTCTTCGGCGACTTCCAGGCGCTCAAGAACGTCAATCTGGAAATTCCCCACGGCGAGGTGCTGTGCATCATCGGCCCGTCCGGCTCCGGTAAAAGCACGCTGTTGCGCTGCATCAATCAGCTGGAAAAAGTCGACGCCGGTGGTTTGTGGGTCGATGACGAAATCGTCGGCTTCCGCTCCGAAGGTCACAAGCTGATCGAGCTGAGCGACAAGCAGATCGCCAAACAGCGCCTGAAGACCGGCATGGTGTTCCAGCGCTTCAACCTGTTCGCGCACATGACTGTGCTGGACAACATCCTCGAAGGCCCGGTGCAGGTCTTGCGCCAGCCGCTGGAGGAATGCCGCGCGCTGGCGTTCGAATTGCTCAAGCGTGTGGGTCTGGAAGCCAAGGCCAACGCTTACCCCATCGAGTTGTCCGGTGGCCAGCAACAGCGCGTCGCCATCGCTCGCGCCCTGGCCATGCGGCCCAAATTGATGCTGTTCGATGAGCCGACTTCCGCCCTTGACCCGGAGTTGGTCGGCGAAGTGTTGTCGGTGATGCGTGACCTGGCCAAGAGCGGCATGACCATGGTGGTCGTGACTCACGAGCTGGGCTTTGCCCGCGAAGTCGCCAATCGCGTGGTGTTCATGGATGCCGGGCAGATCATCGAAACCGGTGCGCCGGAAGATGTCCTGATGAACCCGCGCAACCAGCGCACTCAAGATTTTATTGCTGCCGTTCTGAACTGAAACCAACCGCCTTTTTGAGGATGTCGATGTGAAAACTTTCGCGCTTACCGCTACCGCCGTATTGTCCGCCCTGATTTCGGTTTCCAGCTGGGCAGCAAACACTCACTTGTTGCCAAAATCCATCACCGAGAAGGGTTACATTTCGGCCGGCATCGCCCCGAACTATCCGCCGATGGACTTCAAGGACCCGGCCACCAACAAGCTGACCGGCATCGACTACGATCTAGGCACTGAAATCAGCAAGCGTCTGGGCATCGAAATCCGCTGGCAGGAAACCGCCTTCGAACAAATGGTCAGCGGCCTGGCGACCAACCGTATCGACATCGTCATGTCCGGCATGACCGATACGCCCGAGCGCCAGAAGACCGTCGACTTCGTTGACTATTTCAGTACTGGCCCGCAGTTCTACACCCTCGAATCCCAGAAGGTTCTGAAGGACATCGACGACATGTGCGGCAAGAAAATCGGCACCAGCCGCCGCACTACATTCCCGGTGGAAATCGCCAAGTGGAGTGACGTCAACTGTGTCGCCAAAGGCAAGCCGGCCATCGTTGTGATCGGCACCGAAGGCAGCGCCGATGCCCGCGCGCAACTGCGTCAGGGACGTCTGGATGCCGCCGTGCAAGGCAGCGAAACCCTGCCGTACATTCAGGGCCAGGAGCCTGGCGTGTTCAAGGTCATCGGCGGCACGCTGGCGCGTCAACTGACCGGTCTGGGCGTGGCCAAGAACAATCCTGAGTTGAGCGCGGCGATCATCGCCACCCTCAACGACATGATCAAGGATGGCAGCTACGTGAAGATCCTCGACAAGTGGCAGCTCAAAGACGGCGCAGTGGCCGAAGCGACCCTCAACGGCGCGAAGTAAGCCCCGTCACACCCGCCTGACTTGAAGCAGGCGGGTGCTTTGAATCAGTCCGCACTGGAGAAAACCATGCTCGGCACGACCGACCTGCGCTGGCCCGCAAATGCCCGCGCCAGCGTAGCCCTGGCCTTCGATCTGGACGGCCCGACCGGCGCCGCGATGCTCGACGGCTCGATCTGGCAAAAACCCGAATACTTCACCTTTGGCGGCTACGGCCCGTATCGCGCCCTGCCCCGCTTGCTGGACATGCTCAAGGCGCATGCCACACCGGCGACTTTTTTCGTGCCCGCCTGGGTTGTGGAAAACTGGCCGCGACAATGTCAGGCCATTCTCGAACACGGCCACGAAGTGGCTTATCACGGTTATCGCCACGAATCGTTTTTTGCCCTGGACCTCAAGGCCCAGCGCGAAGTCATGCAGATCAGCGCCGATATCTTCAAGCGTTATCTGGGCATCACTGCCACCGGTTTTCGCACGCCTTCCGGCGACTGGCACAAGGAAACCCCGGCTCTGCTCATGGACTGCGGCGTGACCTACTCCAGCAGCATGCGCGGCGACGACCGGCCGTATTTCATCGAGGTTCCCGGTCAGGCCAATGGTCTGGTGGAAATCCCCGGCCGCTGGGAGCTGGACGATTACGCGTCACTGGCCTACACCCGTGCGCCGAACTATCCGGCCGGCCTAGATCGCATCGCCAGTTACGACCAGACCCTGGATAACTGGTGCCGCGAGTTCGACGGCACCTATCGCGAAGGCCTGTGCATGACCACGCTGTTCCACCCCAAGATCAGCGGCAAACCGGGCCGCATCCTGTTGCTGGAGCGCTTCCTGGAACACATGCACAGCCATCCGGACGTGTGGTTCGCCACGTGCAACGACGTCGCCAGCTTCTGGCTCAAGGAGCATCGCCATGACTGAAGCAAAATCCGTCTGGCCCGCGCCGTATCGCTGCGCGGTGGTCATCACCATCGACTACAACGACATTCACGGCATCCTCACCCAGGTTCCGGCCATTGCCGGGCGCGACAAGAGCCTGTCGGTCTGGCGCTACGGCACCACGCGCGGCGTGCAGCGTCTGCTGGACGTGCTCGACGATCAGCAAATCCCCGCTACCTGGTGCATTCCCGGCATCGTCGCCGAAGAGAATCCGCAAGTGGTGCAGGCGATCAACGCTGCCGGACATGAAATCGCCTGCGCCGGTTATCGCCATGAAGACTTCTCCCAGCTGGACCTGGCCGCGCAGCACGCCTCGCTCAAACGCGGCTGCGACGTCATCGCCGAAATGACCGGGCAACGCCCCAGCGGTTTTCGCGTGCCAGCGGGCAGCTACGCGCCGGGTTTCGCCGATGCCTTGCGCGCCGAAGGCATCAGCTGGTCGTCTTCCTGGTCCGGTGACGATTTGCCTTTTTTGCACCCGGCCACGCAAATGGACTCGGCGCCGCTGGTGGAATTGCCGCTGCATTGCGAACTGGAAGACGAACCCTATTTCGCTTTCAACCTCGCCCCCGCCGTGCCGGTCAGCCAGGCGCGCATCGCGTCTTACGCCGAGGTGTTGAAAAACTGGCAGCAGGACTTCGAAGGTTTTCACCGTTTTGGCCTCTGCTACGTGATGCGCCTGCACCCGGAAACTCTTGGCACCGTTGGCCGCAGCGGCTTGCTGCTGGAGCTGCTGACCTGGCTCAAGGCGCAACCGGATGTGTGGTTTGCCACCGCTGAAGAGGTCGCCGACTGGTGGAGCGAAAGCAACAACAGCCTGCCTGAAGATCACCCCGCCGCCGTTTTCGAGCGCCATCGTCCGAGCCACGCATCATGAATAATCCATTGCACCGCCTCAGCCAGTTCGTCACTCAAACTGATTACGCTGCCCTGCCCGCGCCACTGGTGGAGAAAGCCAAGCGGCACTTTCTCGACACGCTGGGCGCAGCGCTTGCAGGCTCCCAAGCCGAGCTGACCCAACGCACCTTGCGCGCCATGAACGCCACCGAATCCGACGGCGCTTCGGTGATCTGGGGCACCGAGCAAGGCTTGTCGGCGCGCAACGCGGCATTGGTCAACGGCATCGCCGCCCACGCCCTGGAGCTGGACGATGCCGGCGGTTGCGATCATTCCGGCGCTGTCGTTGTGCCCGCAATGCTGGCGGTTTTGCCATTGTGCCATCCGATGCCCAGCGGCCAAGAGTTGATCAACGCCATGGTCATCGGCTACGACGTTGCCCGACGCGTGCTGGAAGCCTGCGGCGGTTACTCGCCGCACAACGAAGCCGGCTGGCATTCCACCGGCACCTGCGGCGTGTTTGGCGCAGCAGCGGCATGCGCCCGGTTGCTCAAACTGGATGCCACGCAAACCGCTTCGGCGCTGGGTCTGGCGGCAAGCATGAGCGGCGGTTTGTGGGCGTTTATCCATGACGGCGCGGACAGCAAGAAGCTGCATGCAGGGCGGCCCGCAGAAGGCGGCGTGCTCGCCGTGTTGCTCGCCCGCGAAGGCGTGACCGGACCTCATCAGGTGTTCGATGACGTATGGGGCGGATTTCTGCGCACCCTGGCGCGGGACACCGCACAACCCGCAGCATTGACTGCCGATCTGGGCGTGATCTGGAAACTCGCCCGCTGCTCGATCAAACCTTACGCCGCTTGCCGGGGCACGCACTCGGCCATCGATGCCATCGGTGAATTGCTCAGCGACCTGGACATCAAGGCTGACGAGATCGAAGCCATCGACGTCAGCGCCAGCGAGTTTCTGGTGGCCATGTGCGCGGGGCTCGATACCGCCACACTGGCCGCCTCGCAAATGAGCCTGCCGTACGCGCTGGCCGTGCGCTGCATGCTGGGCCATGCCGGGCTGGACGCTTACGAAGAAAAGCTGCGCACCGATCCGAATGTGCTGGGTTTCATGCAGCGCATTCGCATGCACGGCGATGCGTCCCTCGCGCCGCTGGATGAACCGCGCCTGACCTTGACCAGCAAGGATGGCCGCAGCGCTTCCCGGCAAGTCAAAACCCCGTTGGGCGGCCCGCTCAACCCGATTGGCGATGATGCGCTGCTGGAAAAATTTCGTTCATTGGCCGCGCGCGCATTGCCGAACCTGCACGTCGAACGCCTCGCCACGCTGTGCCTGAACCTGGATCAAAAAACAGACCTACAAGACCTGCTGGATCTTTTGCGCTTCCCTTGAAGCCTTGCTGCCCTTATCTCTGACGTAAGGAATTGACCATGCTGGATTTGAGCAATAAAGCTTCGATGCTGTTCGCCGCCTTGGGTATCGCAGCCTGCTGCAACGTGGCGCAGGCCCGGGAAACCCTGAACGTCGGCGTGGAAGCGACTTACCCGCCGATGTCGTATCGCGATCCGGCAACCAATAAAAGCGTAGGTTTCAACATCGACCTGTTCGACGCGCTGGGCAAGGCAATGAACGTCGAGATCAAGTATCAGGAAATGACCTTCGAGCAGCTGACCAGCAGCCTGAAAACCGGGCGCATCGACGTGATCGGCACCGCCATCACCGACTTGCCCAAACGCCGCACCGACATGACGTTTGTCGATTACCTGCAAACCGGCGCGCAGATGTTCACCACGGTGCGCAACACCAGCCTGGGTTCGGCACCGGAAGCCTTCTGCGGGAAGAATATTGGCACCCCGCGCACCACCAATTATTACCCGGAAGTCATGGCCTGGAACGACACCAACTGTGTCGCTGCCGGCAAACCCGCCGCCACCGTGCAAGGCACCGCTGGCGCTTCGGCGGCACGTCTGGACCTGCAACAGGAACGCCTCGCCGCCGTGGTCCTCGGCCCGGAATACGTGAAGTACCTGATCAGCCAGGAACCCAACACCTATGTGTTGATCGGCCAGCCGCTGTCCTTGCACCACTTCGGTTTTGCGGTGGACAAAGCGAAGACCGACGTGCGCGACGACCTGGTCAAAGGCCTGCAAACCGTGATCCGCGACGGCACCTACCAGACCATCCTCAAGAAGTGGAATCTGGAAAGCCAGGCGGTCAGCGAAGTGATGGTCGACGGCGGGAAGTAATGCTGCCCTTGCGATAAACACTGTAGGAGGGAATTCATTCCCGATTGGGCCAGCGCAACCACCACAAATTTATGCTGGGTTCACTGACGCCTTCGGGAATAAATTCCCTCCTACGAATTGCCTTGTTTAACCGGAGGCCCTTTCATGAAAACCGTCATCTTCGAACGCTTCGGCGACCCCGACGTATTGCAGCTGGTAGATCGCCCGACGCCCGGCATCAAGCCCGGCGAGGTGCTGATCGACATCCACGCCACGGCACTGAATTTTTCCGATCTCCTGCAACGGCGCGGCACTTACGTGATGAAAACCGAGGGCGAAAACATCCTCGGCATCGAATGCTCCGGCGTCATCGCTGAGGTTGGCGCCAACGTCAGCAACTGGGCCGTCGGCGACCGAGTCTGCGCCTTGCTGCCCGGTGGCGGTTATGGCGAGCAGGTTGCGGTCAACGCCGATCATGTGTTGCCCTGCCCGCAAGGCCTGTCGCTGCTCGAAGCGGCGGCATTGCCGGAAGCGGCCTGTACGCTGTGGTCGAACCTGCGCGACATCGGCCGCTTGCAGCCGGGGGAAACCGTATTGATCCACGGCGGCGCGGGAGGCGTGGGTTCACTGGCGATTCAATGGGCCAGACAATGGGGCGCACGCGTGCTGACCACAGCAGGTTCGCCAGACAAACTGCAACGCTGCCTGGGACTGGGCGCTGACGTCGCCATCGATTACCGCAACGAAGATTTCGTCGACGTTGTGGCGCGGGTGACCGAAGGCCGCGGCGTGGACGTGATCCTCGACAACATGGGCGCCGCCTACCTGGCGCGCAACATCGAGGCGCTGGCGGTCGACGGCCGCATCGTCATGATCGGCCTGCAAAGCGGCCGCGAAGCGCCCATCCACCTCGGCAAAATGATGGGCAAACGCGCCGCACTGCACACCACTTCACTGCGCGACCGCTCGGCGGCGGCGAAGGCAACCATCGTTGCGGGCGTGCTGCACGACATCTGGCCGCATCTGCTGACGGGAACGATCAAGCCGGTAATCGACAAGACATTCCCCCTGACCGATGTAGTGGCGGCGCATGCGTATATGGAAGCGGGCGGGCATGTGGGGAAGATTGTTCTGCAGGTTAAAGACTCGCGGTAAGCACCGACTCCGTCGGAGCGTGCGGGCGGCGTTCCGACTTGTCCGCGAAGAAGTCAGTGCATCCGCCCGTTTTTCTAAATCAACCTTCAGCGTATCGAGCCGCAGCGCTGCTCGCCAACGCATCATCAACAATTGCCTTCGCCATCTCACTCAGATAATGCGCAGCCCAGACGCTCTGTTTGCCTGCATCGCCCAGCGCCGCGTCGAGGCTGATTTCGCTGGCACACGCCAACAAATTGGAGGCATGTTCCAGGGCGGATTCGATGGGGATTTCAGGATTTATGCGAAACAGCGGCTGCCTGGTTTCGCCGCAGGTGGAGAAGGTGATGGTGCCGAGGGTTTTGATGG
>LNAP01001083.1_pt1 | contig 29430 bp, 25 predicted proteins | sample 602601 | NCBI WGS metagenome assembly LNAP01 (sample SAMN02440304, study PRJNA202911) | soil metagenome | biome: Subtropical and temperate rainforests or woodlands; isolation source: soil samples (1 kg each in a 20% v/v slurry with milli Q water) were... ... | reverse complement strand
GCAAGCTCATCGGCGCGCACATGCAGGGGCACCAATACGCCGTCGTAGCCTATCCTGGCGAAATGCTCGTTCATCCGCTGCGGGGTCTTCACATGATGGATGGGGTCGGCCAGTATCCCGAACAGCTTTGTGGCACCCGTGATTTCTTTCATTTCCTACGCTTCCCTTTATGATTTATCGCTTCATCTGTTCCAGCGCCACCTGCCTGATGCCGGCCGCGTCCAGGCGGTAATGCGCATACAGCGCGGTCGGCGGAGCGATCAGGCTGTATTCATCGTAGATGCCGTGGCGGTACAAGCGGGTTGCGGCGCCCGCGTCGGCCAGCACTTCCGCCACCGCCGAACCCAGGCCGCCCATGACATTATGTTCTTCGGCCGTCATGACGAGCGTCGACCTGGCGGCCTCCAGCACCGCGGCGCGATCCAGGGGCTTGATGGTGGGCATGTCGATGACGCCGACGGAATACCCTTCTTCGAGCAGTTGCCGCGCCGCGGCCAGCGCCGGCTCGACCGTCATGCCGCAGCAGATGATCGTCAGGTCGCTGCCTTTGGAATGCACGATGGCCTTGCCGAACTCGAAGCGATGGCCTTTTTCGTAGACATCCGGATCGCGCCCGCGGCCAATGCGGAAATAAATCGGCTCCGGCCAGTCCACCGACGCCTTGATGGCGCTGGCCAGCTGGTGGCCGTCGGCCGGCGAGACGACGGTCAGGCCGGCAATCGCACGCGTGGTCGAAATGTCTTCCGTCGCATGATGCGAGGTGCCATAAAAGCCCAGGCTGATGCCCGTATGATGGCCTATCAGCCGCACCGGCAGCCTGGTATAGGCGATATCCATGCGGATCTGTTCGCAGCACAGCAGGCCGAGGAAAGAAGCGAAGGTCGCCACGAAAGGCATGCAGCCGGTGGTGGCCAGGCCAGCCGCCGCCGATACCATGTTCTGCTCGGAAATGCCGAACTGGATATAGCGGTCGGGATAGGCCGCCGCGTAGCGGTTCAGCCCGTTGGAGTATTGCAAATCCGCCGAACCGGCAACCACGGGGTGCCCCGCATGCGTCAGCTCTATCAGCGCGTCCGACAGGAAATCCAGACCCGGGTTGACGCTGTTCAAAGCGCGATACTGCCAGGAATCAGGGGAAAAGGCTTGTGTCATTGTTCAGATCTCCCGCGACATGATTTCTTCGATGGCGACCCTGGCGTCGCTGGGCGCCAGGTAGCCCAGATGCCAGCCCGGCTCGGTTTCCATGAAAGACACACCCTTGCCCTTGACCGTCTTGGCAATGACGCAGGCCGGCTTGCTTCGGGCCGCGTCAGCCTTGAGGCGGCGCAGCAGCCAGGTCAAGTCATGCAGATTGTGGCCGTCGACCTCATGGACCTCCCAGCCGAAGGCGGCCCATTTATCCCGCAGGGACTCGACCCCCATCACATCATCGACCTTGCCATCCAATTGGTAGCCGTTGCGGTCTATGATCGCCACCACCCTGGATAATTTATTGTGGGCGGCAAACAGCGCCGCTTCCCATACCTGGCCTTCCTGCATCTCGCCGTCGCCCAGCATGACGAACACGTTGAACGCCAGCTTTTGCATCCTGCCGCCCAGGGCCATGCCGATGCCGTTGGACAAGGCATGGCCTATCGATCCGGAACTGAAGTCGACGCCGGGCACTTTGGTCATATCGGGATGGTCGCCCAGCGGACTGCCCAGGCGGGTATAGCCGTCCAGCAGTTCCCTGGGGATGAAGCCGCGATCCGCCAGGATGGGAAACAGGCCCACCGCCGCATGGCCCTTGCCCATCAGAAACCGGTCGCGGCCGGCCCAGGAAGCTTGGCCCTGGCGCAGGTTCATGACGTCGTAGTACAGGGAGGCGAAGATTTCGGCGCAGGAAAACACCGAGCTGTAGTGGCCGACTTTGGCGATCTCTATCAGGCGTATGGTTTCCAAACGTATGAAACGCGCTTTTTCCCGCAACATCTGGATTTGCCCCGCGGTGGGGGCGGATGGCTCATGCAGCATGGTTTTCTTCCTTATCTGGCCATTATATATGATATATAATAGCGCATAATCTCTGGCAAATTACCTGACTCAAGCTAGAATCTGGTCACTTTCACTTCCTGCGCCGCGGCTCCAACATGTCCAGCCTGAAACCGATAAAAAAAGAAAATCTGTCCATCAGGGTTTATCACGAGATCCGCGATGCGCTGATCAATGGCCAATACGAACCCGGCGAGCGTCTGATCATCGGCGAGCTGGCCAGGGAAATGGGGGTTTCCATCACGCCGGTGCGCGAGGCCATTTTCCGCCTGGTCAGCGAGCAAGGGCTGGAAATCCAGGCGGCCACGGCCGTCTATGTGCCTTACGTCAATTCGGAAAAATACTGGGAAATCCAGCAGATCCGCTTCCATCTCGAAGGCATGGGCGCCGCCGAAGCCGCCAAGAAGATCACCAAAAAAGAGCTCGAAAGCCTGACGGAACTGCAAAAGGAATTCGTGGCCCACACGGCCACCGATCCCAAGCGCGCCAGCTACCTGAACCGGAAATTCCATTTCGCCATTCTTGAAGCCAGCCGCATGCCCGTGCTGATCAACACCGTGCAGGCGCTATGGATCATCACGGGCCCCATTCTGAAGACCTTCCACGTCAAGACCGCCGGCCTGGACTACTCGGACGGCCAGCACCGGCACGAAGCCGTACTGGCCGCCCTGCGCCAGCATGACTCCGAAGCCGCCACCCGGGCGATCCAGGACGACCTGCAATGGGGCGGGAAAATCATGTTCGACTGGCTGGTCGAACGCGAGCAAGAGCAGGCAGCGCCTGCGCCGCATTATCAATAAGGAAACGCCATGCTGAAGATTTTCGGCGCCCCCAACCGCTATATCCAGGGCCCAGGCGCGATCGACACCCTGGGCGCATCGGCCGCCCTGTTCGGCAGCCATGCCGTACTGGTCGTGGACGGCTATGTCCATCAAATGCTGGGAAAAAGGCTGGCCGCCATTTGCGCGGCGCAGCAAGTGCGGCTGCATAGCCTGATACTGGAGGGCGACCTGACGCCGGCGGCCATTGCGCGCTTGCGCGCGCAAGCCGGCAAGCTTGCCCCGCCGCTGGTCATCGCCGTGGGCGGCGGCAAGGCGATCGATGCGGGCAAAGCCGTATCCAAAGCCTCGCACTGCCACTTGATCACCGTCCCCACCGTGGCCTCGAATGACGCGCCCACCAGCAAAAACTATGTGCTTTACGATGAAAACCACAATCTGCTGGCCGTCGAGCACATGCTGTTCAACCCGACGATGGTGATCGTCGATACCGCCCTGATCGCCACGGCGCCGGCCCATTTCTTCCGGGCCGGGCTGGGCGATGCGATTTCAAAAAAATTCGAAGCCGAACAATGTTTCCGCAATCAGGGCAGGAATATGTTCGACGCCTCGTCGACCCTGACCGCGCAACTGATTGCCGACGGTTGCTTCCAGACCCTACTGCGCGAAGGCGAAGAGGCGCTGGCGGCCGCCGGCAGCGGGGCGCCCACGCCGGCCTTCGAACGCGTCGTCGAAGCCATGATCCTGATGAGCGGCCTGGGCTTCGAAAGCGGCGGCCTGTCCATCGCCCACGCCTTGACGCGCGGCCTGCCCTGGATTGCCGGCACGGGGCCCTCCTTGCATGGCCTGCAGGTGGCCTTGGGCCTGCTCGTTCAACTGGACCTGGAAAACCGCCAGGACGACATGCATGCCAGGCTCAAGCTGTGGTACAAAAAAATCGGCTTGCCCGCCAGCCTGCGCGAGCTGGGCGCCAGCGCCATCAATGAAGAAGAAATCCAGCGCGCGGCAACGCTCACCTTGAACGCGCGCCATGCCGGCAATTTCGATTACACGCTGACCGTGGACGCATTGAGCGCGGCACTGCTGCGGCACGCGCAATAAAGCCGCTGGCGCCGCCCCGCCATTCCCTTCATCCGTGGCATCGCCTTGGATTCGGGCGGCCCGGCGCCGGAAAGCAGCTTCTTTTCGTCCTCTAGGGAAAACCCCTGATTCACAATCGAACCCGGGCAATTAGAATAAAAAGCAGGTCAACTTGGTTTTTTTTAAAATATATCATATATGACTCACCGCTCATAAGGCGGCATTCCGCCTTTATCAGCACACACTAAAACAACAGGAGCGCATACATGTTCAAACTCAGGAAAGTAGTTTTGGCCGTCGCGGCTTGCGGCGTACTGGCGACCGGCGCCGCCTCTGCCGCAGTAAAGGTCGGGGCGCTATTTCCATTCAGCGGCGCCCTGGCGCTGCTGGGCCAGGAAAGCTATCGCGGGATGGAAGTCGCCATCAACGAAATCAATGCCGCGGGCGGCCTCAATGGCGAGCAGATCCAGATCCTCAAAGCCGACGCCGTCGATCCGGCCCAGGCCGTATCCGAAACAAAACGCCTGCTCTCCGATGGCGTGATCGGCGTATTCGGCAGCTATGCCTCGGGCATATCCTATGCGGCCTCGCCTGTCGCGGAGCTGGCCGGCGTGCCCTATTTCGAGATGGGCGCAACCGCGCACAAAATAACGACCCGGGGCTATAAATACCTGTTCCGCAGCAATCCCAATACCGCCCTCTACGGCGTCGCGGTGGTCAACGCGCTGCACGATACCGTCGCCCCCGGCATGGGGCTGGATCCGAAAAACATCAAGATCGGCATCATCCACGAAGACGGGCCTTACGGCACCGATGTGGCGGCCACAGAGAAAAAGCGCGCCCAGGAGCTGGGCTACACGGTCGCCGAGGTTCTGCCCTATTCCGCAAAAGCGGTCGATCTGTCGTCCCTGATACTGCGGCTCAAGGGGGCCGGCGTCAACGTCGTGCTGCAGACCGCCTATCAGAACGACGCCATCCTGTTTTTCAGGCAAGCCAAATCCGCGGGCTTCAAACCTGAAGTCATCATCGGCGCGGGCGGCGGCTATTCCCTGGCCGATACCGCCAAGGCGGTCGGCGCGGACATGAATGGCGTGTTCGACCTGGACTTCCCGCAAGCCTCCATCAACCCCGCCGGAGCGCCTGGCCTGGACAAATTCCTGCAAGACTACAAGGCCGCCTATAAAAGCGACCCGCAATCCGGGCACAGCCTGACCAACTATGTCGGCACCAAGGCCTTCTTCGAAATCCTGGCCAACGCCAAATCCACCGACAAGGACAAAATCCGCGAGGCGGTGCTGGCCTATAAAAAGCCCGCCGGCCAGACGGCCAATGGCTGGGGCTTCCAGTTCGGCGAAGACGGCCAGAACGACGCCGCGACGTTCTACGTCATGCAATGGCAGGACGGCAAGCTGGTCACGATCGGCCCCAAAGACCTGGCGCTGGGCCAGCCCATCTTCAAGAAATAAACACAAGGCCGGGCAGAAAGTCCGGGCATCCCCGCCGATGCCCGGACTTTCTTTATATTAAAAGGGTTGTTAAATGGAAATTTTCATTCAGTTGCTCATTAACGGCCTATTGCTGGGCGGAGCCTACACAATCATCAGTCTTGGACTGACCCTGATTTTCGGGGTGGTGCGGGTGGTGAATTTCGCCCACGGCGAATTCCTGATGATAGCCATGTACCTGATTTACCTGATCGCCGACCGTTTCGGCATACACCCTTATCTTGGCCTCATTCCGATCACGATCATCCTGTTCGCGCTAGGCGCCCTGACACAGAAAATCATCATCCAGCCCTTGTTGAAGGCGGAAGAGCATATCCAGATTTTCGCGACTGTCGGCATTTCCATCATCCTGATGAATCTGGCGCTGGTCGTTTTCGGCGCCAACGTCTTGCGCGCGCCCGTCGAGCTGGGCACCAACGCGGTGAACATCGGCTCCTATTCGATAGTCACCGGGCAGCTATACACTTTTCTGATCGCGATCGCCCTGGCCATCCTGCTGCACCTGTTCATGCACCGCAGCTACCTGGGCCGCGCCCTGCGCGCCGTCGCCCAGCACCGTTACGCGGCCATGCTGATGGGCGTGAACGTCAACGCGGTCTATGTCATTGCTTTCGGCCTGGGCACGGCCTTCGTCGGCATCGCCGCCGGCCTGCTTGCGCCCCAGTATCCTGTTTTTCCGACGGTGGGAACCTATTTCGTGCTGACCGCCTTCGTCATCGTGGTGCTGGGCGGCATGGGCAGCCTGTATGGCGCCGTCGCCGGCTCCATGATCATCGGCGTCGTCGATACCCTGGCTGGCTACTACATTGCTCCGGATTTGAAGGAAGTCGTCTACTTCGGCATTTTCCTGCTGATTCTGGTACTGCGCCCAACGGGCTTGTTTGGCATTGGCACAGAATAACAAGGAGTAATACGTGTTTCCTGATTTCCGTAGCCCCAAGGCATACGTCAGCCTGATTCTGCTGGCCGTCGTGTTCATCATCCCCTTGTACTTGCACAGCGCTTTCTGGACCAACCTGTTCGTGCTGCTGTTTGTATTCTCCGCGCTGTCCGTCGCCTGGAACATCGTAGGCGGCTATGCCGGCCAGCTTTCGCTGGGCCATGCCGTGTTCTATGGCATCGGCGGCTATACCGCCACGCTGCTGACGCAGAGTTTCGGCATCACGCCATGGATAGGCATGATAGCCGGCGCGCTGATTTCCGGCGCTGTCGCGATTGTCATCAGCTACCCGACGCTGAGGCTCAAGGGCCCCTTCTTCGCGCTGGCGACGATCGCCATCCTGGAAGTCGTGCGCCTGCTGGTGATCCATGAAGAAAGCTGGACCGGCGGCTCCAGCGGCATCAGCCTGCCGCTGAACATCGGCTGGACCTGGATCGTCTTCCGCGAAAAGGTCAACTATGTGATCATCGCGTTCTGCCTCTTCCTGCTGGTGCTGTGGGTGTCCTGGTATATCCGCAAATCCCGCATGGGCTATTACCTGATCGCCATCCGCGAACGCGAGGATGCCGCCCGCGCGGTGGGCATACATACCGTCAACATGAAAATCCGCGCCGCCGTGATTTCCGCCATGCTGACCAGCGTCATCGGCACTTTCCACATCACCTACCTGACCTTCGTCGACCCGGCCTCGGCGTTTTCACTGGACTTGTCCATCCAGATCGCCATGTTTGCGCTGATCGGCGGGCTGGGCACCGTCGCCGGCCCCATCGCCGGCACCTTCCTGGTCCTGCCCATCGCGGAACTGGCGCGCGGCTGGCTCAGCGGCGTCGGCAACGGCATGCATGGCCTGATCTACGGCCTGATCCTCGTCATTGTGGTCCTGACCATTCCACGCGGCCTGGCGGGAGCGTTTGGCCCGATGGTGGAAAGGCTCATGGCCAGGCTGCCCTATCTGGGCAAGCCGCGGGCCAAGCGCGAATTCAAGCAGCGGCGGTCATCAGGCCATGGCCTGACGGCCAACCAGCCCGTGCTCAAGGCGGAAAACCTGTTCAAGAATTTCGGCGGCCTGCGCGCCACCGACAACGTCTCCCTGACGCTGAACGAACATGAGATCCTGGGCATGATAGGGCCCAACGGCGCCGGCAAGACCACGGTCTTCAACCAGTTGTCGGGTTTCCTCGCGCCCGACAAGGGCAATATCACCATGCTCGATAAAAAGGGCCACTGGATCACTTGCAACACACCCGACAAATTCGCGCACAGCGGCCTGGGCCGCACATTCCAGACCGCCCAGCCGTTCACCGGCCTGACGGTGCTGGAAAACATCATGCTGGGCGCGTTCATTGGCACTTCCGATCGCGACGAAGCCGAGCAGATCGCGCTGGACGTGGCCGAACAGACCGACCTGCTGCGCTACCTGAATACCGAGGCGCGCAATCTGACGGTGGGCGGCATGAAGCGCCTGGAGGTGGCCCGCGCGCTGGCGACCCGGCCGAAGATACTGCTGCTCGACGAAGTCATGGCCGGCCTGAACCCGACCGACATCGAAAAAGCCGTCCAGATGATACGCCGCATCCGCGCTTCGGGAGTATCGATCCTGCTGATCGAACACATGATGCAGGCCACCATGGCGCTGTCGGACCGCATCATCGTCATCAACGAAGGCAAAGTCCTGACCAGCGGCGCGCCCCGGGACGTGGTCGAAAACCCCGCGGTCATCGAAGCATACCTGGGCAAGGAGTACAGCGATGCTTAAAGTGTCAAATCTATGTTCCGGATACGGAAAGACCCAGATCCTCAACGGCCTGGACTTTGAAGTCAAGCAAGGCGAAATCGTCACCCTGATCGGCGCCAACGGCGCCGGCAAGACCACGACGCTCAAGACGCTGTGCGGCGTGATCCCTACCATGGCGGGCCATGTCAGCTTCGATGGCGAGGACCTGACCAACAAGACTCCGTTCGCCATCGTGGACGCCGGCATCACCATGGTTCCGGAAGGACGGCAGCTGTTCCCGAACTTCACGGTGAAAGACAACCTGATCATGGGCTCCTACAAGCGGGCCGCGCGGCCTATCGTCCAGCGCAAAATGGAAGAAGTGCTGGAGATCTTCCCGCGCGTCAAAGAGCGCCTGAACCAGCTGGCCGGCTCGCTGTCCGGGGGCGAGCAGCAGATGGTCGCCATCGCGCGCGGCATGATGTCGGACCCCAGGCTGCTGATCTTCGACGAGCCTTCGCTGGGCCTGTCGCCCATCCTGGTGCAGCAAATGTTTGGCGTCATCCGCAACGTCATCGAGCACGGCGTCACGGTCCTGCTGGTGGAACAGAACGTTTTCCAAACCTTGCGCCTGGCCGACCGCGGCTATGTCCTGGAAAACGGCGCCATCATCTTGAGCGGAACCGGCCAGGAGCTGCTGAGCGATCCGCACATTAGAAAAGCCTATCTCGGGCACTGATTTCTTATAGGTACTGCACTATGTCCCCAAGCTTCAGATTCATCGACCACGGCCAGGGCGGTTCGCCCGGCTGCATGAAGATCGCCGTACGCGGACAAACCCCGCCGACAGGCAGGCAAGTCCTCATCGAGGTGGAATACGCCGGCGTCAATCGCCCGGATGTCCTGCAACGGTCCGGGTCCTACCCGCCGCCGCCAGGCGCGTCGCCCTATCTGGGGCTGGAGGTCTCGGGCAGGATAGTCGCGCTCGGGCCCGACGCCAAGGAGCGGCAGGTCGGCGAGCTGGTATGCGCCCTGACCCCGGGAGGCGGCTACGCCGAATACTGCCTGGCCGATGAACGCCACTGCCTGCCCGTGCCCGCAGGCATGGACCTGCGCGCCGCCGCCTGCATACCGGAAAACTATTTCACCGTCTGGACCAATCTCTTCGAACGCGCCAAGCTGCAAGCCGGCGAGAAGCTCCTGGTCCACGGCGGATCCAGCGGCATCGGCCTGACCGCCATCCAGCTGGCCCATGCGTTCGGCGCCGAGGTCTGGACCACCGTCGGCAGCCAGGAAAAGGCCGACGCCTGCATCAAGGCCGGCGCCGCGCATGCCATCTTGTACAAAGAACAGGATTTCCAGTCCATCGCCATGCGGACTACCGGCAATTACGGCATGGACGTCATCCTCGATATGGTCGGCGGCAAATATATCAACAAGAACATCCATACCCTGGCGCTAAACGGGCGCCTGGTGCAGATCGCTTTCCTGGAAGGCAGCAAGGACAGCATCGATGCCATGCCCATCATGATCAAGCGCCTGGTGTTCACGGGCTCCACCCTGCGCCCGCGCTCGGACGAAGACAAAGGCCAGATCGCCCTGTCGCTGGTCGAACACGTATTTCCGCTGATGGCGCAAGGCAAGTGCCTGCCCATCATCCATTCCACCTTTGCGCTGGCCGAGGCCGGCAAGGCCCACGAGCTGATGGAAAGCAGCAGGCACATCGGCAAGATAGTCCTGAAAGTCAAGGAGCGATAATGAGATTCGCCAATCAGGTGGCCATCGTCACCGGGGCCCTGGGCGGCATCGGCTCGGCGATCGTGCAGGCGCTGGCGGCCGAAGGCGCCAGCGTCGGTCTGATAGACCTGGATGCCAGGTCGGGCGCCGAGCGCGAGGCTGCGCTCCAGGCGGCGGGCCATCGGGCCAAGTACGCCAACGCCAACGTATCCAGCTTCGACGAATGCAAAGCCGCCTACGACACCATCTCGGCGGCGCTGGGCGGGGCCGATATCCTGGTCAATAACGTCGGCATTTCGCCCAAGACCCAGGGCAAGGCCCTGAGGGTCTGGGAGATGCCGCCCAAGGAATGGGAAACCGTGGTATCGGTCAATCTGAACAGCGTGTTCTACATGACCCACCTGGCGGCGCCTCACATGATGGACAAAAGGCAGGGCCGGGTCATCAATATGTCCTCCGTCGCCGGCAAGGCCTATTGCGACATCGTCGCGGCGCATTACGCCGCGACCAAGGCCGGGCTGATCGGCCTGACGCGCCACTGGGCGGCGGAATTGGGCGAATATGACATCACGGTCAACGCCCTGGCGCCCGGGCGCATCAGCACCCCCTTGCTGAAGACCGTCCCCCAGGAAATCAATGATGCCGTGACGCGGGTCACGGCGCTGGGCCGGCTGGGCACCCCGCAAGAGGTCGCCGACGCCTGCCTGTTTCTGGCATCCGCGCAGGCGGCCTTTGTCACCGGCCAGGTTCTGGATGTGGCCGGCGGCTGGCTGATGACCTAGGAGGCTGTCGGCGGACTTGGCGATCGCCTGCCAGGAAAGGACGACGACCTTGCGCAACCTGCCGTGCCAGTCAAGATTGCGCAGGGCGGTTTCACTGTGTTCGCCGCCTATGGAATCCAGGACCACGTTGGCTCCCCTGTTTCCCGTCAATACCCGACTCCCGGCACAGCGCGGTCTTTTCGTTGGTAGAGGCGCCGCGCTCTCCCGTGCCCTTGAGCTGCGCGGCGCAAGCTGAAAGCGGCGGCACCGCCAGGAGCTCGATCGCAACGTCGGCCGCAAGGGTAAAGCCGTGCAAAGATAGGTAGAATGACGGTCTTGCCTGGTCTCAGGCTCACCGCGCTTCAGCCCTGTCCCATGTTCGAACTCGACGCCCTCAGCTTCACCGTTTCCGGACGCCCGCTGTTGAAACCGCTTTCATTGGATATCCCTGCCGGCAAGGTGGTCGGATTGATCGGCCACAACGGTTCCGGCAAGTCCACGCTGATCAAGATCCTGGCACGCCAGCAAGCCGCCACCGGCGGCCAGGCGAGCCTGGACGGCAAAGCCCTGGCGTCCTGGAGCGATCGCGACTTTGCCAGGCGGGTGGCCTACCTGCCGCAACAACTCCCCCCTGTGGAAGGGCTGACGGTCCGTGAGCTCGTCGGCTATGGGCGCTACCCTTGGCATGGCGCCTTGGGCAGATTCGGCGACGAGGATCATGCCGCAATCGCTCGGGCCATGAAACGGGCCGATGTCGACCAATACGCGGACCGCTGGGTGGACAGTCTTTCGGGCGGCGAACGCCAACGAGTCTGGCTGGCCATGCTGCTCGCCCAGGACAGCCGCTATCTGCTGCTCGATGAGCCCACTTCCGCCCTCGATATCGCCCATCAGGTGGACGTGCTCGCCCTGGTCCGGACACTGAGCCGCGACCTGGGCCTGGGTGTGCTGGTCGTACTGCACGACATCAATATGGCGGCGCGCTACTGCGACCATCTGGTGGCCCTGCACAGCGGCGAGCTACTGGCCCAGGGCAGCCCTGCGGAGCTGCTGCGCAGCGACACGCTCGAATCGATTTATGGCATTCCTATGGGTGTGATCGCGCATCCGCAAGACGGCTCGGCGCTCTCCTACGTCAGGTGAGCGCAAGTCCTGCCTGCGCAATTTGCTACGCCCGCGGCACGATTCCGGGCGCGGGCGCGTGTTTGCATAAAGGACAATTCGCACAGAGCGCCATCCCGGGCAACAGGTAACGCACACAGCACACCCGCCGCTGACGCCATGGCGTGTTCACGTCCTGATCGATATAACGCAACGGCCGGAACAGGCGATTGGGCCGACCGTCGGGACGATGCGGCGAAGCCAGAATGGCACGTGCGGGGGCGACCTGATCCGCGCTCGCCCGGGCCGTCAACGCATTGACCAGCCATTCGAAATAATTGCCTGCATTGCTCCAGAACACCCGGGGCGACAACTTCGAGTGCCGGGCCCATGCGTTGATCATGGGTTCCAGGTGATGATCGAGCAGCGGCACGAATGCGGCGAACGGATCGCCGAGGGTTGGCACACAAACGTCTCCCGCATCCGGCAGTTTGAATGCGAGCGGCTCCGCACGCGCTCCCAGCACGATCTCGATCCTGTCGACGTCCAGCGAAAGCCGGCGATCCAGCATGATGGCCGCTGCCAGCACCGGCGGCAGCAGACGAATAAAGTACAGCTTGGACCACTCGGAAGCCAGCGCACGGCGGTCGCCATCGGGATAGTCGACGCCGTATTCGCGCAGCACGCGCTCGAACCCTTCATGCTTCTGCAGATCGCGTAGCGGTATCGAAGGGCGTGCGTCGTCGCGCAATACAAGCGCATCGCGATAATGTGTGAAGTCGCCGACGAACAAGGGGGCCAGCGCGGCGATCATGGCCGGCCACCTGGCCGCTGCTCTCGCTTGACCTCGCCGCTTGCGCCTAGGCTCATGGCCGAAAGCCCTGAACGGTTGCGCCATTTCATCGCGGCACGCCAGGCATGGACAATACCGCGTCGGCAATCTGGTCGGCCAGGTGCACCACGGACAAGGGGCCGCCGAAAGTCCAATATGGCGTCGGCAGAAAAGCCACGCGACCGCTGCGGGCAACAGGCAAGGCCTTCCATATCGGCGTGGCGAACATCGGCGTGCCCTCCTGACCACCGATGAACAGCACCGTCAGGTCGGCCTGGGCCGCGAGATCGCGCAAACCGATGCGCCGGTGCAGGCTGTAGGCGGAGTCCAGGCGCCAGGGCTCCATGATTCCCAGCCGGTTGAGCACGCTGACGATCAGGGCCTGCCGGTTCGACACAATGAACGACCCCTCGCGCGACAGCGGGTACAACGCCGCCATCGGCCGGCCCGCCAGGCCTCGGTCGCGTATCGCCGAGCGTGCACGCGCCATCGCCGCGCGCGACTTCTCAATGGCCTGCATGGCCTGCGCCCGGCGTCCGGTCAGTTCGCCCAGGCGCGTCAGCATGGATTCTCCCAATGCCACGCCATCCCAAGACGCCGGGGCGAGCGATACATTGAAAATCAATGTGGGCGCCAACGCGTCGAGACGTTTGAACAACTGCAGATGCAAGTAGGACACGCCGACAACAAGATCGGGCTTGAGCCGCGCAATCGCCTCGAGGTTGGGCTGCTGCGGACTCCCGAGCGACACGCTGTCCGCGAGACGCTCACTGCCGATCCGGACATAACGGCGATAACCGTCGAGATTGGCCACCGCGACTGGCGCGATACCGAGAGACAACAACAACTCCGAGCTGAGATCGTCCAGGCTGATCACACGCAGCACCTGCTGCGGAATCTGCGCGGACTGGCGCGCGACCAGCGTTTCGGCCCATGCCGTCGCCGGTTCCAGAACCAGGCACAGCATCGCGATGACCCGCAGCCAGAATCGTGGATGGCAGATCATATCGCCGCTCCCCGCCCGCGATGGACGTAGGTCCGCGCGAGCAGCAACAGAAAACACGGTGCGCCGATGGCTGCTGTCGCAATGCCCAGCGGAATGTCGAGCGGCGCCAACAGCCATTGTCCCAACAGGTCCGCCAAGACCAGCAACGCGGCCCCTAGCCACGGCGCCGCCCAGAGGCGCTCCCTCATGCGGTAATAACCGAGTAGACGCACCCCATGGGGCACCAGCAATCCGACAAAGGCTACCGGGCCGACCACCGCGACTGGCGCAGCGACCAGCAGGCTGGCCACCGCCACCAACATCGCCCGGCGCTGCGCGACCGCTAGCCCCAGGCTCGCAGCGATGCCATCGCCCAATTGCAGCAAATCCATCCAGCGTGCCGCCGCCGCGCACAGGCCTATACCCAGCACCATCCACGGCAGCATGCCAAGGACATCGGCCCAGGTCCGTCCATAGCTGCTGCCCACCATCCAGATCAGCGCCTGCGCAATGTTCGTGCTGAACTGCGCGATCAAGAGACCGATCAGCGCCAGCGCGGCGCCGCCGAGCGCGAAGCCAGTCAGGGTCAAGCGCAGCGGTTCCAGTCCATGGCGTAGATTCAATCCAATGACCAGCAAAAGTGCGGCGATCGCCCCCGCCCAGGCAATCGGGAAGCGCCAGGCGCCGACCAGTTCCGGCACGAAAACCAAGGCCAGCAGGACAGCCAATGCGGAAGTCTGGCTGACCCCCAGGATCTCGGGGCCCGCCAATGGATTGCGGGTGACGGTCTGCAGCACGATGCCGCTCAATGCAAAACAGGCTCCAGCCATCATGTCCACCAGCAAACGCGGCAGGCGCAGGTCCAGCAAAACACGGGCCAGCGCCTCTCCGGCCCACCATGCCTGGACGAATTCGATCGCGCTCGCGCCACCGCCATGGACGACGCCCGCCATGCCCAACACCGCGCACAGCAGCACCATCAGACCCACGAACATCGGCAGCGGCAGACGGCGCGCAACAGTGTGGCCCTCGACCCGCGCGATCGCCGCCGAGGGTGCGCGCGGAGTGATCCGCAGCAACACCAGGATCGCGACCGACCCGAGCAGCGCCGACAACACGCCGAACGGCACCGTGACCCAACGGCCGATTGCGCCGCCCAGGTTGTCCGCGAACAAAGTCAGCGCCGCTCCCCATAACGCGCACAGCGGCACCAATGAGGAAGGCCGAGCCACGCCGAATGCGAGACGCAACAGATTGGGTGTGACGAGGCCTATGAATCCGAGCGGACCGGCCAGCTGGAAAGCCAAGGCAGTCAGCAGACTGCTGAGGATGATGGTGACGGCTTTGAATCGCGCAGGCGTCAAGCCCAGCGAGCGCATCTGCGCATCGCCGAGCATCGCCAGGTTCAAGGGCCGGGCCAGCACGGCAAGCAATGCGGCAGCCAGCGGCGCCAGCCACATTGCCGGCGTCAGCGCGGACCAGCCGAACTGTTGCAAGGTGCCGGTATTCCACAGCGACACCACCATCGCCGCGTGATCGTTGAGACTGAGAAACAAGGCAATGAACGCGCTCAAACATTGCGCGATGCCAACACCGGCCAGCGTCAAACGCAGCGGCGAGGTGCTCCAGCCGCCAGCCGCCAGGAAGGTCAGAAGCGCCGCGCCCGCTCCTCCCACGAAAATCAGTGGAAGGCCGAGGGCGGTCGGCAGCATCAGACCGAGGATCACGCCCAGTTGCGCGCCCGCGGTGATGCCCAGGAGATCCGGCGATACCAACGGGTTGCGGGTGATGATTTGCATCAAGGCGCCCGCCGCGCCCAGGCAGGCGCCGACCATCATGCCCGCGGCAAGACGGGGCCAGAAGACCCAGGCTTGCAGCAGTGCCTCGACGGACGCATCGACCACAAGGCTGTCCGGCCCGCCCGGGCCAAGGCGGACGAATGCTTGCCAGGCCACCATTGCCATCAGCAGCGACGACCCCGCATACCAAGCGCGCGACTTCCTGGACAAGCTCAAAACTGGATGCTCCTAGGTTGGGTGCTGCGTACCATCGATTTCGCCCAGCGCATCGCGGCCTGCCCGGGCGCGTTGGCTGTCGACGAGATCGGTCAACTGCCCGCCCTCCATCTTCAACAGCCTGTCGGCCATATCGAAATAGCGGTCATCGTGGCTGATGACAACGACCGTGATGCCCGATTCTTTCAGCGCGGGCAGCAATTCGCGATAGAACACGCGGCGATACAGCGGATCCTGATCGGCCGCCCATTCGTCGAGCAAGAGGATATCGCGCTCTTCGAGCAGGCTCAGCAACAGTGCAAGGCGTTTTCGCTGGCCTTGCGACACTTTGGTGTTCAGCAAACGACCATCGGCAATACGCGCTTTCTCCCGCATCTGCAGCGCATCCAGCCAGCGGTGTAGCGGCGCTGCGGCAGCCTCGCGGCCATCCGGCCCGATCAGTTGCGAGAACAGATGGAAGTCGGTGAACACCGCGGAGAACAGCCGGCGATACCCGGGGCGATCCGCTGCAGTCAGGCCTCGCCCATCCAGGAAGATGCCACCCGACTGCGACGTATAGATTCCCGACAGCAAACGCGCCAGGCTGGATTTGCCGCTGCCATTTCCGCCGATGACGAATACGGTTTCGCCACGCCGAAGCGTGACATTGAGCGGCCCCACGTCGAACCCGGGATCGTCGTCCTCCGCGGGATACCGGTAGCTGACGTCACGCAGTTCCAGCGTTCGCCAAGAGGCCACGCCTGATCGGCCCGGCATGTCGAAATCCGGCCGCGCTTGGGCCAGCCCCAAGGACTCCACCTTGCTCAATGCGACGTTGCCCGCCAACTGCGCCGGAACCGCCGCCACGGCCGAGACCAGCGGCGTACGCATGAACAGAATGGTCATTGCATAAGTCGCAGCCACGGCCGGGTCCGCCCATCCCAGCCCTTTGGCAAGATAGAACGCGAGGCCGATCGTGCCGAGGACCATGATGTTGGCCCAGTTGCTCGCCAGGCCGTGATACCGATCGGCCAAGGTGATGTGATCGCGATACGACCGGGCGCTCGCATCGAAATCGCCGTCGTAAATGTGCCTGGCGCGATCCCGGTTGAGCGCCAGTTCCTTGGTGCCGTCGAGGATTTCCTGGTATTGCCGATAGAGGCCGTCTTCGGCCTCGCGCAGCAGCGCCAGATGCCGGCGCAAGCGCAGCAGCAACCGCCACCCTAGCGCCAGCGTAAAGACCATCCATACCGCCGTCGCCACGAACATGGCGGACGACAGCCACGCCAGGTAAGCAAACGAGGCCAGCGTCAGCACACCGCCGTAAATCAGCTCGGGCAAGTGCACGAATGCGAGGGTGACATTGCGAATGTCGCTCGACAGACTCGCGAACAGCCTGCCATGCCCCAGGCGCTCCACCGTCTGCACATCCGTGTCCAGCAGACGCTTCACCATCTCCCGCCGCAGGCCATAGACGAAACGATGTCCAAGGGTGGTGAGACAGATTTGCGCGCCGGATGCGAACACCAGCATCAGCACCAAAAGCACACAGAACTGCCAGATCGCGCCGCCTGCCATGTCCGCGCTGTTGATCATGCGCTCGCTCACAAAAGCGATGACACCGACGCTCAGCAAGCCGCTGGAGATGCTGAGCAACACCACCAGCGCGAGCGGCCAGCGGTAAAGGCGGAAGACACGTTGAATCAATAACATGCAAAGGTCCGATCGCTCGGATCAGCGAAAAGAAAAATGAAAAAACCACCGCAGGCTTACGCCTGCGATAGCGCAGTGGACGATGTTCAGCGCTTACCAGCGGTAACGCAGGTTGGCGTAGGCCGCGCGCTCGGTGCCCCAGTAGCAGGCGTTGACGCTCAGGCAACTGGCGACATACTTCTTGTCGAAAAGGTTGTCGATGTTCAGGCTCACGTCCGCTCCCTTCATGCCAATACGGCCGAGGTCGTAGCGGAGCGACGCATCGACCACGGTAAATCCGCTAGTCCGGGTATCCGGACTGTTGCTGAGAGCCCCGTAGACATCGCCGCTATGACGAATGCCGGCGCCGATGCCCAGACCGCCCAGCGGACCGCCTTGCACCGTGTAATCCGCCCAGGCCGAAGCCTGGTGGCGCGGCACGAAGTTCAGGCGATTGCCGACCGCGCCCGATGACGCGGCTGCATTTGCCTTGGTGATTTCCGTGTCCATGTAGGCATAGGAAACCGTCAGGTTCAGCGCCCTGCTCACGCTCGCCTTGCCTTCGAGTTCCAGGCCCTGAGACTTCACCTGCCCCGCCTGCTCCGTATAACGCGGGTCTGCAGTGGCAGCCGTCACGTTGTCCTGCTTGATCTGGAACAGCGATGCAGTCAGCAAGGCATTGCGATTGGCGGGCTGGTATTTGACGCCGACTTCGATCTGCTTGCCGGTCGTCGGCTTCAGATTCGCGCCGCTGGCCGTCTGGCCCGCCACCGGCTGGAACGAGGTGGAGTAGCTGAAATAAGGGGCGACGCCATTGTCGAAGATGTAGCTCACCGCGGCTCGTCCAGTAAAGCGATGATGATCGACGTCGCTATTCACGGAAGTGTTGGCCGCAACGTTAGTGGTGCTGCGGTCGAGATTCGCCCAGTCCTGGCGGCCCGCCAGGGTGAGGCGCCACTTGTCCAGACTGATCTGGTCCTGCAGATAGAGGCCTAGCTGCTCGCGCGTCTGATGGATGTTCGTTCCCGCCGGAGGAACGGCAATGTTATTGTTGCCGTAGACCGGATTGTAGAGATCGAACAGGTCGAACGAGCTAGTGCCCGGTACGTACAGAATGCCCAGTTGGCTCTCAGTGTAATCGGCCCGATCACGCAGGTAGTCTACGCCTGCCGTGATGCGGTGCTTAGTCACGCCCCAATCGACATCGGCATTGAGCTGGTTGTCGATCTGCATCGTAGTGGCTTTCTCGGGAAAAGCCCACGCATAGCGAACCGCCTTGGTATCGCCAACGACGGCGCCAACCTGCGTACGGCGGGAATTGGTGTCCACCTGCGAAATACGCGCCGTCTGCTTGAACCCGGTACGATCGTTGAACTGATGTTCCAGCGTATAGCCCAACAACTTCTGCTCGTTGGTGAATCGATCGTAGTCTGGATCGCCCACGTAGCGGTCGCGCGAAATATAGCCCTTGGCACTCGGAGTCACCGTACCCACCCGCGGCAGGACCGGAGCGCCTCCACCGCCATCGGAATCGATCTTCTGATATTGGCCCGACACGGTCAGCCGAGTCGCATCCGAGATATTGAAGGTCAGCCCGCCTTGCAGGAATCGCTTGTTATCTTTGATGTAGTCGAATTGGGTGCCGCTGTCCTTGACCAGGCCCGTCAACCGATACAGCACAGTATTGTTTTCGTCCACAGGACCGCCCAGATCGAACGAGGCCTCCTTGCGATCGAAGCTGCCGAACTGCACGCCCACTTCTCGCAAGCGGTCTTCGGTCGGCTTCTTGGTGACCATATTCAGCAGCCCGCCTGGCGCTGTCTGACCGAACAAGCCTGACGACGGGCCCTTCAGAACTTCAATGCGCTCCAGGCCATAGGGCTCGATGCGAGGCTGCGCGTAGCCCAGGGCGCCAAATGGCAGGACCAGGCCGTCCAGATATCGCGCCGGCGTAAAACCCCGCAGCGTCAACCAGTCGTAACGCGCGTCGTTATCACCGTAATGGGCGACAATGCCCGGCGTGTAGCGCACGGCCTTCGCCACCGACGTCGCGCCCTGCTGCTCCATCTCGGTACGGGTGATCACGTTCACGGCCTGCGGGGTTTCCAGCAACGACGTATTGGACTTCATTGCCGAACGCGCACGAGTGGCGACATAACCCTTGTCGACGGGATCCGCCAAAGACTGGCTGGCGCCCTTGACCAGAACAGCCGGCAGGCTGACCGGGGCCGGATTGCCGGCGGCTTGCTGAGCGTGGCCGACCAATGGAAAGGCGAGCGCCAGTGCGACGGCGATGACGGTGAAACTGTGGTGATTCATGCGTACCCTCTAAGGACCAATACGTGTAAACTCTAACGAGAATGATTATCACTTGTAGTGCAGAGCGCAGTATCGCGGCATTTTATTTTCCGGGCTGACGAATTTCCGGCCGTCATTGACGAATTCGCGGCTACGCAACACTCTCGTTCAAGAAAACGCCATGTCCGACCTTGCACACCGTGCTTACATATACGACCCGCCTCGCCAACCGCACGAGTGGTGGCGCACCACCCTGCCGACCGTGCCGGTCACACCCGACTGGGAAAAAACCATCTCGGTGTTGGAGCGCGTCGACGAAGGCGTCAGCCTGGTCGTGTTGCGCGGCCGCCCCGATGCCGAACTGACCCTGCCCTCACCGGGCACGCAGGTCTTCGGCATCCAGGTGTTGCTGGCGGGCAGCACGCAGATCGCGCTCGATAGCGGCCCGGTGTGCCAGCCGCGCGCGGGCGCCCTGGTGTTATCCCAGTACTCGGATCGATTGGGTAACGAGGTCCGGTTGCCCGCCAGGAGCGACGTGCATGTCGTCGACCTGCGGCTCTCGGCCGAAGCCCTGCTGCGCGCGACCTCTTTCCCGATCGCGGAGCGCCTGCGGCGTCGCTTTGCGGGCGGTTACGGATCGCCCGGCCACGAGGGTCTGGTCGTATCATGCAGCGCCAGCCACGAAATGCTGAAGCTCGCCCAGTCGCTGTCCTCGACGCCGCTCACCGACCCCGCCGCGCTACGGCTATGGCGGCGGGCGCGCGCCCAGGAACTGCTGGCCCACCTGATCGAACTCCTGGCAACGCCCGCATTGGAATCGCCGCTGACATCCACCGAACATGAACAAGTGCTGCGCGCGTGCGGACTGCTCGAGAGTCGCTATGCCGAAGACTGGCCGGCGGCACGCCTTGCGCAGGCTGTCGGCCTGTCGGAAAAGAAACTGCGCGCAGGATTGTGGGCCGCATGCGGCAAGTCGGTCCACGCGCATCTGCGTGAGATTCGCCTCAACCATGCTGCCGATCGGTTGACGGGCGGCATGAGCGTCACGCAAGTGGCCCTTGCCGTAGGCTACGAAAACCTCAGTCATTTCGGCAAGGCCTTCCGCGCCCAATTCGGCGTACTGCCCAGCGAGTGGAAATCGACGAGCACTACGCAAACTGCGGTGCGGGGGTCATCGTGAAGACTTTAGTCGCAATGCACGGACTAGTGCTGGAACCCGCTTCCGGTCTGCAAGCACACCGTCCTACACTGGCGTGACTGCAGCGCTTCCGGAAAAATGTCCTTCCATATTGGCCAGGAAAAGCGAGAACTGCTCGGTGACGGCTTCGGGCGACCATCCTGCAACGTGAGGAGTCAAAATGAGATTATCCAAGCCGACGAGCTCGAGCGGCGGCTTGGGCTCGCTTTCGTAAACGTCGATTCCGGCTCCCGCAATGGTTCTGGAGGCCAAGGCGGCGGCCAGCGCTTGTGTATCGACGATGCTGCCCCTTCCAACATTGATCAAAAATCCCTCGGGGCCAAGCGCCTTCAGTACGGACGCATTCACAAGATGGCAGGTCGAGGCACCGCCAGGCGCGGCGCAGACGAGTATGTCGCACCAACTGGCCAGCGCAGCCACGCTGCTGAAGTATTCGTGCGCAGATCCCCGCTTGGGATTGCGGTTGTGATATCCGATCGGCATTCTGAATGCAGCGGCCCGGTCTGCGACCTTTTCTCCTATCGCACCCATGCCCAAGATACCGAGCCGCTTGCCCGAGACACCAAACGGCATGGCAATCTCAGTGCGCCAGCCACCGTCGCGGCAAAGCCGGTCAAGCGCGCGGAGATTGCGCAGGCATGAGATGACAAGACCCATCGCGTGGTCTGCAACGCACTCGGCATTTGCGCCGCGGCCGTTGGTTACGACAATGCCGCGCGCCTTGGCGGCGGCCATGTCCACGTTTTCGTGGCCGGCGCCCATACAGGATACAAGCTGCAGGGCCGGCATGGACGCGATTTCCGCCGCTGTCAGCCCGAGAGTGCCGAAAGTCAGCACGGCTTGAAATCGGGCGCCCTGCTGGTCGATGGCTGTGCGCCGCTCATCAGGGGTCGGCGCGTACGTCAGATCGTAGCGCAGCGAAAGAGCTTCCAGGTCAGCGGCTTCGACGGGACAAAGGACAAGCAAGGGGATCTTCATTTCGGGTTCGCAAAAAGACAAATTTGACGCATCTCCCGCCCGGACGATCTGCGGCCGACAAAGAGCCGATTCCGACCAGGCATGGGAACGCATATAGCATTTCCGCAAACTGCCGTACCTGGCCGGCTGGCGGTGCTGAAGCAAAACTATATACCTTTTTCTATGCGACTTACAAAGCCTGTGAATTGCAGCAACCGGGACAACACATTGACCTGACTCATTTGGCTTATGGTAGCTACTTCTGTGCAGAACAAGCTCGCATTGCCGACCACTATAGCCAGCGCCTGCGCGCGCGAAATCGCTACGTTTATGCGATGTATGTCAAACAGAAAATCGATTCCGCGCGGCGACTCGGATGCGTCGCTGGTACACAGGCTAAAGAAAACGACAGGCGCTTCCTGTCCCTGGAATTTATCGACACTACCCACCCGGGCATCGGGTCCTAGCGCTTGCTGCAGCTTGTTGACCTGGTGGTTGTATGGTGCGACAAACAGCATGTCATCCCATGTAATGTTGCGCTCCCGGCCATCCTTCGCGACAAAGCGCCGCTGCAGACATTCGGCGGCAAGCTGCGCAATGATCTCGATTTCCTCATCGCTGGCCTGAGTATTTCCCTGATGCGCCATCGGAACAAATACAACACCGGCTTCCCGGTCTAGCGGACCACGATAATTAGCCGGCACGGCTACGCGTTGCCTATCGTTATGAATATCGGCCTTTAGCTGCCCTTGGTAAATAGCGTGGCTGATGTAATGATTGACGGCGGAATGCATGCGAAAGGTGGTATCGAGAAACACGCCCATGTTCTCGGGAATAATCGGTGAATCGTGCAGCAAATAGTCCAGAATCGACAGGCCACTGTCCGCCGGGTGCGAACCTTGCGACGGCTGGCCCAACTGCATCTGATCGCCCATCAAAATAAAACTCTTCGTCGACCGGCTCATGCCCACAAGATTCGCCACCGACACCTGCCCTGCCTCGTCAATGAACAGATAGTCCAGTTTATCCACCATCTCGGCGCGACAAAAGCCCCAGGCGGTCGTTCCAATCACGCAACCGGGCGCCACATGGGTGGCAATGGCGTCGTTCTTGGTGACCGTGATACCGTTACCTTCGATATCCGGACCTGTTTCTTTGGTGCAATAACACTGCACTGCGGTGCCCTCGGAACGGCAGTACTCGGCAACCCCCGCCAGCAGATTATTGATTGCTTTATGGCTATTGCTGCTGATGCCAATACGCTTGCCCTGCTTTACCAGCTCCGCAATGATGTGCTTGCCCGTATAGGTCTTACCGGCGCCCGGAGGGCCTTGCAGGGTCAGATAGCTATGATCCAGATTGCCAACTGCATGAATGATCTGTCCCAGTCGCCCTCCCGGCGTAGACGCCGTGACAATAGCGCTACCATCATGCAGCTTGATACGCGGCGGATCGCGATGCAGGAAAGCCAGAATCGCGGCGTCGCCCAACACGCCAGCTTCGTAGCGTTTTACAACATCGTCGATCGCTTGCTGAATTGCTCCGGGATTGACGTATTCATCGGGGATTAGCGAAATCAGGTCGCCTGGATCCTTCTGGGATTGCACAACGACCAGTCCGTTCTTCATATCCGATTTCTCGACCAGGAAATTGACTTTCCGGAACGGCTCTTCCAGCAAGTACATGGCAGTATCTTGCCGCGGCGTCTTGAATTCCTGATTCGGATTGAAGCGATACTCATACGCAAGGTTTCTCGCCCTGTCGGTGGGTTTGAAGGCTGCACGGTCTGTGCGACGACAATTGGCCAGACAGTCAATATCGTCTTCAAGCTCGTCGTGGCTTAGTCCCAAGCGATCAAACAAGCGCCAAAAGGTGGGCTTGCTTTCGCGACGGTGAAACTCCAGCATCCAGGCCAGGTTTTCAGTGATACGAGCCTGGTCCTCAGTCTCGGTTTTTGCGCGGGCCAGAAGACGGTCGCGACATTGTGTGCGCTCCGTAATTTCATCGCTTGTTGAGGCGTCGATGAGCTCGAGCTGCCCGCTGTAAACAATTCCATGCGCCTGCTGCTGTTCACGCAACCAGACGGTGAGCTCGTGCGTCGAGTTGCAGTCGTCTATGTTGTAGTCGCGGATATCTTTCAAGATGGCCGACGCCTGCCATGAATCGCCTTCCTGCCCTTGCTGGTGCAGCTTGCGCCACTGCTCGTACACAACCACCGAGTCCCCGCCGCTGCCAACCGCCGTGTCGCGCTTGCCACGGTACAGATGCTCAATATTCTTGATGGAATACCTGGGTTCGCCAACCCGCAGACCACCCTTCACGATTTTATACAGATCCACAAAGACGCCATTGCGCAACAGCTGATCAACCTGATGCTCGCAAATGCCATAACGCCCCATCAGCCGCCGGCAAGCGGCAACTTCATAATTGGCATAGTGGTAAATATGCATGGACGGGTCACGCAGCCAGCGCTCGTACACCCAGCCGATAAAATCGCCGAATGCCTGCTTTTCCTGCGCCCGGTCATGCGCCCAGAAATCCTTGAACTGGCGCTGCCCGGCGTCGTCAATATAGGTGCTGCCCCATAGGTATTCAAGCCCGCCCTCGTCCAGCGGAAAACCTTCAATATCGAAAAACACGTCCAGATCGGAATGCGGCGGCAACAAGACCAGCCCCGCTTGCGGCTGTTCGGCAACCGGTCGCAACACTTCATATAGCGGCCGCTCCTGGCCGCGGCTGGCCAGTTGAATAGCGGCCTGCGCCTTGAGCTTGGCCATTACGTCGGCGCCGACGCCACGCACATGCTCGGCCTGAGACTGTATCAACTGCAGGCAAGTGGATATGCCGGCGCGGTTCAGCTTCTTGATCTGCGAGCGGGTGATATTGGCAACAAGTGAAAGATGGTCCTTGTCATGAAGCAATTGCTCGGCGTATTCAGACCAGCGGCCATGGCTTTTAGAATCGGCGGGATCTGGCATGGCCGCCGGATCGAAGGCGCCCTGTTCGGCCAGGAAACGGGCCTTCAAGGCAAAATAGTAAAAGAAGTAGTTTTCGGTCTTAAGGCGTGAGCACTCGTGATTCCCCAGGGCGACCACAATGTGTTCAGGACGACACCCTTGCAATGCTTCCAGCATGTCAACATAACAACACAGCTGAACCACAAAATAAGGTTTGACCGAGGACGCCAGCTTGGTGTCCCAGACTTCGTAGTGATAATCGCCAAGCAAACTCGCGCCGGCAACCTTGACCAGGAAATCCGCATGGCCGCGAAACGGCTCCAGCTGCAGCACAGCCTGATAGATCACGTCGGCGCCAGCCTGCATGGCCGCGTGAGTCGCCTGCAGCTTGGCGGCAGTGTCTTTGTTCGCTCCCTTGCCATCCTGCTCGATATCTATGACATTCAAGCCCTGAGCCTGGAACCCGGCCAGCAAGCCGGCTTCATGCGCCAGACCTTTTTCAGCCAGCATCGCGTTAAAGGCGTCCGCATCATCCAGCTCTGGCGCATCTTGTGGACACTCGACCGTCCAGCGGTTCATCCACGAGGCGAACGGACTGGACATGAAAGTGGTCAAGTCGCTGGGGGAATATACGAGCTCGTTATGGTTTTTATACACGCGCCAATCCCTAAAGTCCTAAAGATAAATTTTCAAGGCTATCCGAAAAAGTTAAGCAATTGCGGTTTTTTCGCTTTCCCAGACGTTTCCGGCAAACCCATTCAGCCACCAATCGAGGCGCGCCGTATCAATAACGGTCGCACTGATACGGTAGTAATCGCCATGCTCGACCACGACCTGATTCTTGGAAAGCGGCGTTTCCAGCAAATGCAAACCAGCCTCTTTCTTGATATTGAATGATAGCCGTATGCTTTTACCGTCCCCAAATCCGAAGCGCCCATCGGCATCGTATTTCTTCAAACTGAATTCTGGCGGACGGGTAAAGCTTATGTTGGATACATCAGCGCTTTTGATCCGGTGTATGGCCAGGCTTCGCTCATTGTCGAAACCCTTATAACGGCATACCAGATACAGCCTGGGACCTTGCTGGGCCAGACCCAGAGGCATGACATGGCGTGTCGCGCGCGCGCCCGCGGCATTTTCGTAATCCACCATTAGCCACAGATTTTTGTATAAGGCGCTGCTTACCGCCTCAAATACGGCTGGCTGAATCTCGGGCGGCAGAAGCGGCTGCGTAGTATCGACAACACGTACTTTTTCCAGCCATTCGCTTTCGGCGTTTTTATTGGAATAGGGATCAAGATTGCTTCTGGCTTGGGAAAAGAAACCTTCCATTGACTTCATCAACGCGGCCGGCAGCAGGTTCTGCAAATAACGTTGAGCCAATGCCAAAAGCAAGGACTCTTGCTCGTTCAGTCCGGGAACCGATAGTCCCTTGGACAGAACCTTCCACCGGTATCCGTACGGTTTGCTCCTGTCGTCACGCTCAATATCAAAGTTCTCGGTCAAGGCTTCGAGCTGACGCTGTATGGTTCGCAAGTCCCTGTCGATGCCCGTATTGAGTAATTGCTGATGCAACTCAGATGCCGTGATCTTGTTATGACGGGGAATCCGCTTAAGGATCTCCAGCGCCAAACTGACTGTTTCGAGGTTATTGGGACGTTTAGCCATAGCAAGCAAAACCACTCATTGAAATTAATGGTTACATGATAGCCGAACGAGCAATGCCCTTTTATTGCGCCACGACTCGTCATAAAAGGCATAGACATGAATATGAGTGATTATCTATGAGACAGCGTCAAAGTACGTCGCAACAGAACCTGCGCGGCGTCCGACACAAACTGTCGCAGGGACGTGGAAAATGAACTCGTTACAAGGAGATCATTGATGACCGTAGCTCGCCACTCTGCCCTTTCCCGCTTTTCACAAGACATCGCCATCGATGCCTTGTATGAACAAGTCCTTGCATTGGAACAGGCCAACCAGGATACTTCCTGCGCGGGCTTGCAAAAACACTTTCGGATAGGCTATGACCTGGCGCTGCAGTTGCAAAAACGCCTGGAAAACAATGGCGCGCTGCATGGAATAGAAAGCCATCTAGAGCCGAAGAAGGTTTGCGTCCGTGTCGTCGATGTGCCTGACTCTCCAGCCCATGCCCTGGTTGAATTGGTCGCCTGCGATGCATCGGGGAATCGGTATCTGGTTACTACAAGCGCGCCTATGCCACGAGACGCCGCGAAGGCAATCGCCCGGCTATACGACAAGGCCGACGACATACCCCCCACCTTTCAAAGTATAAAAGCCGTGCTCGGTCAAACAGGACAAGCAGCATGGGCCTGCGCAGCCTCGTCAGCCAGCAACGCCGCCAAGGCGGCAGCCCTGGAAGCGTGCGCAGACATAAAGGCCCGGGGCTTCGATCTGAGTATGGTTGGCCGGATTCTGGTGGTAACGACGCTGACTCCGGAAAGCAAGTTCATAGATGTCATCAAAACGGTGCTGAATACTGTCCGTTTGGAACTGCAACCGGGGGCTCGCATGGCTACGGCGATAGTCATTGATGATGCCCTGGCTGGTCAAGTTCAAGTTCAACTGCTGGTTGCTGGGCTATGAAAAGTCGAGATGTAGAACATTTTGATGCAGCCATAGATATGAGCGCCTGCGTAACTAATTCATGCTAATTCATGCAAAATCCATCAACAGGCGAATTAACCGCTCTTGTCGAAGTTTTTCGGCGGGATCCGGTCGAACTACGCTGGCGTGTAATATGCGACTAATTTGAACTGGCAAAAGGGTTTTCTTCCGTTACTGGCGATCATGCTCTTTGTCATTTAAGCCCATTGCGGTATGAAACTTAAATACTCGAACGGCAAAAAGATATCCTCACTTATTTCGATAAATATCATGCATTAAGTGAGATTTTGAAATTTTAGGTCTAAGACAGAATGGCATTTATCAGGCTTTTCTATCTACATACAATTAAATAAGGAAGGAAGCATGGCAACCGCTCTCACAGAAGGCACAATTCTGAAGGCTTTGGACTGGACATACGCCAAAGCAGTCAATGGTGTCGCCGGCATGGATTCGGCAAGCGAAATTGCGGAAAGCTATATGAAGGTAAGCGGGTCCAAAATAACGCAAGCAAACGCTTTGATTAGATGGCAAAACACCAAAGCAGGAACATCTGGGTTTCTGACAGGGCTAGGAGGCATCATTGTCATGCCTGTAACACTCCCCGCAAATATTGCTAGCGTCATGTACGTCCAAATTAGAATGATCGCAGCAATTGCTCACCTTGGTGGCCACGATCTCAATGACGACCGCGTCCAAACTCTCGTCTATGCATGTCTTACAGGAAACGCGGCCAAGGACATACTGAAAGATATCGGCATTGTAGTTGGCAGAAAGCTAACAGAGAACGCAATCAAGAATGTGAGCGGCAAAACAATCACCGCAATCAACCAAAAAGTTGGCTTCAGGCTGCTCACCAAGTTCGGTGAAAAGGGTGCAATCAACTTAGGTAAGGCAATACCTCTTGTAGGGGGGGTTGTGGGCGCAACATTTGACTCGGTCACGACGAATTTAATTGGAAATATTGCCAGGGATACTTTTATTGATGTCAGTGATACCTTCGTTGAACCATTCCCTCAAACCGACGACGTATCGCAAAAACGATAATCCCTATTCTTTTCTTAATAGTGACGACAGTAGAATTCTTGATCGCATGTAAGCTCATCAAAGTCATGAGCGCGCCGGCAATTCATGCAGAGCCCCAGCATCGCCGCGTTTCGGCACAACTCCGGGCGCGCAGCATGTCTGCTGCGCGGGATACCGCTATCCATCATAACCAGTACCTCGGAGTCTGCGCGCATAATCTCCGAGAGAACACGCAGCGGCGCTACGGCACCATCGAGTTGCCGACCCCGCCATGATTGGACACGATCACGCTGTCCGCCCCCGGATCAATTGCCGTATGCGCGTCCGATACCGATAGCACGTCCTTAATAATTAATGCGCTTGCCCCGACGGATGTTACTCCGCCCATAAATCAGCTCTAACCATACTCATGCCTACGTCTACAAGAAGTCATCGTTATTAGGCGATAGGCTAAGTTCATCAGTTCAGAGAAACGAATATTATGGCCACATGATCGCTGGCGTAGCGTCCGCCATCGATCTGGCACTAGGCGGTACGAAAAATGGATTGCGTGAAGGCGTACATCCAAGTACCTATTCCGCATCCATCACCCGATTTTCTGGATGTTGTCTTCGCCAGCAGGCGTTCTCATCCTTTAGCTCTTTGTAATGGCAATAAAACTCGTAGCCCTTGCGTACGAGAACAACGAGGCCCACAGTGGCAAGCAGATTCTTGATCATGGCAGCCTTCTGTAAAAATTATCGTAAGTAAAAAGACCGATCAGTTTTTCCAGCCGAGTCGGGCGGCAAATTTTCAAGTGTGGCTGTGAACAGTGCGGACACAGGCTGGGAATGTTCAGTACATCGCTGGCTGGGCGGTACATCTGCTTCCATCCGCAACTCTGGCATTCCAGGATGAAGGGTTTTGGGGCGATGGGCATGGGAATCCTCTGGCTCTGGCTCTGGCTCTGGCTCTGGCTCTGGCTTACCAGAAGATTAGGGCAGAGGCGCGACATACAGTGTCGCATGCGCGCTTAGGATGGTTATGCGCAAGCTCCGGTTTCGTCGAGAGAGGCGAACAGTGCATTGAAGAAGTCGGCCTTGTATGACACGTGCTGCTGCGGTGGCGGCTGCCAGGTTGGATCCGGCGTGCCGCGGGAAGTCGTGCTGTAACAGTGACGCCTCATGGCCCGCAAGCAATCCGAGGCGCCTTTGCCCTGACGACAGTCGGTCTTGCCTA